>SDBV01010790.1_pt1 | contig 11941 bp, 7 predicted proteins | sample 2277081 | NCBI WGS metagenome assembly SDBV01 (sample SAMN10402039, study PRJNA504765) | marine sediment metagenome | isolation source: marine sediment core GS10_PC15, 223 cmbsf | place: Arctic Ocean: Southern Knipovich Ridge | collected 2010
CCGAACTGCCGGTGTCATAAAGACAAAAACGCTCGACATGGACCTTATAATATCTGGACTCGCAAGGTGAAAGCTAAGACCATAACTAGAACTCTAACAGACGAGCAAGCCAAATTCTGCCGAAAGTGCATCCAAAATATGCGAAAGCTGGAAACGATATTGGAAAAAATGAGGGACATATCTGTTCAGTGCGTTGAAAGCTATGAAAACGATCCCGCTGCAGAAAAAAAATAGGGCAAAAGTGTAATTTCTACTTGCGGAAAGTAAGATCCAGGCTCGGTGTCCGTACTATTCTCTTGCCATAACACCCGAGAAAGTATTTACTATGCTGATCCGACATTATGACAAGGATATTGAGGCGCTGGTTTGATTTCCCCATGTTCAATCCCTCTCCAGTAAATAGTTATCCTCTGCTTTTCCGACCCAGAGCTCTTTTCTCTCAGGCTCTGTAACCTCAAACCACTGTTTCAACAATCCGGTGTGCAACGAGGAAATGCTTATGTGTGAGAGCGCCTGCTCGCCATTCCAATTCCTGGAAAGCTCGTCTATGAGCTCGGTGCGTTTTGTTTGATATTGTGGCTCGCCTCCCAGATCTGTCATCTCCTCGGGATCTTCCTCCAGGTTGAAAAGCTGAGGATGGTCATAGCCATAATGACTTACCAGTTTCCACTCTCCCTTTCTTATCATGGCAGAAGGACTGTCTCCCTTCAAATCCCCGAGCTGGGATATCACGGTACGCTCGCGACTCTCGACCGCTTCACCCCTTAAAAGCGAGAGGAGACTCTCCCCATCGGTTTCGGGAAGCTCAAGGCCACCACAAAAATCTATCAGGGTAGGCCCCAGATCCAGCAGGCTGGTTATCTGCTCTATCCTCTTGCCAGATTGAATTTCGGCCGGCAGGGAAAAAATTATCGGCACTCGAACCGAGCCTTCGTAAAAATTACTCTTCCAGAAGAGCCCCTTGTCACCCGCCATATCCCCGTGGTCCGAGGCATAAACCAGGAGTGTATCTTTGAGCCCCAGCGTTTTATCGACTGTATCCAAAAAACGCCCAATGAACCGGTCCATTAGCTCGACCAATCCATAATATCCGGCCTGTGATCTCCTGACCTCCTCCTCTGTTACGACGCTTATCCCCCTATTCTCATACCATTTCCTCACAGCGGGATGGACGCTCTTCTTAAACTCTTCATATGTATCTGACGGCGGTAGATTCTTATAATAGTAGTCAAAGAGATCCTTCGGACACACATACGGACAGTGTGGCCCATAGAGACCAACGGTCATAAAGAGAGGTTTATCTGACTTTCTGTGTTCTAAATATCTTCCGGCCTCTTGAAATACCTCACGGTCATATTCTATTACACTTGAGTTGCCCGGCCCGGATTTCTCCAGGGCAATTCTGCTCTGATCCGGTGTTCTATCCAACGAACCCATTTTAATTTTCCCCCCGACAGAGGAATGGGTTACATCACCCACCAGCCTCTTCATAAAGCCATGCCGTTGATCCGGCCCTGTAAAGTGCATACGGCCGCACAGAACGGTTTCATACCCTGCGATCCCGAGAGAATGAACGAAGGTAGCCCTATCGGAGGGCAGGCTCTGGAAATTCGTAAAAATCCCTGTTTTGGTTGGCAACAGCCCTGAGAGCATCGCTGCCCGGCTTGGGATACAGAGCGGTGAGGGACAGTAGCAGTTTGTAAGTGAGGTCCCCTTCGAGGCCAGGTTATCCAGAGTGGGGGTTCTGATGACGCTGTTTCCGCCGAATCCCGTTATTTTCGGATTATGCTGGTCGGATAGTATAAAGATAATATGCTCTGCCATTCTACACTTCTCCTTTCTACTCCACTTCTCCTGCCGCCTTTTTCCTCAGGTATTCCTCTTTCATCCTATACCGGAACTCCTTTGCTGTCAGCTCCAGTGGAAGATCGGGTATCTCCCAGCCTGCCATTACCCGCTGTTCGAGCTCTTTGCATTTATCCTCATAACCGATGACGGTTGCAAGGTTCTGTCTCTCTCCGGGATCGTTCTTCATATCGTAGAGCTGGGGCAGCTCACCCTGGGTATAGATGTACTTCCACCCGGGTGTCCGGATCATTCGGGAAGGGTCACAGGTCCAGTAATACTCGGAATAGGCCGCCCGCTCGGAGATATCGCTCGCTCCCTGTATTAGGGGTATGAGGGATTCCCCCTCCAAACCACTGGGGCGATCCAGTCCGAAGAGATCCATGAGAGTAGGAAAGAGATCCAGAAGGCTTACGATCCCATCCTGGTTTTTGCCTGCCGCAAGAATACTGCTGTTCGCCAAAATGAGAGGAACGGTTACGGCGGATTCGAAGAAGCAGTGCTTCTGGACCCAGCCGTGTTCGAAGAGGATCTCACCGTGATCCGTTGTATAGACGATGAGTGTATTCTCATTGAGTTTCAACCGTTCAATGGCACTCAGAAGGCGTCCGAACTCACTGTCCAGATAGCTGACATTGGCATAGTAGGCGGCAATGCAGTTCCGTACCTCCTCCTCGGAATAGGTGTGGGATTCGAGATACTTCTGGCGTTTTATCATGGAATCCGGAACGTTCTCGAGGGGCTGATTATAGTCCTCCGGAACAACCGCATCGGCGGGGGAGTATAGATCATGGTACTCTTTGGGCGCATACCAGGACGGATGCGGCTTTTCCAGCCCCACGAAGAGGAAGAATCTATCCGGGCCCGCCCCCTGCAGGAATTCGATTGCCCGGTCAACAACAAGTTTGTCAAAAACGTCAGCGTCTTCCAGATCCAAGGGCCGGTTCGTTGGATTGTAACTCTCCCTTCGGAACTCCTGGTATGGTGATCTATACCTATTGGCCTTCTCCTCGCCGACAGCCTGAATATAGTCTCGCAAATCGTATGTGTAGTATCGCAGCCCCCGGTGGGTGAATCCCAGGTCCCGGTCATCGGTCTCTCCGATAACGTGCATCTTCCCAAAGGCAGCAGTTTCATAACCGGCATCCCTAAAAACACTCCCAAGGGTGGCGGCATCCGTCCTTATCGGGGTGTACTGCGTGAAGGCTCCGGCAGTATGGCAGTGCATCCCTGTTATTAGCGATCCGCGTGACGGCCCGCATAACGGCGATTGACAGTAGGCCTGGGTAAAAGTTGTACCCCTCTCTGCGAACCGGTCAAAGTTGGGAGTTCTGACAACGGGATGCCCGTAGCACCCGGCTACATCTCTTTTGTGCTGATCGGAGAGAATGAAAATAAGGTTATAGTCCTCTGCCGAACCCTGCATATGAGTTCTCCTAAAAACGTTTCGTTTTTGTTGGATTATTTTTTTTCCGATTTCTCTACCGGTTAAGTGCCGGCAAAATAAAGGAGAGGGGAAAGATCCCCCTCTCCTGTCTTCACATCACTTTCAGTTTACTACATTCCCTTTGACTTTTTATACCACTCCGTCGCTCTCCTGGTAACAACCTCGCCACCGGCGTCATACCACTTCTTCACATACTCATCCCATGCGCTCATAGGTTTCTCTCCGAGAATCATCTTGGAGCAGTACTCCCTGTACAGCTTGGCCTTGTTGGGCAGAAAATCCTGATGTCCCTCGAATACCGAGTGAGGCATGCCGACGCTGTCCATGGTGTAGCTTACCTGACCCTCCATGGGTTTTAAAAGCTTCATTTTTAGCTCCCCAAGAGCTTCCATTCTAGCTGCTTCGGGTATGTATTTCCCATGACGAGGCACATATATGTAGTCGGATCTATCGGTTTTCAGCGCCTTGATTTTACCCCCCCCCTCTGTCCAGTCAACACCGGGAATCCCCAACCTCATAAATTTGGAGCCTTCGTCCGTAAACACCCAATTGAACCACTCCATGATTTTTTCCGGCTGCCTTGCCTTCTTGGTGATTGCAAAATCCGAATAGTTGCCCCTGATCAGATAGGTCTGCTGGGGCGGCACCCCGGGCACACTTACCATGCGCATATAGGCCCAGTCTGCGTTCGGATCGTCCTTCATGAAGGCGCTGTACTTCTCCAAGCGGCTTACGAGATGGAAGTAGTGCCCCACCCGGCCGTCGTTGATCTTAGCCGCCCAGTCGGCCCTGGACTGGATGGGCATCACCTTATCCATCAGCTTCTCCTCAACGAGCATGCGGATAAACTCGATGGCGTTGCGCATCTCATCGGATACCTGATCCGAGATGAGCCTGCCCTCGGCAGCATTCCATCTCCATTCGGGATACCCCTCGAACATGGCCACCCCGTGCATCATGAACAGGTCGTCGCACCAGCGCATGCCGTTTCTCCCGGATACGGGAATCTCGTCATTTGGATCTCCGTTGCCGTTGGCGTCCTTGTCCCTGAAGGCCTTGTACATGGTCACCAGCTCGTCTCTGGTCTTAGGCACATCCAGGCCCACTCTATCCAGCCAGTCCTTTCTGACAAAACCACCTCGGGAGTTAAACACATTCCAATAGTTGGGAATCCAGTAGATCTTGCCGTCCGGCGCCAAGGCGCGAGCCATATCCCAGTTATCCTCAGTATAGGCAGCGTATAGATCTTTACCGTGGGTCTTTAAGAGGTCATCCAGGGGCAGCAGAATCCCCTCCCTGATGAGCTCCTGAGTCAATTCCAGGGTGTTGGGCCTGAAGGCCTCCGGGATCTCTCCGGAAGCAAGGTGGAGCCGTATCATCTTGTTGTAGGTGTCTCCACCCTCCCAATCCCAGGCCGTTGTAAGCGGTACAACGCCCAGAGTTTTTGCTACATACTGCCAGTAGGGATCGTTGGGCTGTTCAGCTACCGAAATCCTGCCCCGGGACAGGTCCCAATTGTAGGCATGGGTAAACTTATACACCTCTTCCGTACCGGGGGCTGTACTCTCCTTCCCCCCACTGGAGAAGACATGAGAGACTCCAGCGGTTAGGAGAAGTATCAAGCCGAGCAGGCACACCCTTATGAGTTTTTTCCTGATCATAACAAACCTCCTCGAAAAACTTTTAATTCGTACCAAAAGTACGAATTGTTACCAGCAGAAAATGGTTACTGCTTGACAGCTCCCAACATGAGCCCCTTCACGAAGTGCTTCTGGAGAAAGATGTAGACAAGGGTGATTGGCAATGTTGTCAAGATTATCAGAGCGCTCTTGATGGACTCTGATTCGGCATATGGATCCTTTGACAATGTAGAGGTAGCAATATCGCCTCCCCCTGCGAAGATACTGCGAATGAAGAGCTGCAGGGGCATCTTATCGGCATCCCGAATAAAAAAGAGAGCGTGCCTGAATATATTCCAAAGGATGACCGCCGTAAAGATGGCAATGGCGGAGAGGGCCGGCTTGGATAATGGAACGGTAATCTGCCAGAACATTCGGAAATCATTCCCGCCATCTATTCTACATGCATCGTAGAGGTCGTTTGGTATGGACCGGAAAAAAGTCCGTAAAAGGATGAGATGAAAGGCAATTATGCTATGGGGGATGATGATTGCCCAGACAGAGTTCATGAGCCCGTAGGATTTAATTGTGAGAAAATAGGGAATGAGCGGGGGTTGGAAAATAATACTGAAGACCGCCAAGCCTATTACGAATGGTCCCAGGCGAAACTCCGCCTTGCTCCTTGATATGGGAAAGGCAACGAGGGCAGTCATGGAAACACTCCAGATGGTCCCCACTACGGTAATGTAGGTGGTTATGCCGAAGGACCGCAGGAGGGGAAGCATGTGCTTCCGGTAATAGTAGATATAATTCCCCCATGTAAACTCCCTCGGCCATACGGTAACCCGGCCGGAGTTAACCTCTGTTGGGTAGCTCAGAGACTTGGCCAGCTCGTGGATAAATGGAAAAACCATCGAAAGCATTACCCCGGTGAGAATAGCGTAAATGATTATAGAGCCTGCGAGCGATCCTCCCAACATTTTACGGGGATCTCTCATCCTGATACCTCTTGCTTTCATCTAAAGAGCTGCTCATCAGACATTTTTTTAGAAAAATAGTTGGCGCCTACTATGAGAATAAAACCGACAATCGACTTGAAGAGTCCGATTGCGGTTGTAAAGCTGTAGCGTCCCTCAATCAGGCCCACCCGGTACACATAGGTATCGAAGATATCGCCGGTTGATTGAACCAGAGGATTCATGAGGGTATAGATTTGATCGAAGCCTATCTCCATAAAGCGGCCGATGGCGAGAAGGAGAAGCACAACGATAGTGGGCATAATAGAAGGAATCGTAATACGCCACACCTGCTGCCACCGGCTTGCACCGTCTATGGCTGCCGATTCGTATAGATTGGGATCTATTGTGGTCAAGGCCGCCAAATAGATTATGGATTGATATCCTGCAGTCTTCCAGATATAGGAAATCGTGACTATCGGTTGAAACAGATGTTCCTTACTGAAGAAAAAAATGGGCTCCACTCCCAAGACATCACGTAGAAAAATATTAACGACCCCGGAATCGGGATGCAGGATATTCATGAACAGCTGGCTGACAATAACCCAGCTCAAAAAGTAGGGCAGATAGAGAATAGTCTGGGCGACCCGCTTGAACCTCTGAACGACTTCATTGAGCAGGAAGGCCAAAATAATGGGAATGGGAAAGCCGAAGATAATTCGGTATAAGCCGATCAGCAGGGTGTTGCGGAAAATCCTCAAGAAATCATAGTAGATAAACATCTCCTGAAAGTGCTTCCAGCCCACCCAGGGACTTCTTAAAATTCCCCTGAATATGCTGTATTCCTGCCAGGCGATAACGCTTCCGGCAACCGGTATGATGCGAATAAAGAAAAAAAACAGCAGACCGGGAAGAACCATGAGGTAGAGAATGGGATGACCTGTTATGTTTTGGTACAGAGGATTTCGCTTAACCAAGCTCTTCAATCCGCTAAATACTCCCTTTTTGGCAGGGTAGCAGATCCAGGAGCTAAAAAAAGGGGTCTTTATTGGAAAATTGGGGTATTATTATTCGATCGGTTTAAAAAAGGTGGGATTCTCACTGTAGTACTTCTTGAACATCTTTCCAAAATGATGGCAATCCTCATAGCCGACCATTTCAGCTACATCCTTTACTTTATGCCCCTCTACTATGAATTTTTTTGCCTTCTCCATACGGAAGGAGATGAGATAATCCGAAAAGCTCTTACCAGTCTCTCTCTTGAACAGAACACTGAAATGAGACGGACTGTAGCCGACAAGCTTCGACATAGCTTCTAATGTGATCTTCTCATCATAGTGCTCAACCACATACCGTGTGATGAAGGAGAGATACTTTTTTAAGTGACTACTGCGCAACCGCTCAATCTCTTCTGTTATATCCAATAAAATGTTCTCCAGCCATTTCTCTAATTCCTCCAGATTGGGGAGATTCCGTAGTACATCAATCTTCTCTCTTAAGCTTCCGAATATCCTTTCAACACCCAAATCCATCTCCCTCGTACGCCACGAGATAACACTAAACAACTCGATCAACAAATCTTGAAACCCCTGGACATTGACAGCCTCTGTCCCCTCTCTAAAGGAATCAAAAATTTTAGTGAGTCCCAACGAAACCTTATTCCTATCCCCCCATATAATTGCGTGCACAAGCTCATGTAACCTCTCGGTATCCGGTAATTTACGGCCGGCCCTGGTATTCCACTCGTGGATGTTGATTGTGTCATTCACTTCCCATATAAGCGATGCCTCTCTTGCCTGCATGTAAGAGGTCGGTATGGTCTGCCAATGGCTGACTCCGCTGCCTATACCAACCGATATGTTTGATCCCCGATCAACGCCGTGTCTGCCGTTCAGGCATTTCTTGTAGCTCATCCACTGTTTTACTACGAGTTGGTACACGGTGTCCTCCGGCAGGGCGTTACTGTAGTACATGAACACCAGCTCCCGTTCGGTTAAATAAAATTGCTCAAACTTAAGATCCGGGTGTTTTATGGATGCAAATGAGAGAGCCTCGTGGAGCCATCTCTCTGGAAGCCTGGCACACAATCGAACACAGACCACACAGAATATTCCCTTCTCCAGCGGTATGGCCCGGTCTTCCTTGACAAACTCCTGGACATCATTCCTGGATACAGCTCCGTAAAGGAGCTTATTTAGAAAGTTGGAGTGAACAAGCTCACCCCTCTCTTTTTTTAGCCTTTTTAGCTGATCCTTGTTGGCGTTCTGTTCGTCCAGGTCTTTCCGAACCTTTGAAAAAACCTCCTCGATATCTTTTTCCAGAGATAGCTTTAAGATATAACCTTCGGCCCCTAACATCATCCCCTGCTTGGCGTACGCAAACTCATCGTATCCACTCAACAGTACCACCTTGATCGCAGGAAAGTCTTTACTGATTTTTTTTAGAAGGTCCAATCCATCCATTAGAGGCATTTTAATATCGGTCAGCACTGCATGCGGTGGTTTCGATCGAATGAGCTTCAGGGCCGCAATACCGTTATCCGCCGAACCGATCACCTGGAAACCCAAGGATTTCCAGTCTACAGTATTCCTTAATCCGCGTCGGATGATATCTTCATCGTCGACGATTATCAGGTTATACACTTTTCGCCTTCCTTAAGACTCAGGTATTGCCGGTACTGTAACGGACACGCATGTTTGCCTTCCGGGATCGCTTTCAATATGCAATCCATACTCTTCTCCGAAATATAATCTGATCCTCTCGTTGACGTTCCTGAGTCCGACACCCTGGGCCTCCTCATTTCCCCTGATTTGAGCATTGACCTCACCTAGCTTTTGCGCATCCATTCCCGGACCATCATCTATAATCTCAAAAATAATTCTTTCTTCCCTGATCTTTCCAACAATCATGACAAGGCCCGGCTTCTCCTTTAATGCAATACCGTGATAGATGGCGTTCTCCACCAGGGGCTGGAGTATAAATTTTAGACTCTTATACCGAAAAATTTCCTCTTCTAAATCCCACTCAACCTTCAGTTTCTCATGATAGCGCATCTTCGATATCGTAATATATGCCCTTAGATAATCGATAGCATCTCGCATGGGAATGATCTGCTGCTCATGCGCTGCTTTTTTAAAAAGCACACCCACAGCTGTAACCATTCTGGAGGCCTCCTCCAACTCTCCCATCTTTATCAAGAATTTAATGGATGTAAATGTGTTGTATAGAAAATGCGGATTTATTTGGTACTGAAGGCACTGCAGTTGAGCCTCCTTTTCTCTCAACTCATGGATATAAACCTCATCGAGCAGCCTGTTTAATCTCTGTAGCATATCCTTGAAGGAGACGGAAAGCTCGCCGAGCTCATCTTTCGAAGAATACGTCCAGTCTGTATCCATGTGTCCCAGTTGAATCTCTTTCATGCTGTTCTTTAGCATAACAAGAGGGCGAACCAGGCGGTTGGAAATGATATTTATCACGGTTAACATTAACAGAAACACAACCAGCATGGCCGCTGCATTCAACCCTAGAATACTGGAAAAATCACTCATTATTGCATCTCTGGGTATAAGGAAGACCAGATGCCATGAATACCGGATTATGGGATATCGGAAGAGAAAGTATCTCTTCCCCTTGATGGTAGCAACCCCCTTTTGGTTCCTGTCAGGGAAGTCGATTTTAATGAGCATATCTTCAAGAAGTAGCCCGATTATTTCCTTGTTTTCCGCTGATATTATTCTTCCCTCATTATTTATCAGAAATATCTGACTATCCGAATCCTGCTGAATGTGTTTGAACCTTTCACTCAACGAGGCCTCTTGGATGCCGAATTTAATATACCCGATAACCGAGATGTTTTCCTGTGAACGAACCTGTGTTGTAAGAGAGATCAAATATTCGTTGAAGCGAGGATCAATCCTCGTAAAAATCCACTTCTTTCCCAAAACGGACTCTAAGGCAACTCGCTCACTGTTCTGACTACCCAGCTCATAGTAGAACGATTCCGGCAAATTGGAGTATATTTTGTTTAAAAACTTATCGTAGATGTCAATATAGTATACCCCTTCGCTTATGAATCTATTACGGACAATCACATCATTTATTTCATGATATAGAAGGCCCCTATCCGGTTCATTCATTTTGTTTTTCTGGATAACATTATGTAAAGCTAAAAAGGCAGAAGAACGTTCCAGATTATCGATGGCCAATTCGGTATTACTGGCACTCTGTTGCATGATTTCAAAAACAGACTTTTCAACCTGCCTCATCAAAAGGTTTTGAGTATATAAATAGGTTATGAAGACGGTTAAACAGGCCGGCAGCATGGTAATAAAACTGAAAAATAGGATCAGTTTTTTCTTTAAGCTCAACTTTTTAAATTTTAGACCCTTAATAAAATGCCTATGATGGACCTCCGTTTCGCTATCAAAGCCATCCGTCTTTCGAATCCTTTCGATAAGTCTCTTCAATGGCCGTACAAAGGAATCACACAGCATGAGTGAGATAAGCGAGAACACCATAAAAAAAACTACTGCGGACAGAATTATACATATACGGATAAAACCTATATTCTTTTTCGTTTCTTCTTCATCAAATATAAACGTATACCGCCAATCGTTCAGCGGTGAATCGATAAACAGTATGGATTTATCCTGAAAGCGCACATACCTTAATCGCTCCGAATCCTGATCGAATTTCCTCTCTGCTGTGGAGTCAACAATCTCTTCATGCGGGGATATCATATTTGTCCAAATCAGGCTGCCGGACGAATCATGGATAAGCACCTTGAAGCGTTTCCCAAAGTGAGCCAGTTGAGGATTGACCTTTAGAAGAACGATCCACTGCTTGTCATCCTGTTTAGTCAAACCTATGAAATACATACCCGTTCTTACCAGATCCCTCAGCAGAGGGCTGTCTGTTTCTCTGGATTTTAGTAAAAAGAAGCGGTTGGGAGCCTGGCTTATCTGTCCGTATAAAGAATCGCTTACTATCTGTTTATATGAATAGGAGAGGTTGTCCTGCCATACAAAACGATGCTGCTCTGAAAGAATTGAAATACCTATCATATCTTTTCTAAATATCACCAAGCGGTGTCTTATTTCCTTCTCTAAAGCGTCAATAGTATGCTTCTTTTCATAGGATGAACCTGTGTTTAGTATCTCTGCCATAATAGATTTGATTTTGGGATCTGTGATTAAGAAGGAGCTATGTACCAGGGCGGAACGGAAGAGCAAACTGATGTTTTGATAGATGGCTTTGCCATAATTGATATTCGCGAACTCTCTCTCCTTGAGCAGCGAATTCTCAAACAACTTATAAGAAACAAAACTTACGATTATTAGTGTGAGAGAGAGAAAAAACAGAGACAGAAGAAAAAATTTCGATTTGAGAGACCGGAACATTAATATAGAGCCAACTCTACGACATTTCCAAGCATGGGTCAAGAATTTGGCAACTTTTATAGAAGTTCCCAATGGTAGGAAAAATTATAACCCGGCTTCAAACGAATCGTCAACGGGGAGGTGCAAGATCAAAGGTTAGTCCTTGAGATCAAAGGCGAGGAGGCGTAAGACGACTGAGATCGTACCGGTGTGGGGCCATCCTAGCTGTCTTTTTGAGAAGTAGCAGAATGACGGCTGTTCGTGGCATTGTGGATGCATAGCTCAGGCTTGGGGAGGGTCAAAGAGAAGAAGAAGTGACTAATTCAAGGATGAGGTATCTAATCCCGTCGGGGGTTTGCCGGTTTTTACAAGATGGCGAAGAATCTTATTAACCTCTTCCGGATCGGTTATAATAGCCAGGATCCTCATGGGTGAGCCACAGCGAGCACAGACCATCGGGTCCACCTCATACACCTTGGCGATCAACCGTGCCCATGCGGCCCTGCGCTCCGCTGAGCAAACAGAGAGATCAGGGTCGTGGTTCTCTTGCGCCTCGCAGGAATCTGGAGAGAGATATAATCGAATTCTGTGGATTGAGATAAAAAAAGAGCGTATCCTTCGATGGAAGAAAAGACTAACAACAAACATCGAAGGGAGTACGCTCATGAAAGAGAGTAAGAGAGAACGGCAAGA
>SDBV01010791.1_pt1 | contig 11940 bp, 14 predicted proteins | sample 2277081 | NCBI WGS metagenome assembly SDBV01 (sample SAMN10402039, study PRJNA504765) | marine sediment metagenome | isolation source: marine sediment core GS10_PC15, 223 cmbsf | place: Arctic Ocean: Southern Knipovich Ridge | collected 2010
GGGCGGACCTTGTGACGGCGGTCCGGGCGGCCGACGCGGCCGGTCCGATTCTCTTTCCGGCCCATTGTCTCAACGGCGACGGGCTTTTTCTCGATGATCTCGCGCCCGAAGACTTGAAGCGGGACACCGGTCTCGATTTTATACCCGTCCCTCCGACGGGGCGCGGTTTGCTTGAAGCGGTTCTCTCGGGAGGAGCCTCATATGCCTAGGCCAATAGTTGCGATTGTCGGCCGTCCAAATGTAGGCAAGTCCACCCTGGTTAATCGGATCGCCGGCGGCCGTAGAACGATTGTCGATGAAACGGCTGGAGTGACAAGGGATCGCAATTACATCGACGCTGACTGGAATGGGAGAGAGTTCGTCCTGATAGATACGGGCGGTATTGAGCCACACGAGAAAGCGACAATGGCTGGAGCGATAAGAGACCAGGCGATAGCGGCGGTTTCCGAGAGCGATCTGGTTGTGTTCGTTGTCGACGGCCAGACCGGGCCCGCCGGACCTGACGATGAGATCGCCAACATCTTACGGCAGAGCCGTAAACCTATCATGCTGGTAGTCAATAAAGTCGACGACCCGGACAACCACGATCCCGCGTATCAGTTTTATGGACTGGGCCTCGGAGAGCCGTTCGCGACTTCGGCTACGCACGGCCTGATGACGGGGGACCTCCTCGACGAGCTGGTGAGAAGGTTGCCGGAACCGTCGCTTGAGCCGGCTGATTCGGAAGAGCTGCAGGTCGCCATTGTTGGGCGGCCAAACGCTGGCAAGTCGTCGCTCTTCAATCGTCTGATCGGCTCCGAACGGGCTGTCGTTTCCGAGCAACCAGGAACGACCCGGGACGCCATCGACACGGTCGTGGAGGCCGATGGGAGAATGTATCGCTTCATTGATACCGCCGGCCTTAGGAAGGTGACTCGGCTTTCCAGCAGCCTCGAGTATTACAGTATTCTCCGGGCTCACCGGGCCCTGGAGAGAGCGTCTGTCGCTGTATTGGTCGTCGATAGTGAGGTGGGAATCACCTACCAAGATCAGCGGGTGGCCAGATTGGCGGCCGACAAGAAGTGCGCCCTAGTTATCACTCTCAATAAGTGGGACTTGGTCGACGAGGAACAGGCGGAGCGCCTGGAGGACGCGCTGGCGTCGAAACTCGGTTTTGTCGATTACGCGATAGTCATAAAGATATGCGCCTTGACCGGCAAGGGCTTACATAAACTCTTTCCCGCTCTCGACAAAGTAGCCGATTCGTTCCAATTTCAAGTGTCTACATCGGTGCTCAATAAGTTTCTATTGGAACTGCGTCGTGAACATTTGCCCAGTCGCAAAGGGAAGTCGCTCAAGCTCAAATACATTACTCAAACAGGAGTGGGTCCGCCCGTATTCATGGTATTCGTCAATGATCCCAGATTGGCCGACAATGCCTATCGGCGTTTTCTGGCCAAGAAGTTCAGGGAGCGCTTTGAGTTGATAGGCACTCCGGTGCGGTTCCGTTTTCGACGGGGGGATTCATAGGTGCCTGCGTCCTGGACGGTGATCACCCTTATGTTGGGAGCGGCCTATTTGATAGGCGCAATTCCCACCGGACTGATTGTCGGTCGAGTCGGTTATCGGGTTGACCTGCGCGAGCGCGGCAGTGGTAATATCGGCTCGACGAATGCCAAGCGCGTTCTCGGAAGCCGGGCCGGCTACCTGGTTCTCGCTCTCGATCTGCTGAAAGGGTTTCTAGTGGCGATAGCCGCCGGAGCGGTCGCGACCGGCATCTGGGCTTGGCCTCCTGCTCCGGTCGGTTCTGAGGGCGCCTTGATAGTGGCTGCCGGGGCCGCTGCTGTTGTCGGCAATGTCTTTCCGGTCTATATCCGGTTCAAGGGCGGTAAAGGCGTCGGTGTCGGGTCCGGAGTGCTTTTGGCCATAATCCCGGTCGTGACCGTGAGCTTGATGGTTGTCTGGCTGGCGGCCAGAGCGGTATCGCGGTACGTTTCGGTCGCTTCACTGCTAGTCGCGGTGCTTCTGCCGCTCTTAACGGCTTGGAGGTACCCGGAAAACACCGCCTATTTAGTCTTCGCCCTTTTCGCCGCTGCGATGACGGTCTTCAGCCACCGGACGAATATCAAACGACTGATTGCCGGGGAAGAGCCGCGTATCGAGGACTCGAAGAGCTCTGGAGGAGGGAGTGGGGATGAATAAGGTAGCGGTGCTCGGAGCGGGCAGCTGGGGGACGGCCGTAGCCGACTTTTTGGCGTCCGCGGGACGGGACGTTCGATTGTGGGGACGCGATCAGACCGTCGTGGCCGGTATTAATGATAATCACTACAATCCGCGCTATCTGAAGGACATACATCTATCAATCTTAGCTTGGACCTCCACCTATCAATACAACCGGGGTTATGGCAAAGATAAGCACCTATTGCGTGGGATCAAGGTCACAACCGATTTACATAAAGCCATCAAAGATGCCGATATCATCGCGGTCGCGGTCTCTTCCGCCGCCATGCGTGAGGTAATGATGTCGGCTGCACCCAGCATTCTGCCATCGGCCGTTGTTGTCAGCCTGACAAAAGGTCTTGAATCCGGGACCCTGAAGCGGATGACTGAGGTGATCGAAGAGGTTGTCCCGGGGCGTCCAGTAGCGGCCCTGTCCGGCCCCAACCATGCCGAGGAAGTCAGCCGGCGTATTCCGAGCGCGACTGTTGTCGCCGCTGAGGACGAGCGGGTTTCGCGTCGACTGCAAAATGTATTTATGACTCCCGAGTTCCGAGTCTACCGTAATAGTGACTTACTTGGGGTCGAGCTGGCCGGAGCGGTCAAGAATGTCATAGCTCTTGCCGCCGGCATATCAGACGGACTTGGCTTTGGGGATAACGCTAAGGCTTCACTTATCACTCGGGGTCTGGCCGAGATGGGGCGCTTGGGCGCGGCTATGGGGGCTGAACCGCGCACATTCGCTGGATTGGCGGGCATGGGTGACCTCGTGGCCACATGTACGAGCCGTCACAGCCGCAACCGGGCAGTCGGGGAGATGTTGGCTAGAGGGCTGGATGCTGAGTCAGCCCAGGCGGAGCTGGGAATGGTGGCCGAAGGTGTCAGGACAACCGCTGCGCTAAAAGAACTGATGGAGAGGGTCGGCGTCGACATGCCGCTCAGTCTGAGTGTCTACGATGTCGTTTATCGAGGCAAGGACCCTCTAGTCTGTGTCGCCGACCTTATGGGGCGCGGTCCGGCCGAAGAAGAATAGGTTCGAGAAGCGCGTCCGAAAACACCGCAAACGGGACTTTGGGCCGCGTTCTCCAATTTAAGCGGCCTGGAGTCTTTCTTAGGTAGTAGCGGTCTCTTTAGTCTTCGACTCGCTTGCCTCTGACTTTTTCTCCCCGCCCTCATTCTTTTTGGTCGCGGGGTCGCCGGCTGTTCTGGCTGGGGCCGGTTTGTCCTGCTCTTTCTTGTTGTCCGTTGTATAGAAACCCGAACCCTTGAAGATTATCCCCACTGGGTGAAAGACCCGTTTGACCGGTCCGCCGCATTTGGGGCACTTTTCCACCGGATCGTCACTGATCTTACGAAAAACATCGAATTCGGTCTCGCACTCGCGGCATTTGTAACCATAAGTAGGCATAAATAATTGTCCTCCTTGAGGTCCAAAGTCTACAGCATGAGGCTTGATCTGCGCAAGAAAGCGGCCGTCATGCATATTGGTGTTGGCCGGTCTGAGGGAATTGTGTTTCAATTGAAGCACAAGCTGGGTTCACAAGGAGGAGAACTAATGCAAGACAGCGGATTGCGAGTAAAAACGGAACCTGTCCGGGTACGGATATTCACCGCTGCTTTTGAGATAGAAGGCCAAGCTCACGCTAAGGCTGGTGGCTATACCGGGCGCGTGACCGATATCTTGAATATGAGCAAAATATCCTTCTTGCCATTAACGGACGTCCGTTATCGAGTGCGCACCGGTGACGACGAAGACATTATCGAGAGCGATTGCATCGTTGTCCGCGTCGACACGATCGAGGTCCTCGATTTTCTCTAAGCTGTGCTGACGGAAAGCGTCCGGGACGGTCTGCACTTCTTTCTTGATGACGATTTGCGGGCAGACGATTTCATCGTCGCTTTCACGACTCGCCTCAATGTAAACGACCAAACGTCTCGTGCGGGCTTGGACTTGTCGTCTCGATCTGAAGATGGTCCGGCCGGAGCGAAAGAAGGCCGGCTTTTGGTTGCGAGGGCGCTGGGTCTGTCTTTGCGAAGTCTGATTTTTGCCGAGCAAGTCCATGGTGACCGGGTGTCCGTGGTCGGAGAATCGGATATCGGGGCCGGCTCGATTCCCGCCAAGCCGCCGGTGGCGGGTTCGGATGCGCTGGTCACGGCAGGGGAGGGGATTCCTCTTGCTATTCTAACCGCTGATTGCGTGCCGATAGCTTTGGTCGATAAGGAGGCCGGCGTTGTTGCAGCCGTACACGCCGGTTGGCGCGGGACCTTCGCAAAGATCGTCAATGGCACCGTCGAAACGATGGTGCGTTTGGGTGCCCGGCCCACTCGCATTGAGGTGCGGATTGGTCCGGCGATAGGGCCCTGCTGCTATCAGGTCGGCCCTGAGCTTTTTGCGCGTTTCACTGAGCGCTTTCGCATCCCGCTCTCCGGACAGAACGATCTGAAGCTTGATCTGAGAGAGATTAATCAGCAAGTATTAAGGGAGGCCGGAGTCCCCGTCGCCAATATCGAGACGAGCGGTCTCTGCACGGCCTGCGAGGATCAAATGTTTTACAGTTGGCGGGGCCGCCGCGATGCCGGTCGTCAAGGCTTGATCGTCGCGCGACTGGCGTGAGATGGGGGAAGACTCTAAGACCGGTCACAGCTAGAGGACGCGGCCGGGCTTCTAGAGACTCCATCGTCCACCGGCATTGATGTCGCCTTCTTGGTCGGTGAACCAGTCGGCGATGGCCCACTGTCCCAGGTAGTCGAAATCAAGGTTCCGTTGTAGGCCAAGTTTGCGGACGAAGGCGTAGTTGAGCTCGGTCAGTCGGTTTAGAAGGGCGTTCAGTTTCTGGGACGAATCTCGGTTGCTAGGGTAATGATGGCATCCCTTGATCGGACTCCAGTCCGACCAAGGCTGGAAGACACGGCAGGCAAGGGGTCTGGCCGAGTAGCGGTCGCAGGAGTTTTCAGCTGTCAGCGCCGGGCAGGGATGGTTCTCGAGGCCCCCAAAATTGAGTGGCTCGCTCGCGGACAGCAAGAGGTAGGCGACCTCCACGGCGCAAGCGGTGACGAGGCGATGCCGGCAACACTTGGAGCATTGGCGACAGGCGATTCCGGTCTGCCCGATTTGCCCAGCTCGTTCATAAAGCGAGTTGAGTGCGCCCATGATGTTTTGCACTGTGGACTCCGCGCAACCCCGCGCCACAGCCGCCGCGTATCCCGATTGAACAGGGTGCGAACCGACCGGTTGATCTTCAAGGCTTGAGAAGATGTTCACAAATATCTCCGCACTCAATCAGGACCGGATTTGCCAGTACTCGGGTCGTTGAAGGAGAGATAGAAAAGAGACCTTGTGAAAGGTAATACTATCACAAGATAGTGGTTTTGACAATCGCTGGGTTGATGGGGAGAATGACTCCCAGGATCGGAATAGGATATTTATGCGAAAAATATTTCAAGAGGAACTGAAGAAGCTTAAGAGCGATGTTGCCGGTGTTGGGCGGTTGGTGGAGGATGCTATCGGGCAGGCAGTCGCTTCGTTGGTGTTTGGCGATATCGAGGCGGCGGCCCAGGTTATCGCTGGTGATGACGAGATCGATAGGCGGGCGCTGGATATAGAAGAGAGCGGCTTGTCGTTGGTTGCCACCCAGAGCCCCGTCGCCCGCGATCTCAGACTGATTTTCTCAATAATCTTTATCAGCACTCATCTAGAGCGGATGGGTGATCTCGCGCACAATATGGCTAAGATTTCTCGGCGGATGTCCCCTGAAGACAAGCAACCAGTTCTCTTGGATCTTATCTCCGAGATGGGTCGGCAGACCCAAGGGATAGTCCACGCCGCCCTGCAGGCTTTTGTCGACCGGGATCTGGAGTTGGCCCGGGCTTTGCCTCATCTAGACAAACCTATTGACGAACTTTTTAGAAGGTTCTTCAAAGAGTTGGCGAAGGTCTCCAACGCAGAGCGGTATTTCGAATGGGCCAGCAATATGGTTCTCGCTGGTCGCTATCTTGAGCGCATTGCCGATCATTCCGTGGATATCGGGGAGCGGGTCAGCTATCTCGTTACCGGGAAGATGGAGGAATGGTAGCGGCCTCCTCCGTTGACGGGGCTCTCCTGGCACAGAATCTCCAAGCAGTTCAGGCGCGCATAGCCAGAGCGGTGGAGGGCCGTCGAGCGGGTCACGGACCCGTCGAGCTGGTCGCCGTCGGGAAGATGAGACCGGTTGAGGCTTTGATCGCACTGAGAGCCGCGGGGGTCGAGGATTTCGGTGAGAACCGGGCCCAGGAGTTGGCGGCCAAGGTGGGCCCGTCCATGGTGGGCGTCCGCTGGCACTTTATCGGTACGCTGCAAAAGAACAAGGTCCGCCTGGTAGTCGACCGGGCGCACCTCATTCACTCAGTCCACGATTTCGAGTTGGCCCGAGAGATCGATAAGCGGGCGGAAAGACTAGGGATTATCCAACCGGTGCTTATTCAAGTCAATGTGGCCAGAGAAGCCACCAAGCAGGGAATAGGGCCGGAAAATCTGGAAAAACTTGTTGCCGAAACGGCCGAGCTAAGGCATATTAGAGTTGAGGGTTTGATGACTATCGCACCCCGCGTTAGTGAGCCGGAAGAAGCAAGATCGGTCTTTGCCGGTTTGCGCCGCCTTTATGAGGCCGCCGGCGCCGGGCGATCGTTCAAGTGGCTCTCGATGGGGATGACTGATGACTTCGAGGTGGCGATAGAGGAAGGCGCCAACCTCATTCGTGTAGGTCGGGCGCTTTTCGGCCCCGCACCGGAGGAGGTTCGATGAAAGATCTTTGGCAACGGACGTTGAGCTACTTTGGCCTTGGCGACGAAGAGGCATTCGACAACGAGTACGACGACTTCGAAGAAGAGCGTCTTTATGCTCGCGAGGCCCCCTCGGTCCGAAAGATACACCGCAGACCCGATATCGACCGGGCCGAAAGGGTGGCTTCATTGAGGTCGGTGAGCGCGCCGCCCAATTCGCGCGTACATATAGTTCAGCCGAAGAATTTCAACGATGCCCAGCAGGTGGCCGACAAATTCAAGGCGAAAATACCCGTAATCGTCAATCTTTCCAGTACTGATTCCGACCTAGCCAAGCGTCTCATAGATTTCGGTAGCGGTCTTACTTACGGTCTCGACGGCGGCATGCAACGGGTCGCCGAGAAGGTTTTTTTGATGACACCCAGCAACGTCGTTGTCAGCGCCGAGGAGAAGCGGCGGTTGCGTGAAAGAGGTTTCTTTAATCAAGGCTAACTCTCGTAAACTGGCCTTTATTGGCGCCGGCCGCATGGCCGAAGCCATCATTAGCGGCTTAATCAGGGGCCGGACGCTAACGGGAGCCGATATCATTGCTGCCGATATCTCTCAAGAACGGCTTAACTATATGCACGAAAAGTATGGGATAGCGGTCACCATTGACAACCGTGTCGCCGCCCGGGCGGCCGATGTCCTGCTCCTGGCGATCAAACCCCAGCACTTCGATGACGTTTTGCCTGTTCTCGCTGTCGAACTGAGACCCGAACACCTACTGATCTCGATAGCGGCTGGTGTCTCCGTCCGACGCGTCCAAGGATTGATCGGCGGGGATTTGCCGGTCGTCCGAGTCATGCCCAACACACCCGCTCTCGTTAATGCCGGCATCTCGGCTGTAGCGGTCCCGCCCGGATTGACCTCGGCACAGAAGGACTTCGTTCACTCGATCCTCTCGTCAGTTGGTGAAGTCGTCTATGTAGATGAAACGGATATCAACGCCGTTACCGCTGTTAGTGGGTCTGGTCCGGCCTACTACTTCCTTTTTGTTCGCGAGTTGGCTCGGGCTGGTACGGCTTGTGGTCTTGACCCGGCGTTGGCGGCGACCTTGGCTCGAGAGACATTCTTTGGCTCGGCCCGGCTTTTGGCCGCGGACGACGCCGACGAGGATGCCCTCATTGAGGCGGTCTCCTCACCGGGCGGCACTACCGAGGCGGCGCTTCGCGCATTCGAATCGCAGGGGCTGTCCGAGGTCGTGGCCGCGGCCGTCGCCGCCGCCGCTGCCCGGGCTGAAGAGCTGGACTCATGAATGCTGCGGTTTTGCCGAAAAATACATGTATGCTAGACTTTGTGCAAATCACATATAAATGAGGTAGTAGTCGTTGCAGATTATCGAACTAGTAGACTTTGCGTTTAACTTTTACATCTTTCTATTATTCGCACGAATCATTATGTCATGGATCCCAATACCAGATAACCCAACACTCAACACGATAACGAGATTCATCCATAATGTTACTGAGCCGTTTCTAGGGCTTTTTAGGAGATTGCTCCCCACGGCTAACCTGGGTGGGGCCGGTATCGATTTCTCGCCGATGCTTGGGTTCTTGGTTGTTTATCTGATCCGTGATCTCGTGATCACGATCTTAAGACAAAGTATATTCTAGCTCTAAGGAGGTTGGCAGCGATGAAGCTCACACCATTAGACATTCACCACAAAGAGTTCCGTAGGTCGATCCGAGGCTATAACGAGGAAGATGTAGATGTCTTTCTCGACCAGGTCGCCGAGGAGTTCGAGCGCTTATTCAAGGAGAACACCGAACTAAAAGAACGGGTCGAAAACATGAGCGACAAGGTCAAGCAGTATGAGGGCGTGGAACAAACTCTGCAAAAAGCGCTTTTCACGGGCCAGCAGGCCGCTGATCAAGTCAAAGAGAACGCTCAAAAAGAATCCGAGTTGATCGTTGGGGACGCCGAGAAGAAGGCGAAAGATATTATTCAAGACGTTCGGAAGGAAAAAGCGGTTGTGGTGGCTGAACTTAAGCGTCTTCGCGAAGCCGAAGACCGCTTTCGCGCCGACTTCAAGGAGATATTGAATGCGTTTCTGGTCGAATCGGACGAACTCAAAGTGCCCGGACTTTCGCAGGAGGCTGAGGAAGCTTTAGCAGCTGCGCCTGAACCGGAGGAACCCGAGGCCCCGGCCGATGAACCGATTTCGGCCCCGGAAGCGGACGCGCCTGCGGAGCCGGAAATAGACGCGGACGAAGAGCCCAAAGAACCTGCAGCATTGAACATCGACGCGGCCGGCGCCGGCGTCTCGCAAGTCCCGGTGGTGATGGCGGAACCTGAGTCACCGGCCATGAGTGATATCTCGCAAGCGGGTCTAACGTATCCGGGTTCAGCGACGCCGGTCGAGCCACCGACCGAACCTACGGCCTCGACCGAACCTGCGGCCTCGACCGAACCTGTAGCCTCGACCGAACCTACGGCCTCGACCGAACCTGCGGCCTCGACCGAACCTACGGCCTCGACCGAACCTGCGGCCTCGACCGAACCTGTAGCGCCGGTGACAGAGGATGAAACGCACCAGGCGACTGACGCTATCGGCTCGCCGACATCGGCGGATGTCTCTGGAAACTTCTTCTCGACCCCCCATTCGAGCGAAGAGGAAGTCGAGAAAGTTCCCGAGGTCCCTGAGCCGACAAAAACGGATTATTTCCAAGAGAGTCCCCAGGCGCCTGATATCGGCGCCGGTGGTTCTGTTGAGGAGAAGATTCGGCCGGCTGATGACAATGTCGAACAATCGGCGGATGCCCAGCCGACATCGGAGTTCAAGATCACATTGGGGGCGCCGGTTCACGAGACACCCGGGGAAAGCCCGACTTCTGAGCCGGGTGGTTCTGGGATGCCGGCTGATGTTCTGGTCGATCTCAAGAACCAGGAGGTCCCCGAGTTCGATCCGACCGCTAAGAAGGAAGGCGACACGGATCTGACGAGAAGCGATGATGTCGTTTCAAGCTTCTTCGACGACGATCTCGGCGGCGACGACTAGAGGTTCGGCCGGAAAAACCGCCGGCCGGTCAAAGTTAGGGAACGCGGCCCAAAGCGCCGGGCACAAGGCAGACGAACGGCGAGGTGAGGGAAGTGTACGTTAAGTACACGACCGAGCAGAGGTGGAGGATAACGCCGTGAACGGGGTTTTCGGCCGCGATTCCCTGCCGAGCTGGATAGAGTCGAGCGGCGACGTTGTTCGACTCAAGGTCTGGATTCAACCAAAGGCGGGCAAGTCCGGCCTTGTGGGTGTGTACGATGGTCGACTCAAAATCAAGATCAAGGCGCCCCCTGTCGATGATCGTGCTAATCTGGAGTTATGTCGTTGGCTAGCGAAGCGGTTGGGGCTGCGCGCGAGCTCGGTAACAGTTCGTTTCGGCCGGACTGATCGCCGCAAGGTGGTCGAGGTGGCCGACTCCGATCTATCGACCATCTGCGAAAAGCTTATTCCAAGTCTCTTAGAATAAGACCAGTTCGTGGCTTCGGGTAGAAGTACGTGGATTTCTGTGGCATTTTGTCCCCAGCCTCCGCCACAGCCTCGACAGTGTCGATAAGCATCGGCTCGAGGAGCACGGCTAAGGAAGCCTCGGAAGCGTCAACGCGCCGTTTGGCTTCGACGTCGCTTTGAGTGAAAGAAAGACTGCCGTCGCTGCTGCTGACGTCAAGATGCGGTCCAAGGATGGTCTCCTGTAATAGGGTCGTGTCGAGCCGCTTCCAGGCTAAGGAGTTCGGGCCCGTCAACCTGCCGGCCAAGACTTCGCGGTCCCCGCGCAGGCTGAGCAGTCGGCCGTCGGAGTAAAGGCCAAACCGGAAAGATTGCCCGTCACGAGCGACTTCCTCAGCGGTTCGCGGTTCCCACAGCCCTTCGCTGACTTCGAAGGTTTTTCCAAGACTTGTCAGGAAGGATTCTATGGCAAAACCTTCCTTCTTGACGACTCTATGTGTGGGCATGATTATCAAATCCTCGTGGATCATGTCCACCAAGAACATCATAATGTAACGATGCGAATCTCGAGCCCGGCCGCTGTCCCGCATGTCCTTCATATAGTTAAGTGAGGTTTCGTATCGGTGATGGCCGTCGGCGATAAGGAGCTTGCGGTCCGCCAAAGCCCGGGTAATTGTCTTGATGACCTCAGAGGAAGTCGCCGACCACATCTGATGTACGACCCCATCGGCGTCGGTCGTTTCCATCTCAGGTTCGCTGGTAGTCGAGGAATGTAAGGTCTTGCTTACTATGCCGCTATGATCCGAATAAAGAGCAAAGACTTGGCTGAAGTTCGATTCGCAGGCTTCCAATAGCTGCCGGCGGTCGCGCTTTGGGCCCGACAATGTCTTCTCGTGCGGTAATACATCTTCCCCGAACTCAGTTAGCTTGACCAGACAGACGATACCGGTGACTTGAGTGGGACCGCCTTCTCCGGAAAAGATTTGCCGGTAGACGTAGAGTCTTGGCGTATCGTCTTTGACAAGGATGCCGTCTTCGAGCCACCTTGATAGATCGGCCGCGGAGCGGGAATAGCGATTGTCATTGTCAGAATCTGTTGGCAAGATTTGTCCGAAATCGAGGCGGACGATATTGTGCGGACTTTTCTTGTAGTAACCTTCTTGTTCTTGCGGGGAGATGATGTCGTAAGGCGGGGCAGTTACGTTATCAAGAGCGACTTTCGCCTGGTTGTAACGTATGCCACGGAATGCTTTTATCTCAGCCATAGTATCAAATAATAACGAAAGCAGGGGTTGCCCACAATAACGAAGTTCAAAAATGAATTGATGGTTTTTATAATGTGTTTGATTGAGACAATTTGTGTGTTTGACTTTTAAGATTGGGAATACTAAGATTGCAGCAATGTGCCCCTCGCTCGAAACAGGGCGAGGATGGTTTATGTACGATTTTTAGGAGGTATTGATGGCACAAGGCACTGTCAAATGGTTCAATGCGGCAAAGGG
>SDBV01010793.1_pt1 | contig 11936 bp, 12 predicted proteins | sample 2277081 | NCBI WGS metagenome assembly SDBV01 (sample SAMN10402039, study PRJNA504765) | marine sediment metagenome | isolation source: marine sediment core GS10_PC15, 223 cmbsf | place: Arctic Ocean: Southern Knipovich Ridge | collected 2010
ACTGCAGGCGGGATTGAATTGCAGAACGAAAAGTTCTAACACTTTTATTTGCCGAAGGTAAATTTGGGATTTTTGAGTGGAGATAAAAAAATGGGTTCAGATTTCACACCTTATCTGAACCCACAAGAATGATTATAGCATTATTGGTCATTTTTTCAAGTAACTGTATTTCCAATAAATATCTCGAAGCCGACTTCAGCCGACCCACGGTGGAAGCCACCAGCAACCTCTGCCGGCAAGTCTAGAACGAACTAAAGTTGCTCACTGTCAATGGAACATCGTTCTTCTCGAGCGACTCGAAGTATATGCAGCTACGGTATGGGCATCGGACAGAGGGCTCTCCAGTTGGCAACCATGACCCTAGCCTTCGATAAAGCCGAAGAGTCGAATAACACCCACAGACCTGCCACGTCTGGGCTGCATGAATTACGTCATCATTGACGGCGTTGGTTACCATGCGTGATCGCCTGAGTCGTCGGAACACCATTGGATATACCCGGCCTTCAGGAAGAAGTGGCTCTTGCAGCCCCTGGTTCCCCAGACGGACGGCGATAGCGAAATCGTTCCATCGTCATGTACTGAGAAAGACCAACGTGGGCTGGCTTGCGGAAGTACGTTCAGCTGGATCGTCCTGCCACACCCACATGGGCACGCCAGGGCAACGCACCACCAGACGTCATCCTCGCCGACGATGTAGACGGTTCCTTGCTCTGGACAGTCAGGGACCTCATCACAGAATTCAGCCAGCCACGGGAAAGGCCGGATGCCGAGTAGTTCGCGGATCCGCCACCAGATATGTCTCATGGTCTTCAGCATGAGCTAACTCCCTTAGTGCTGAGTTCGGAGCGGGCCAGCAATGGGTCCATGTCTCCTCTGCCCAGGTGCTTGGACAGCGAATGGTTTGCTGACTCTACATACTGCATGGGCATCTGCAGAACTTGTGCCTCAGATAGCCGAAGACAGATCCAGTCCCTGCACTGCTCGTTGTGCTCCCGGAATTGGTGAAGCCTGTTGAGGAACTCGATCACGACCAAGCTGGAGTAGAGCATGTTGAAGCTCAGTACCGCGGGACTGGCGACCTGTGCTCCCTTGATGTAAGAATCCCTGAGCTCATCTTCCGATGCTTCTGGATTCTGTCGTCTTAGCGCATCGGATCGTATCTGTTCTGGATCTAACGCACGACGGCTAAGCATGCTGCTCCCACCAGGATGAAGCACGTGAACCGAACCGTGGACGTCAGCGACCCCCCCCTTGCCGTCCGCTCGAAGCTTCAGCCCCACGTCAAAGTACGGGATCGTGTAGAAAGTGGCCAGCTGGTTTAGGATGTGCCGGCCTTCTGCCGAATCAACACAACCAAAGACTACGTCACACTGCCGCATCGCGAGGATCGCATCTCTTTCTGCCAGATTCTTAGCGACTGAGACCACTTCCGTACCGAAGTCCATGTGCTGGATACTCCGAGAGGCGACATCGACCTTCTGGCAGCCAATGTCGTCCCTACCCGAGTTGATCACTCGGTTGAGATTGCAGTCCTCGATGGGCTCTGGCTCAATAAGCACCAACTTGCCCACCCCCAAGCGTGCGAGCTGCTCGACGACAATGCTGCCAGTTCCCGATACCCCGACAACTCCAGCAGTCAGTCTGTTCAGCAAGCAGGTTGTCCTTTCCCCAAAGCACTGGGCTGTCCTGACTGAGAAATCGTGGGGCAACCCTTCGCCGTAGTCACTCCTGACTATGTTGAATACGATGTTGGCATCGCAATGGCTGAGATCCTCGCTCTAGCCAATCAGTCGCCTGTGGCTGAGGTCTTCATTACGTTGGATTGCTGCCATAGCGGCGCGTTCGGAGTATTACCTCAAGTAAGTAACGACAAGGTTATTCTTGCCGAAGGGGTATCGGTTATTACAGCCACACGCTCTGGGCAAGAAGCCTTGGAAGAAGGTGGCGGAGGCGTATTTACGTCTCTTCTCGTGGAAGCTCTTGATGGCGGTGCTGCCGGGCTTCTTGGTGATGTGTCGGCGGCAAGCATCTATGCCTACATTGACAACGCCATGGGAGCTTGGAACCAACGCCCACTCTTTAAGGCAAACGTATCTAAGTTCGTGAAACTGCGCCAGGCGGAACCTAGTCTACTACCATCTCTTGTAAAAAAACTGACAGAGTATTTCCCACTTCCAGCCGAGCCTCTGAAGCTGTCCCCTGAATTTGAGCCCGAAGCCGAACCACACGATATCGGAAAGGAAAACCAATTCAGGGACCTACAGAAGTTCCGAGATGCCGGGCTCCTAGAGCCAGTCGGGGAGAAAAGCCTTTACCATGCTGCTGTGAACTCACAAGCATGTGGGCTTACGACCTTGGGAAGATACTATTGGCGACTGGTCAACGAGAATAAGATTTGAATAGCTATCAAAGGGATATGGCCGTTAAAAAGGCTAATGACGTTCAAGACGCGTGACGTAATGTCCTCCGCAACAATCACCGCACAATGAGGACCTTTGTGGGCCCTTTTCCCGAAGTGTTGGTACAACCACTGGGACACGCGTGGCGAATCGCTGTAATTGGACACCTAGCTCTCTGCGGCGATTCGGCCCGGCTGTTACTTTGGTCTGGCAGCAGGCACCTTGACTTCAGTGATGCATCTAGTGCGGTCATTTCTATCATCCCAGATTCTGTCAAAAATCCCCCAGTAATAACAATAGATATCTTTCTGCGGACCGGGCGCAGTAACGCAGAAAGCGGCACGTTGTTTGGGCTCGCGTCCCAAGACAGGACGTATCACCGCATCTCCATCAGTTCCTTGGTCGTCAGCATTGACGAAGGTCGCTGAGACGGGAATGACCTTCGTTACCCTTGCAACGAAGGTACCCTTGATCGAGGCACTGCCGCTGCTAGGGTGGCAATTATCGTGGAGCATGCGAAGATTCCGTGTTGCTTGAGCGAGGTCGCTTGCATAACCTTGGCCTCCTCCCATAAGAAGATTCCATGACTCCCGAAACGGTTTATATTCGTAGTCGCAAATAAGGATTCTGACATTGAGATCATCCCTCGTCTTGAGTTCTTGGAGCAGGATTTTCTGCAATCCATTCTTCTGATCGTCCCTCAGCAGCGAGAACAGATTCTGACCTGCGATGAAAAGGCGCTTCGTCGAGGGTGCCTTGATGATTCTTTCAAAAACGTAGGGGCTCGAACCGATTCTCAGTATGTTGCGACCCATGCATGTATGGCCCCATCCTTCCAGACACCCCTTCGAAAGCTTTAGCAACTCCTTACATCGCCACACGCACGCTTCCTCAATACCCTTCTTACAACCTAGCGAAGTTGCAAGTGCTTGCACGAAATCCTTAAGGTCATCTTCCGTGTAAGCACTGCAGAACTGGAGCCTAAGGCTTTGGAGAACAGATGACATATCCGTTGGAAAGTCGTTTGTTGTCAACCCTCCCGCGAGCAGTGGGAAGACTTGAGCGCCACGCTTGATCCACCTCAACTTATGAGTGATCTGTGCTGCGCCGATCTCGTAATGAACCCAAGGACTGTAGATTGAGTTCGGCGTGAGCAGAACGATCAGGACTTTGGTCTTTGAGATCGCATTGTCGATGGTTGCGAGCCAGTCCATGCCGCCCGGGATGGAGTTGTCCGACAGAAATACTCGATCACTTAGTTGTTGCCGCTGGGATGGCGTGATGCCGAGCAAAGAACCGGCAATCTTCTGGATACACTCGGCGAGAGCCTTGTCCTGAGTGGAATAGGAGATGAAGATTTCATGTTTGGTTTTCATAAGAGCTTTCCGATCCACTTCTAACAATATCCTGTCCGTACATTCATGCCGGTGATCAGCCAGCGAGTCGGGCGTATTAGCCGTCTGTGTGTATTCTCATGTAAAGACTTGCCCTGTTCAAAACTAATCTGGAAAGGATGTCCCTCCCGAAAACTCCGTCTGATAGGAATATCCTGCCTTTTTCTGTGGCCTGATTACTTCAATTATCATCCCGGTAGAGTTTTCGGGAGGGACAGACACTACTCGCCCAGATAGTCCAGGATAGCGGGGCTCTTGTTGGACTTTAACCAGTCGAACTCAGCAGTCGGCCCCCAGGAATTGAGGCCGTAGACGCGCCGGTAGGAATTCTCAACAGCATCGAGGATTCCGCTGAGATTGTCGGCTGTGCGTCTGTTCACGTGAAAAAGAATGTCGGCCCAGTTGGCGCCGCGACCGCCGTTGGACCACACATTCCAGGTGAGGGAGTTCGTCACGTTTGCCAGCCACGCGCCTTCATTATCATCACAGAAAGGCTTTTTTACCGAAGTGCTGTCGTGATGATGAACCCAGTCTTCGCTGTCAATCCGCCACGTTTGCAGCTTCAAGCCTAGATCTTTGGCAACGTCAGATTCGTCCAGGAAGATCGTCCCCGAGCCACCATAAGGCGGCCGCCAGGTCTTGGCGTAGTCAACGGGCGCCTCGTCCAATGCCGACATGAGCCTCTGTACATCAGCCAGAGCCATGTCTTTGGGAAGAAGAAACTGCCGATACAGACTATGCTCAAAAGCATGAAGCGCCACGATGTGACCTGCATCACAAATAGCACGCACACCATTGTTGAAGACTTCCTTGATACGATCTGGTGCGCCCAGCGGCGACTCATCTGCGTATGCAGTGTTATGACTGACATAGAGGACGTAGAAAACCGCTCTGATACCCCTTTCGGCCAGCACGACCAGGATTTGCTGAAGGTCTGCCAACATCTCGTCCTGACTGCTAGGGCAGTGTCCCGGCGCACGCCAGCGGACAGCAATAGGGCCGTCGTCGAAAGTTGGAATAATGACTGTTTGTGTACTCATTCGCGATTTCCTTTCAGTTGGGACTTCCCAAGTCCATTAGGGAGAGTCGCACCGTTTTCGCCAACATGTGGCTTCTTTGCGCCCTTTAGTGGCAAAGGCTTCGTCTTGTCAGGCGTTCCAAGCACAAACATCCGTTAGGAGACTGCTCGGCCTGTATAAATATGTCTCGTACGATTCCGCACTTGGCCACATGGCCTGGGTAGGTCCAATTGGACAGACCCCTGTCCCTGTCGAAAAACCCGTCCATATTGAAACAAAGGACTTACTGAAGCAGACCAAGCGGAATCCCTGGAAGAAAAACAGCTGGAGCCGCCGGAAAAAGGAGCACCAAATCCTGTCGAGCTACCAGCTGTCAGGGTTCCTATTCAAACTATGCCATAAAAACTGATCTCTTGTCGGATGAGTTTTTGCCGTTGTTTAATCAGCGCATTCCTTAACGCCTCGATATGTTTCCTGACAACATCTGGGGGATCCTGTTTCGCGGAGTTACTGATGGCCTCAAACTGCTCTCCGATGAAGCCTGCTAGTTCGGTTTCTGTGAGGAAGATAGTACGCAACTGGTCCACTAAGGCATCCCAGTCTCTTGTGCTAAGCGCTCCTACAAGTTTTTCTCTCAAAGTTTCCGTTTCTTCCACTAACGCACGCAGGCTCTTGCATAACCGAAATTCCCGTTCCGCCCGCAGCCAATCGCCATAATTGCCCAGTTCAATCGTCCCTTGGATGAAATTATTCTCATCATCAAGCAATATATCTCCAAGACGAATGATGATCATGTTCAACGTTATATCAATCATACGATAGGTGTCGTCTATGGTCTGGCGATATTTCTCTCGTACGTCTATGGGTAGGTTCACCAGCGTTTTTAGTCCGCTTGCTACCTTGTTGAGGGTATCTATCAAAGTTGTGAATAATTCTAATATCATAATTTGTCTCCTTTTATCCGACGTTTTCCATATCTGACAATTTTAATGAAGGCCCCGACAAGAATTGGGATAGGTCTAGTTCTACCAAAGCTTCAATTGCATCCAGATGATGCGGTGATCAGACAAGACATAGGTGGCATCATCTTTCGCCTGCTTACTGATTTTCGTTACTGCCCTTGCGTAAGAATCGTTGCCTTCTGGTTCTTCTTCTGGCTCCAGGCCTGCATACTGCAGGAACTTGTCTAATCCATACGCTCGCCTGGCTTCCCAATACTTGATAGTGTCCTTCATGTGTTTGTCGTGGGTATCGAAGGCAATCATCCCGCAGTCTTCAAGCAGCTTGCCGCCATCAGCCATCTTGTCTGCCAGAGGAGGCGTAGTCAGGAACTGGTCATAGAAGTAACCGCTTTTCCGAAAGCCTAAGTTTGTCCTCAACTTGCCAGCCTGGGCTTTGCCTAAGTAGGACAAATCATGGAAGACATGGAACAACTCGCCATCGATATGGTACTGAGTGACTTTTTCCTCTCCTAGATAGTTCTGTACACCAGAAGTTTTCTTGTAGCCCCAATTGAAGTCACCCATAACGATTGCCCATTGCTGTTTTCGAGCAACCAGCCAGTCGGCCACCTTGATCATTTGTTCCCCGCGTTCCGGGTCATCGGTGGCTAGGTGTACAGAGCCCAGAAGAAGCTCCTTGGTCTCGCCATTCTTGGTGAGTGTAACTTTGAAGACACCCATGTCTCGCTTATCGCCTAAGTCGGCGTATTCGAGCCAAATTGCTGATATCACGTAGCCTTGGCCGTTCTTGCGATAAGCAAGGATGGCTGTTTCAGCGACAAAACCACTACCAGATGGGGTAGGAGCCGATAGTACCATCCAGTTGCTTCCAAGATTGATCTGGAACAAGGCTACGACAGCCTTCATCCGTTTGGCTTCGGTTTCGCTTACATTGGGATCTTTGTCATAAATACCCAGCCCGGCCTCCTGGATCATCACTATATCGGCTTCATCGACTAGGCCTGCGAGCACCTGAAGTCCTTTAGGCATCGCTTTCGCGCTCCAAGGTTGCGAACATTGATGCTGCCAATAGTCAACTCACCCTGCTTGGACTTGTCGATAGGTCCCTTCAAGCGATTGTCGTTGGTTTCAATGTCCTGCTGAGTAACCGTAGGAAACTCAGCCAGGCAGCAACTGGCCAATATGATTACACCCATTGTCAAAGCAAGCTTTTTCATGGTTAGTGCTCCTGTTTGGTTATCGAAGGATAGGATGCTTGTTATAAACCCGTGCAGCTTCTTGTCCCCGGGACACGCCTATTGGACATCTGGGATCTTCCGTGAGCAAGAGTTTATTTAGGATGAAGACTGTTCAACTGGAATACGGGAACAACATTTATTGAATTAGATTGTCATTGACAGCTAGATAAGTCGGTATGATTATACCGAATGACACTTGGGGAACTTAGTCCCTCACAAGGGTGGACACTGACAGAAAGGTCCTCAGCCATGCAAAAAGACATCCATTTCTATCTCACGTATGCTTTGGCAAGGAAGATCGGCGTATCAGACCCCGAAGCAGAAAAGATTGCTTGGGCGAATCAGTATACTGATGAAATGACTGAAGCCGATCTTCACGGTATTCAGACTCAGTCCGGCATTCTCGGGAATTGGGGCGACAGACAGATTCAACTTTCCGTACTAGTTCCGTTCCACTTCATCCCAGGAAAGGATTCTGAACATCCCTGGAAAACAGAGCGCAACAGCTACCGAAGTCGACGGTTGTTGGCGATCGGTGCAAGAAAACCGCCCTTCCAGTTGGGGATTGCACTGCACAGCTTTCAAGATACCTTCAGCCATGATGGTTTCTCAGGCTGGCAGGAGGATCTGAACGCATGCTATCCTTGGTATTACGTTACAAGTGCTCTTCCTAACGTGGGACATGCCGAACTCCGCGTCATCCCAGATGTGGTCAATTATGTTTGGACAGATCCACGAGATAATAGGCACATAGATAATAAAAAGAGGGCGATGAGCGCAGCTAAAGCGACCTATGACTTCTTGGCTAAGCTCTATAACGGTGGCGCAGACTCGACAATCTGGCAAGATTTGAGCACAGAACTTCGGAGACTGTTCAAGCTGGACTACAACGAGAGGGTGGATGGTTTGTGCATTCTGTCAGGTAATCCCGACATAGACTACAAGGACGTGAATACCAAGTTGGAGCCGGTCTATAAGCCAGAGTTCATACAGGCCGCGCGCAGGCACCTTTCCAAGGCAATCGAACTGTTCCATGATTTGCCCCAGGCCAACTAGCTCATCCCCCCATACTGCTGCTTCCACCGCGTCAATGTACCGGGATTGATCCCAACCTCCCGGCAAAACGCACCGAGAGTCTTGCCCGAGGCCTGCTCCTGTCGAGCCCGATGTAACATGCGAATGATCTCATCCGGACCGTGATGCTTACCCATACCTGTCATGACAATGCTCCTATATATAAACAACCTTTCGGACCATTGCGCATTTCAGGTGGACCCGTTTTCGGGGAGCAGGTCAATGGACCACCCGGGCATGCCTCCTAGAGTGAAGAAGATGAAGTTTTATAAAGCTTGCTATTATCTAGGACTATGAAGTATAAGTGTGCATTCTGTGACGAGGAATTACGCGGACCAGAAGCTCTGGTGGACCAGAACGCAGGACTTCTGTTCTGTCTTCCCAAGATACCCGACAGTGTTGGCGAAGCAAGACCAATAGGCTCAATGAGCCACGCCTACCAGTACGCAATGTGGACAGGCAAAGCAGTTTTGCTGGGAAGGGTGCCCTTGGACAGAATCAGGCGATACAGCATGGTGTAAAACATCTTTGATATAAAGGAGTTGGGGAGTCATCGCTATTGGGATAAGCTCTTAATAGCGGCCACTTGGACCGATTCCTCCACCACATAGCGAGCTCATCATTCCCGGCCGCAGCTACCGGCTGAAGGATCGAGCGACAGGCAGAGACACGCCGAAGAATTCATTGAGAAAGACGGCAAAAGGAAATTCTTCTTGCCGGGAGAAGTAGAATTGAGGTATACGAAAATCTCCATCATTGGTTGCTTCTGATCTACCCCTTGACAAATTGACTGTCTTGTGGGTCGCGAAACGGTTGAGGATCGTCCCGAAGCGCAAACGCGCCAATGGCGTTATGAACAACATGAACCATCTACCTCGTAGCCAAGAGACATGACCAGCCAGACGATCGAGGTTTTTCAATAGATGCGCCTCCCAGATTTCAAGAGATATGCTGAAACCTTAGTAGTATCTCCGCTGCTGAGTACAAGGCCAGCAGCTTCTTAGTCGGTCGAATGGAGTCATATCTTAAGACGTCCAGAGTCCAATACAGGAGCGCAGCGAAGTAATGTATCCCCTCGGGGTCCGATTTCTCACACAGAGCCTTCGCCCGCCGCCGAATCAATCCAACGAGCCGGTATGCTCGATTAGTGCTTGGGAACTCTCCTGGCAAGGCAGGTAACGCATCTCCAGGCTTGAATCGGACTCCTCGCCCAATTGAATTCTGCTCGTTGTTGCACCAGTCCGAAAGTCGTCCCGTATCCAGATCGAAGAACTTATCTGCTTCTTCTTCGGTGCTCATTAGAACGAGTTTGATGTCTCGCTCGATTAAGGCCATGTCAGACACCAAACGCCCCGTCGCTTCATAGTCCCCGCAATCAATCAAACGAACGTCATTTGAATCAGTCGAAGAAACCAAACAGTTCCTAGGATTTGGATCTCCATGAATGTGGCCCCGTTGGACGTGTAACGGCTCAGTAAGCCAAGTCGGAAGGTGGAAGAGGAACAACTCAAGAACTTGGCAGCGGTTGCTCCATTCCTGCGCATCGTGTGAACACATAGCCGAACCGTACATGTCGAGTTCGGCCAGCGTGCCAATGATCTTCGCTTTGATCTTTGAGGTAAGTTCGAAACAGTTTCCCGCTCTCCCAAAGCCCCAGGGGGGCTCGAATTCCGGTCTGGGGCGACCAGTTTGCCCGGTTTGAAGGACCTTGATAAGCCGTCGGAACACTTTCTCCAGAAAGTCTCTGTCTTTGGTCCGGTAGAGCGCCTTTAGCGTTTCTCGTTGACAGTCTTGGGATGAGGCGGAAACGTAGCACACCGGATACGCCACTGGTTGTCTTTGCGGGAACGCCCGCAACTGCGAATCGGCATCAACTCCGATATCTGGCACAAGATGAATGGGTACGTCGGCCTTCGCAAGGCCAAGCCACTTCATGGCCTCATGATGACGTTGGTATTCGCACTTACACTTGCCTGAATCTTCAAAGAACTTTAGGAAGTAGTTTTGTCCCTCAACCAGGATGCGGCAGAGCTTGGCACCGGACCAGCCTCCCGCCACAGGCCGTAGCTGGATCTGCTGTGCCTCAGGGAAGAACTTCTGGATATCATTTGCGAGCCGCCTTTCCCCCACCCATTGGACCACCTCTCTCATCACGAGGTCATTCTGCTCGTAGTCCAACACTACCCAAAGTTGCGGAAGCGCGACCTCCAAGAACTGTAACTTTTCCAGGATTGTCTCCGGTTTGGTTAGCTCATCTCTCTGTATGAATGTGGCCCTTTCCGCGATAGTCTTGAACCCCTCAAGTACCTGCGGCCTCAACCTCCCGGGATCGATCAGCATGATTGGGCTTCGGCTGACCTGACGGACGACTTGGCACGCCCTTTTCACGTCAATCCCCTTAGCGCTACAGTCCACGAGAACGAGAAGGATATTACCGTTTAGACTGGCCGCTATGTTGGTGGGATCGGCGTATCGCCAACGGACAGTTGCAGATTGCTCCCAGCATAGGCTGCGGAAGGTTTCCAATTCCGCCGGAAGTTGCCTGGACGGCAGAGCACCTATCACTGGATTGACATAGAGGATGTAAGAATACTCAGGCACGGGGCAAATCCTCATTGGCACAGAGGGCATCCGCAAGCCGGGCGGCGAAGGTTTTGCGGTCGATGCCAGCCTCTTTTGCGGCACGGCTTTGGTTGTTATGGTGCTTTCGTAACAGAGCGGGCAAATGCAGACGATCGAACTCCCGAGAGACCTGTTCCCTGGCCTTGGCGTAGGTCATCTCTTGGGGTAGCTGGATCGTCAGCCCGACATCACGCAAGTTAGACTCGGTGGGCGCGATGATCTCCCTGGGTAGGTGTTTTGGCAGAATCATCTCCGCCGGGTCCGAGCGGACCAACCCCTCCACAATGGCGTTCTCTAACTGTCTGACATTCATCGGAAATTCATATGCCTCCATCATTCGCATCGCGCTGGGACTGATCCGCACCCGTCGTCCACGGGCGTGCCTCTGAAGGAAATGCCACGCCAGAATGGACACGTCCCCAAGACGCTCGCGCAGCGGTGGAAGGGCAATGCGGAACTGGTTGATGCGGCCTAGGAGGTCTGGGCGAAATCGTCCCCTGGCCACAGCTGCATCCAGGTCTACTGCTGTGGCGCAGATGAGGCGGGCGTTAAAGGGACGGGGCTCGTTCTCCCCGACGCGAGTGAACTCCCGCTCCTCGATGACCCGAAGCAGCTTGATCTGGAGTGAGATCGCAATGTCGCCGATTTCGTCGAGGAGGAGCGTGCCTGCTCCGACGGCCTCAAACCGCCCCACGCGATCTTCTTTGGCATCCGTGAATGCGCCCCGGACGTAGCCGAAGATCTCGCTCTCTAGCAACGAGGGTGGCAGACTCGCGCAGTTGATGGCAACGTAGGGGTTGCCTGTGCGTCGGCTGAGCCTATGAATCCCACGAGCGAACATCTCCTTGCCAGTGCCTGTCTCGCCCACAAGGAGAGCGTTGGCATCGCAGCGGGCAGCCTGTTTGATCTCCTCCATGCACTTCAGGAAAAGGGGGCTCTCGCCGACTAGTGACTCGCGTCTGATTATCTTAAACGCCTCCAACAGGGCGGGGTCGAACGCGCCGGGATTTGCCAAAACCTCCGCAATCTCAGCACGGATTTCGTCAGGATCGAGGGGGCAAAAGAGGACGTCGGCTGCCCCCGCAGCCCGAGCTCGGCGCATCGCCGAAATGCCCCCGCCTGCCGCCAGGACTACAACGGGAACCGAGCCCTCTCCGGCCTCGGCGTGGAGATCACGGAGAAGTTGGGCCAACTGCGGCCCCCCAGCCCACTCGGCAAGAACTAGGGC
>SDBV01010794.1_pt1 | contig 11935 bp, 5 predicted proteins | sample 2277081 | NCBI WGS metagenome assembly SDBV01 (sample SAMN10402039, study PRJNA504765) | marine sediment metagenome | isolation source: marine sediment core GS10_PC15, 223 cmbsf | place: Arctic Ocean: Southern Knipovich Ridge | collected 2010
GCTATGGAGCGTCAGCGGAATAGCGGTCAGGTGCAGCGCCTTGTTAGCCCATCATGTTGAATTATAGTCTTCATATCTTGCCTGTGGCTTTCGACGAACCGGACGCTTGTGTCAAGCTCTCCTAGCTGCAGAGGGACTTCGGCGTCTTCCGAATTCATCAACGCGTTTTTCAAAGACTCCATGGCTCCTTCGTCATGCTTCACGAATTCATTGTACATAGCCGCGCATAGAGGACACAGGGCCAGGAATTGTGCCTCATGTTCCTTGGCGGAATGATCTCTGGAAAGCGCCTCCACCGCCTCGAAATAGTATTCCCCATCGCGTTTTCTAAAAGGCATCTCTTTCTTGCAGATCTGGCAAATCATCTGGCCCGCGTCGTTCGTGTAATGTTCTTTAAGCCACTGTCTCTCATCAATTGCTCCCTTCGTAATTCGCACGCTTCTGTTCCGTTGTTCGTATTCCTTCTCCGGGGCATCATTCATTTGTTCCGCAAGTCGCTCCTGTCGTCGTTCAGGGTCAGCAGAGACTCTTTGGGGGAATTCCGGCTGCCCTCCATCCTGTTTTTGAAGCAGCGTTTCTATCTTTTTTCGAATGTCTGGCGGTTGTTTCTCTAATTCTTGTGCAAGTTTGATTGTATCTTGCGATATACCGGCTTCTTCTGCAAGTTTAGCGACAACATCTTTTTTCATGCCTAACTGGTTAGCTAGCCTTTCATCACGCTCGAAAAATTCCTGGAGATCGTCGAGTTTGAGTTCACCGGGCTTATGAAAGTTGCCTTGTTTATCTGGAAGCCAAGGGGCATCTATCAATAACCGGCCAAATTTTTCAGATACCTGTTCTTCCTTTTTGCTATCTTCATATGTTTTTCGTGATGACGATTCTAATATTCCATGGATGCAATCGGCGTTGTCTATCGCAATTTGGTTCCATATAAATTTACTTTTCTCTATCGTTGGATGCTTGAGCACATATTCCAATTCATCAACTTCAATATCAGGGTCAAATCCATGAAGACCACGTTTGTGCCATCCATGAAAGTTTACGATTACCACGTGTCGGTTCCATCCAGGTGTTTTCCGTTTAACGCGAACCACATCATCAGCCCCAAGATCTTTGAACAGATCACAGAAACATGCGTCATATTCTGAGCTGACAAACCAAGCGTCATTATTCCCTTTAAAATACAAAAGGAGGTCTTCGTTTCGAAAATATAGTTCCCGTGGTTCTTTATACTTGATTTTCTTTAATACAAGGTTTTCTGCCCTGACAAAGGGGGTCTCTTTCAGCTTCTCTACAAGTCGCTCTTTTTTCTCGCGAGAGTCCGTTGAATAAGCATGAAGAATTTTTTTCATGTCTCTCATATGTTCATCATCAGAGATATAAGGATGATCTTGGCTGTATTTGGGAATGATCCGTTCTATGACCTCTGCAACTGCATCAGGTTCTGTGAGTCCTAAATTCTTGAGGAATTCAAGCGCCTTTTCGTCTTTAGTTATCTCTCGCTTAACAACTGCAAATTCAGTTTCGTTTTCGGGTGGAAGGTACACATTTGGCGAATCTTCATCCCTAAATGGCATTACATGAGAACCGTATTGCAGCCGAATGAATTGTTTAGCTCGTAGAGGTCCTGCTTTATCCCGCCAGGAACCCTTCTTCCATAAGGCTTTTTGACCTACAAGCTGCGTATAAAAGGCGATCATCCAATCATCAGTTTGTTTTTCGAGAAAGGAGCCTTCTATCTTTCTCGCAAAGCTATCCGGTGTTATTTCTTCAACCTCCAGCTCTTCTCGGATATATTTCCACAAATCATGCTTTGCTTGTCCTTTTATTTCACCAGAAATCCATTTTAGAGGGTCTTCGGTCTTAAATAGCTGCCTCAGCTGTTCATCTAGCATCAACGTGCGCAACCATTCTGCACTGGCCAATCTGGCATTTCTGGCAGAGACAAAGGTTCCATCATCTGCCGGAAGCAGTTCCTGGTCCAGGAGAGCATCGCGGACTGCCTCGACGATTGGATAGAACATACTGCTTTTGTCAAGCTCATTCATTCTCTTCGCGAGCGCTTCAAGTAGATCGAATGTTAATAGCCTTTTCTCCTTTAATTGCGGTAATGCGTCTGCAAGTAAATTGGCAACACAGTCCATCAACCACTGATTCCAGGGAACTTTTCCCCGAATCTCCTCGCGGGAACTGGGTAAAATGAAATCAGCGTTGATTAAAAAAGGAAGACCAGTATCGGAGCGCACAGGCAGATAGGCAAAAATCTTACCCGCACTCTCTTTGTTTTCATCTATCGGAAATGCTATTGAGACATCTCGCTTATCTATATCCATTCTTTTTTCATGACTTATATCTTCCGGCTTATCGATAGTTTTGCTATACAACAAGAATTCATTTATGATGGATAAAGACTTTGCTTGCCGTTCACCTTCAATCAAGATTTGAACCAAAGGCTCCTTGGAGTTGTCTTTCAGAATAGTCAAACTATCTCCATTGTCTGTTCTAATCTGAATTTCCTTGAGCTTTGATAAAAAGAGAATGGTTTCTGGCTCAATATCTTGCAACATCTCCTCAATTCTTTCGTATCCAAAATCCGGTTTGTCGAGCGGCAGGATAATAGTGGTGTGACAAGGGTCGATTCCTTTTGGAAGCTTTTCATGCCATAGTGGAACGATATATCCAAGTCCTGTTTCCTTATCCTTTTCAGGGAGGGAAAATCGATAGCCACCAGAGAATATGTGCGGCATTGTTGTGATCCGGAAAACAGACTTGAAACCTATTCCCTTTTCACCAATGTAGCCCTGAATTTTGCTCTTGGTTGTCTTACCGACCGCACAGATGGCGTCTACGTTATCAGGAGAAAAGCCGATCTCGTTGTTCTGAATAATCAATGCGCCAACGGCATTTTGAGTGTTGGTTGGATCAGCTTTTACTAATCGAAAGGAAATAGATGGTTCAGCTTCTTTGTATGTGTTATCTTCCGCATTTTGAATCAATTCAAAAATGAAATGAGTTTCCTTGCTGTAAAGGTCGTGTGCAAGGGCTTGAATCGAATTATTGAGGCTATCTTTAACACGCTGGCTTGCCTGAAAATCTTTACGAATGCATTCAATATGTGCCCATGGCTCACTCACAATCTTTCCCCTTGCCTCCTTCAACAAATAGGACCCCATAGGCAACTGGCTGGGCAGTAATATCGGCCCTTTCCATTGCAATCTCCAATTCTTGAATGCGACGAGCGTAATCCGCTTCAGCAGCTGCAATTTGAGCTTGGCGCATCCGCCTAATTTTGTCATTGCTCGCTTGCCCCAGTTGTTCTTCAAGAAGTGAGATTCGCGCGCGGTGGCTGGTTGTCAGACTTTCACGTCGATATTGTGCCAGTTCCTGGGTCCGGCGCTGGTGTTTTTCGCGCGCCTCTGACCAGAGCTTATAGTGGTGAGCATCAAGCTCGTCCCAGGCTGAGGATTCGGGGACATTATCTTCACTGGTTGGATTTTCTTCTGCCTTTTCAATGAGTTTACCCAAATGCGAGGTAACCCGCTCTGAACTCGCAACCGGACACAGAACCAGATCTTCTCTAATACCGTGAAATTGCCATTGATAGATTGCAAACAAGTAATTTCCGCCAAGGACAGATAGATCCTTCACCTTAAATGTTGTGACAACCCGTTTTGTGGTGTCGAATGCTCTGGATGCTTGCCTTACCAAGGGGTGCAAGGGCATGATGAATGCCGCATCCGGATGTTGAGACGCACAAACAGCATCAAAGGTTAAAGTCAAGTGAGGATTGCCACCCTTCAACCAGTTTTCCCATTCCCTGTACGAGGAAGTGTTCTGTCTGGGGAGCTTCTGAAAGTCTTTCAATAACTGGTTACGGGCCTCCTGGGACAAGCGCAGCGTCTTGAGCGGCTTCTCCCCAAGAATGAATTCTTGCTCTTTGCCACAGGTATTCTGTAGGTAATTCGTAATAAGATTACGAATCGCTTCGGGGGAAAGCCAAAAGCTCGATGCCTCATCAATCTCTTTTCTCATTCGACCTTCAGGTAGGCGAATGCCAAACAGCTCAACCTGCTTCTGTTCGAGTTCTTCCTGTTCTTGTATCAAGCGGATTTGATTATCCGCCAACTGCTGTAGTTTTTCACGGCGTTCCTCGTCACTCAGATTGAAATTCTCAGCAATGTTGCGGATTTCTCTACTGATTTCACCGAGTATCTCTTCGCTGCCACCTAGAGCGTTGTTAAAAACTCCTATACGCAGCAGACACCGTTCATAAATGTCCGCGTCAACCGTCCCCGGCGTAATCAGGTTGAATATGGCGACGCTTTCGCTTTTTTGCCCCCATCGGTCTATCCGGCCGATCCGTTGCTCAATCCGCATCGGATTCCATGGCAGATCATAGTTCACAATGCAATCACAAAACTGATAGTCCAGTCCTTCACAACCAATTTCAGAGAACAAGAGAACATCCAACGCATTATCGTCTTCTCGACCCAATTCGAAACGATTGCGAAATTCGATTCGTTCCTCGTCAGGTGTTCCTCCGTGGACCAGTCCGGCGCGGAAACCATCCGCCTTTAGGTATTGATGAAGATAGTGGAGGGTGTGTCGAAAGCTGCTGAAGAGCATGACCTTGTTGTTGGGCAACTCTTGTTTATCCCTCAGAATCTTCCTGATGGCCTCAAGCTTTGGATCTTCGGGATCAAGATTACGCGCTTGTTCCAGAATCATTTTGATTCCTGTTTCTATGGCTTCGACCGTTGTCGTAGATGGAGCCTCTCCCGTATTGTCGGCCTCTTCCCATACCAATTCGTCAACGTGACGATTAAGTATATCCTGGAGGAAGGGGACAAGGCCGTATAAACAACTCGCTGCCTGCCGTCTGATTGTTGTCATCATGAACTTAACATTGGTATCTCCATGAATCTGGCTGAATATCTCCGCTTGAATCTGAAGCAGATCGTCATGGAGCTTCTTCTGTACCGGGGTGAATTCAATGACGACAGTTTCCGGTTTCCTTATCGTGAAGTCGCCAATATCTCTCCTGCGGGTTCTGTTAATAATTCCAGCGAATGTGTGCAGCGCTTCGAGGTCAGTAATAAGTTGCACGCGCTCTCCTGATGGAATATCATCACGGGAGAGTTGATTGCGTATTCGTGAGAAGTCCGGGCTATTTCGGAGCAAGGTCCGTCCCCACGATGTCGCAGCAGCCTCATCAAGTGCCTCGGCGGCTTTTACGGCCCATCCCGCCCCCTGACCGCGTGCAAGGTCTACGGCGCGATTTATGAACGGATTCGGCTCCGCCATGTGCTCAAAGCTCTCCTGGTCGATAATGAGATCAGGGCGAAGTACATTGAGCAAAACGAAGAGGTCGTAACTACCCATCTGTATCGGGGTGGCTGTCAGAAATACGACCGCTTCAGCGTGGTCACAAAAGAACCTTACCGCCTTATGACTATACGTATCCGAATTCCGAATGTGATGAGCTTCGTCCACAATAACCAGGTCAAACCGGGGTGGTGGGTCTAAATCCAGCAGACCCTTCTTGCGTTTCCGCTTGCCATCAGGGCTTGTCCCATAAAGAAGAGCCTCGTCAAACAAGGAATAGGGAATGATGGCTTTCTGGTACTGGTCGGGCCAAACTCCTTCCAGGTCCATCTCGTTGATGCAGAAGCGTATCGTCCTGCCGTCAAGATGAGCGAAACGCTCTTCAAAACGTTTCATCTCAATTTGCCATTTGCGTTCAGTTACCAGTGGACGAGGGCAGACTATGAGAATGGAACGGACATCACGCCTGGCCTGCAGCTCACGCAGAATCAACCCTGCCTCAATGGTTTTCCCCACGCCAACGCCATCGGCAATGAGTAATCGCGGTCGGTCGGATCGGATGAATTTCAGCACCGGCCTGAATTGGTATGGGATGAAATCAACGCGGGCCGCATTAAGAGAATAAAGCGTCGACAATCCCGGATGTTGTATTTGAAGAGCGGTGAGGTAGGAGTGGAACTTGTGACAAGGTAAAACGATAGAGTCCTGATCTTTCCGATCTTCAGCCTGTATCTGAGAAGCATAGAATATTCGCGTCTTACCATCAATGAACACGTTGTAGCGATTTTCCGGCTTACCCGGCATAATCGACACAACCGCTCCCTTTATTTCAGGATTCGATTTCAGAAAGGCAATCTGGCCGGGCTCAAACTCGGCTGCTTGTGTTTCTTTCCCCGGAGTTGGTTGTGCTTCGTTTGCAGGGGCTTTCGAAATAGAGGTCATACGCCTTTCGAGCAATGATGTTTTTGTTGTGCGAATCTCCTGAATAAAAGCCTCTTCGGCCTCAATCACCGTGGCGAAGCGCTGCAGGGTATCCAGGTCTCGGTATACATCCTCCAGCGGGAACCCCTCCGTGCCTGAGTGGGCCCACCTGTTCCGGACGGTTTGCATCTCTTTAACAAAATGGCGAGATTCCGGGGATAGATTCATCTTCATTGAAATCTGATACCAATTCTGATCCAACACCCGAAGCAAGGCAGCAAGATCGAATGATGAGAGGGAGACTATTCCTTTTTGTTCAACTCGTCGCTGTTGCTGAAAGGACAGCTTATCCACCACAGCATCTTTCCACCAATTATCGAAAAGTGAAGGCAATACCTTGTTAAGGTATGTTGCCAAGCTATCAGTCGCTTTTTGTAGCAACTTGTTCAGGTCGTGATCCATATTTTTTTTTCAGGGGCTAACGACTAAGCTCACCTGCCGGAACCGCGCAGCGGTTACGGTCAGGTGCATCGCCTTGTTAGCCCAAATTTTATTAATCAGCTGCCCATCTATATTCAAAAACTTCAGGAGATAAAGTTAATGAATTCTTCAGATTCTTGCTGATTTCCTGACCACCTGGCATAGAAGGTAACATCATGAAATACTGGTTTATTGCTGCATTAATACCTGACAGACATTTTTTTGTTTTGATCCAATTTTGCGGGCTAAATACCTTATCCCCCGTTTGTGGTTCATGTGCAGCAGCAGTAAGAGCTGTGTTCAGGCAACTTGCTGCAATAGAAACGACTTGTTCAACAATCTCATCTGCTAATGCCTTTTCATAGCATGCATACGGAGCAGGGACTCTATCCGTTCGATTATTGACAACAGAAAAACACATAGAAATAGCATAGAGTTGATGAAAAGGAGCATAGGCTTTCATTGCCAACAATGTCTCATTTAACCCCCATGGATTATTAGGAATCCAGCCCTCATATACCTTCTGTGCCCAAAAATTTAATGCCTGTACATTTTCTGGTTTATAATCTCGTTTGAACAACTGCTCAAAGTATTTATCAAATATTTTTGTTTCGCTGTATGCCATATTCGGACGTTGCGAATGCCATGTCATTAGATATTTGCCAAGATTTGCCAAATCAATGACATGCGCTTTATCCTTCCCGGCAGGAGGCTCTTCTCCTCTTTTTGTAATAAAATAGCCTTGAGAATAGCGCTGTTCAAATGTCTTTTTTAGGGATAACACACGTTTATCATTACTTCGTAAATCACGGGGCTTAACAGTAGATTGGGTATTTGTAGAAATACTGATTTTATCGCCTCGGTCTCGTTGAGGAATTTCATAAAAACGAAACATAATATAGGAATCGTCAAGCTCTTTTACCTTTTCACTACATGATAAGATGGTGGTGAGAGATTGACACCCATTGACCACACTTATGCCATTTAATGAAATAGTATTATCTTCCGATAAATCCATTTTATTGCAAATAGCGGTAATTCCATTGTGGAAAAAGAAAAAGTCTTTATGTCGATCACTATAAATCGTATTTTTGATCTGCTTGTTGACCCGATTATTTAGTCCCAAAGATTGCCGAACATTTTTTCTAAACAGTGTTCCATCCTTTATTCCAGGGAATTCGAGGCATTCTTTTAAGGGGATTGCTGTCAACACAACATTTGTTTCAGCAACATTGAGTTTCATATATTTTTCTGGTTCAAGTGTTAGTGTATGTTTCAATAAAGGACTTTCACGTTCTAAGGCTAATTCATACCGTCGCTGGATTTCAGTTGAATCAACCAAATTTAAAGAGGCAGAGAGTTCTTCTGATTCTGCTAATTGTTGCTGAAATACACCTAAATCATGCATAGCAGACTCTGTCAAATTTGAGGTGGTGACCAGTTCAAATTCAATATCATACTCATCATCAAACGCCGACGATAAATCATTGAGTCGTTGTTTAAGTTTACTATTTGCCGTTTCCTGAAGGCCTACTAAGTCTTTCAATTGTACCCACGAAGAGAGAACCTCACGAAGTGGTGTTGCGTCAACGCCAGAGACACCAATAAACTTTCCTTGAATGATGTAAGCCTTCGAATTATCATCATCTATGACTATTGCATCAATCTGTTTATCATCGGCTCCATCTGTAATAGCATACTTTGTTTGATTTGGATCCAATGAATGAATGTTGCGAATGTACCAGGCAACAAAGCGTTGACCATCATTCGGAAAGTTTTGTTGGTAATAATTCTGTTTTATTTCATTTTTAATTTTTTTATACATTTTTACCTCCTTTCTTTTTTGTGGGCTAACGCTCAATTGAGCTGCGTGGCGTTAAGCTGGCGTGAATCTTGCTCCTGAGCGAAGCGAAGATGCAAGATTCATGACAGTAGCCACGTCTGCTCCAATTGTATGTTAGGTCCGCCCATGGCATTTCTTGTACTTTAGCCCACTACCGCAGGGGCAAGGATCATTTCTGCCCACCTTTTCTGACTTTCTCGATTCTGAGGCTGTCGATGTGCGATTGACAGGAATATTGAACGAAACCATACCTGGCTTTCCAGTATCTGAAAGCTTGGTAAACTTAAAGACCTTATGTCCTGGTCGCGCACCAGGAGGTAGAGGTATACCTTCCTTGGCCGTATCGACTTTTTCCCATCGAGCTCCTTCAACCTCAGTAGTTCCTGGGAGAGCTGCAGAACGATGCTCAGCTCTTGTAAGGTTGATGATTCTGTCACTACCGACACTTATCTTGTCGTCAGTTATGCTGAGCCAATGTGGCGCGTATACAATTTCTTCGTCTTCCGGCTCAATACGAACAGCTGCTTCTGTTGTCTTTACTTCATAGCCTCTTTGGCTATCACCCATTATCTCCTTTCCCCTATAGCGGAGAAAAAGCTTCTCTACTGCGATTCCATTTGGAGTTTGTACCGTAACCTCGAGATCAATTTTCTTCTCTGTGTTCCGAATGGAGATTCGGTTTCCTACGGCCTCGATGTCAAATGTACTTGTGCTGCCATGCCATTCATTATCTATAATCTGTGCAATCAAATCTCCATTCTGGTCATAAAAACTGGCGTTTATTAGGGGCGGTGAATTGCTTTCTTCTGGCGGTCGTATTGAAAGTATAGGAAATGAGTCGATAAGTATTATATCCTTAACGCCTCCAAATCGCTTGTTGCCTATCTGTACCAGGAGGTTCGATTCACTGTCGATATCAAGTTGAAAACGGGAATATCCGGCTTGCTTTGTTCTTGGATTGCGCATCGCATTAACAACTTTATCTTTCGACCAAATGCCTCTAGTAACTTGATCATGACAAGTGGCGCATAAGAGAGTAATTGCATTGGGGTCGTGTGACTCGGCATCGGCAAAATCAGGCATAACATGCTCATACTGGTAGATCGCGAAGCCGCAGACAACGCACCCAAATCCACTTGCAAGACGTATTTTTCTCTTAATATCATTTGGTATGTTCCTAGATAACCCTTGCTTGTTCATGTCCAAATCTATCTCCTTTGGGCGACCTAACGCCCAGCTCACCGGCGGGAATGGAGCGCAGCGGAATTCCCGTCCGGTGGAGCGCCTTGTTAGATTGCGATTCTGAATTCATATCAAGTCTGTTTGACAACGAAAATGACATCGGTTAAAGCCGTAAATGTCTGTGGCTTGCCTTTGTATCTGAAAGCAATCTTCAAGTCGGCATTGTTTTTCTTGGCAAAACTATCCAGGTATTTTTTTATAACTGGCTTTAGCAAATCCATGTTACGCTTCAATTTCCAAGACCCAGTGAAATCATCTGTGTCAACAAGTACAAGGAAAAGCCTGTTCTCTGAGCCAAAACGCATCTCACCCTGATTTTCATATAGCCATATTGCCAGCCTGTGGGGATTATCTATTGCTTCCTTGAGAATCTGCATTTTCTCTTTTTTCAGCGTTTCGATCACACTTATGCATTCCTTGGTTCCCCTGTCTTTCAACTTCTCAAAAATTTCATAGTAAATGTCGCTATGTTTCGCCTTTTTATCAAATTCGATTTCCAGCTCTTTAGCTTTCGCCTTCAAATAAGTCAGTTCAACAGGAGATCCAAGTTCTTTTCTTCTGGCCTTTATATATTCTGCAGGCAAATACGTTACCTTTAAATCGAATGGGACATTTCCAATGAAGAAATCAACATGCTTTATTTGGCCTACCGTTGGCAGTACTGCCTCATGGGATTTAAAAAGATGCTCAATGAGAATACTCGACCAGTGATTATACCAACTATTGAGAACATACCCTTGAACTGCTGTGCTTATCTCGGTTTCGAATTTTGATACGAGCGTGTCGTATGACTGGATAACTTTGACATAGCGGCTTACGAGATATTTATCTAGAGAATTTTGGTAATCACCACCCCAATCAAATGATTTGAGTTTGTATAGTTCGGAGACGAGCTTCTTTGTGTCTAACGCAGCCAAATCACTCTTGTTTTTCTTATCGATGTATTCGTTCAATAGCTTGTGTGATTTCGCAGGATCTTTGACAAGCATTGAGTACAACTCAAAGAATTGCCCATTCAACGAAGTTTCTTCCAATACTATCTTGTTCTCTGTAACAAATTCGGAGATGAGTTCCTTTCGAACAATAGATTTTACTTTGAGCCAAAGAAAACCTTGCTCGTCTGAACTGAACTCCTCCAATTTCTCACTTTCATGCAACTTCTTCCAATAGTTGAAGCCTTTCATTTTTACTTACTCTCCTTTTTTGCTGGAAATTGAGACGACCAACCTGGAAGGTTTATAAAGGCGCTCGACAACGGATACCCAGCGTTAGCTTGCCGTTTCTGGTATATAATAATGTAGTCACTCTTCATGGCGCCTTTACGATTATCTTGCACAACTGAAGTGGCGGAGTACGCCATGGGGAAACATCCAATAAATTTCAGGGCATCAGATGTCTTTTCAATGCTTTTTAGATATTGCCAACTTTCCTCATCACGTGCATTGAAATACAATGCTATGTATCCATTTGGCTTGAGGACCTTAGATGCTTCCGTGAAAAATTCGGTCATCTCTGAATTATAGTTGTTCTTTGATTTCTGACGCTCCTTTGCATTGGAAACAACAATCTCTCTCTCAAAATCTACGGTATAACCTAACAAGGAATTCCATAACTCACTTAGCTCAAGGTAAGGGACGCGGTCACTATGCGGAGGATCCGTGCAAACGAAAGATACTGATTGTGAGGGCATTTCTTTGAGTGCTGTTCGACAATCCAAATTGATGAGCCATGCGTCACAATCCGAAGCCTCAACAGACGCGGGGTCATTCGAGACTGTATAGACGGCTTGCCTCTGGTCTGGTAGTGCTTTTAGTAGTTTTTTTGCACGGTTTTTGAAGCAATTCCACACGTTGATTTCAAAATGTGTATGGGGAAGCCAAAATCCAATAACCCAACTACCAACCTCTATTTTGTCGCTGTTCCCATTTCTCTTACCATTTCTTCGGTTTTTAATGGCAAATACCATATTTGACATTTGACCAGCAGAAGATGTTAGTGTAAGGAGCAGTGCGCGCTTCAAGTGTGCTGGATAATCAGAAAATGATTCAATAAGCAAATCGATATTTCGTATTGCTCGACCAGTAAAAATATCACTGACAGTCATAGTCGGCTTAACATTTATCC
>SDBV01010795.1_pt1 | contig 11935 bp, 16 predicted proteins | sample 2277081 | NCBI WGS metagenome assembly SDBV01 (sample SAMN10402039, study PRJNA504765) | marine sediment metagenome | isolation source: marine sediment core GS10_PC15, 223 cmbsf | place: Arctic Ocean: Southern Knipovich Ridge | collected 2010
ACTTAGATGATTGCTCGATTATCGCAATCTCCAGCGCCTGTCTTTGGGCGAACTTAATCATAGCTTCAACTTCTTTATTTGCCGCCCTTTCCGCTTTAGTGGCAACGAACCACCATATACCAAGCCCTACAACAAGTAGGACTACCACAATAATTGCTTCGTAAGTCCACTTTTTCATAATCTTTCTCCTTGAAAGAAAAGTAAAGGTGAGGCGCACGTTGCGCCCCACCTAAATTAAACAAATCAATCAGGCACAACAGCAGCCCTTACGGCACCAAGATAAGTATACGAAACGCCTATCCATCTATCGGCGGTTACATAAGTAAACTGAACCAAGTCACCGTTATTTGCTCCGCCACTCGTACATAGATATTCCGTACCAGCGTCTGATGTGTCAATGTTATTGATGGAATCGTTGCCAGCAACTAAAGTTCTAATCTCAAAGTTAGCGCCGACATTATTCATTACATATACAACCGTACCGATAGGGGGGTCGTTGGGAAGTGTAATAAACTCATTAACCCCTGTAGTGGTTGTTACATTGGCGAAAGTTACACCGTCATCAATTTGCTGGGTTGCTCCTTCGGCGGCAGCAGTTGTCATTGTTTCGCCAACGCCAACCTGTAAACCCTTAGTTGCAGTTACGAAGTCGTCAACTACAATACCACCTGAATCGACATATAACCCAGAGTTGTTTGTCGAACTTATCCTGACAACGTATTCAGTACCACCGCCCGAAGTAGAAGTATCCACAAAATCTGCACAGATAGCTTTCTGTCCAGATATGTTAGTACCAGCCTGAGCAACTCTTAACAAGGTTGTAGATGTCTGGGCGGCTGTACCATCATTGGTAAGATGAAGCATCCCTATATTTGAATTGCCAATCCAGCCAGCACCTGCATCACCTATAATTTTCTGAAGCGAAACGGTTGTACTTGCAACGCCAACGATATGAATACCCGTAGTACCTGTGGCGTTGGCTGTAACTTGTAGAACATCATTAGAAACGCCAACTAACTGTACCGCATCGGCGGCAGTACCAGCAGAAGTGAGATTAAACAAAACTCCATCAGTTGCGCCCTGTCCAGCTATAGTTAAATTAGTATTCAACTTTAAGCCAGGCTGAGTAACAGGACATTCAATCTCTACCGCAAAAGCACTTGCCTGAGCCGTAGCTGTTGAAATAAATCTTGCCAAGAAACCCTCAGCATCATTCTTAGTTGCTGTTTCCTGTAAAATCACTAATTGTGAAGCACCAGCATCAACTACTGCGCTATCATGCGTAAGGTGTAACATGCCAATATTATCAGCACCGTCCCAATCAGCAGCACCAGTACCACCCTGAAGTATTACAGACGAAGTTGTTTGTGCTGCCTTACAAAGAACGTCAATAGCAACACTGTCGGTAGAGCCAAGTGCAAAGTCAATTCCGGCACCAGCACCGGAATGTGCAATCGTCATCGTATCCGAATCCGTAGTAGTGTTTACACCTGTGAGCTTGAGGACAGTATCACTTGAGTCAATACCAACGATATTCAGAGTATTGTTGTTAGCGCCGTTACCTTCCCACTTCATATAAGCGGAAGCATCTTCGCCAAACCACGTTACGTCATAACCAGTACCATCAATACCGTATTCTATTGTTCCGGTATCGGCAGCAACTTGAAGAAATAGCAGTTTGGCAGATGAATCTACGCTAATACTAAAATCGCCAGTACCAAGCGTATCGCCCAATAGTATCTTATCATCGTCACCAAGAGCAATGTCGGCACCATTAAACCAGAATGCGTCAGCAGTAGAATCCCACAGCGCAGAAGCGCTTGCAGTTGTACCGAATAATCCTAAGTCAACGCCTTGCTGGTCTTTACCGAGATTAAAAGCAAAGTCGTCAGAAGCAGCACCAGCAAGAAGACTCATTGTTTTTGACGAATCCCAGGCAAGAAGAAAGCCAATGTTCTTGGTCGTACCAAAGAACACATCAGAGGTATCGTCAAGCCACATATCGTAGTCCGTTGCAATTAACGCTGCTGCGCCACTGTCAAATACTACGTAATCTGTAGCAGTGTTGGCGCAAATCTTAAAATCAAAGGCTTCAGTAGAACCGAAAATCAAATCTGCATCATCCTCAGTTGCAACCTCGACAAGCACGTTTGTTCCGTCGCTCTCGAATGTCATATCGGCAGCGGCATTAACAGCGCCGCCAATACCAAGAATAGCGCCATCTAAAAAGTGCATCATTTGCGCATCTTCATCCCATTGAACATCTTCACTTGCGGATGTAGCGTCAAATAACACATCACAGGTACTCCAAACGCCACCACCACCAAATGTAGCTAATCCAACCTTAGAGATATTCCAAGAACTATCTGAACCAAGAACATCACCGCCAGCACCGTTACTGTCAAACGAAAGAGCGGCACCAGTACCGGCATTTACGATAATTTGACCGACAACAGCACCGGTATCTCCTTGTGTAACCGTCAATACGATATTGTTGGCAGTGTCAGTTGCAGTTAGCGCCACAGTACCAGCATCAACAGTTATACCCTGACCTGCACTATACGCCTCATCTAATGTAGATGAAGTAGACGATGCCACAGTCTGCCACGAACTTGTATAATACTTCAAGTTACTTGTATCAGTATCGTAGAAGAGAGTTCCTTCAGTCGTCAATGCTTCGCCAACCACCGTTGTAAGACCGGAGAAATACAAAGAGGGTACACCAGTTGTGCCATCAACGGCATCTTCCATTGCCTGCGCCCAATCCAAAAGCCTATCTTTGGGTTTTCCTGTCCAGCGATACGCATTTTTATAAGTATGCTTGTTGTCAATACTTGGGTCTATCGCACCAAGACAGGGTTGGGCCACAAAGACAATGAAGAGTAAAATTAAAAGTAATTTTCTCATTGTTTTTTTCCTTTCACATAATCCATTGCAATTCCTAATAAATCGACTGTTCTGAGATGTCCGCATTTAACCTTAGGGTCAATCCAAAGGTCATAACCAAAACCTCTGGCAAGTTTGCAGAAATACAAATCTTCGCCAACCATCTTTCTGCCCTTTGCAAATACATCCAGCCAGTAAGGCCACACCAATTTGTCGAACACTTCCATCTTCACTAACATTATCCCATTGCAAATAGTCTTTGCCTTAAAGGGATTATTCGGAAGGTCGTCTATCGGAAGCGGCTTAAATGGTTCTTCTCTTGAAAGACACCACGCCACTTTGCCAAACCGTATCAGAGGGTACACGCCGGATATGATGTCCTTGTCGTGAGAAAGTAGTCTCTTCAAGGTATTTGGTCGGAGCAAAACGTCATGGTCAACAAACAAGATGTGCGTCGGACGGGGTTTCCGGTATAGAGCATATTGCACAATTGTATCCCTGCCAAGTGTAGTATGCGGCGTAGCTGAGTAATACGTTTCAATCCAGTCTTCCCTGTCCCATCTTTCAAGCTGAGATATAATCCTTGCATCCGACTGATAACTTGGAGTCAGTGGCATCCCTACCAAAACCAGTTTTTTCTCGTCCATCTTAGAACAACCTTTTAATTAAGTTGCGATATTAAATTAAATATTAGAAGTCGAAACCTGTGTGTCGTAGCTCGACTGTGGCCCGTGGTCAAGCCAAGCATCTACAGTACCGTTTGAACAGTTACCGTCAAAAGTTGCGCCAATTACTAAAAACTGCTCGGCGTCCACATCAACCGGCAGTGCCGCCCTGAGTATCCAGGCACCGGCGGTCAACGATGCAGTAGGCCTAATTCCCGACTGCATTACGATATTACTATCAGAATCGTGGGCTGAAGTTGCATTATCGGCACACAAGAAAAAGTTCACAGAAGTACCTTGGTCATAAGCCGTAGTACCGACCCTGATATTAAGATAGACCGGTTCACCAGCACCCATTTCAAGGTCTTCTGTAACCCAATTCAATTCCTTCCACGTTGATATGGGAAGGTAGAGAGTAGTACCCGAACCTGTAAGTTCGGCATCATCCATAAATTCGAACATAGCATCAAAAATAGCCATAATTTTCTCCTTTAACTAAGTCCAAGCTCGGTATTTGTGATAGCGTCGCATCGACGTATCGGCATATCGAGGAAGTAAAGTTGAGGTCTACCAAACGGGCTGTCAGGCCCCCAATGGACGTTTGTTTTGTCCTTTGCGAGAATCTGAAGCTGGGTAAACACGGTTTCGTTACAATACATATAAATAGTGTCATTAGACTTGAAGTTGTTCCTGATTTGGATGATATAATCCTCGTTCAAGGTGTAAGTCTCGGTGGAGACACTATCGATATTAGCCAGACGTTTAACACAACGAGCGTCTTCGACACAAAGTCCGACATCCCAAGCAAACTCAGTAATGTATGCCCATAGTTGTTTGTTTCTCTGGGCGGCGCTTGTTGCGGCATTGTCGCCAAGAGTATAAGTCAGACCCTTATCCTCTTTCTTGAGTCCACCGCCATCAGTGTTACGGGGATGGATTAAATAGACTTTACCAGGCGCCCACTGAACAAACCAAATAGAGGTACAATCGGTTTGTCCCGCCGCATTCCCATTAGTTACGCAATACTTGGTCGGGTCAGAACTTATCACTTGTATTCTGTATTGGAATCCTGCGAACTCTTCAGGTGGTACGACGGTAGGACTGAGTGCGCCTGATGGTGAATTGCCAAATAACGTATTGGCAAGTTCCTGTGCCATCGACTCAAGGTAGGCACGTTCCTGCTGCATACGATACTTGGCAGGATTAGGTTGGATACGCATAACATCCTGCGGACATAGGTATCTCGCTTTAAGCATACCCATCTGCTCACGAACCTGATTCAAGAGACCTGTAGTTGCATCCCAACCATTGCCGACCTTGACCCAGTTTACGCCAGGAAGTCTGGTACGTCTGGATACGACGTGAGATGTGATGTCATTCGCACGCTGAACAATAGCGTCCTGAACAACATCGTTGACTTCATTTAATACTTCTGCGACGTCAATAATCTGTTGATTATGCGTCATTTTTGCCGCAAGATACAAGTTCTCACGGTCTGTCATAGCTTCTAAAGAAACAGCCATAATACAACTCCTTAAATTAAAATTGATATTTCTAAAGTCGTAGGAGTTGTCCAGTTCTTGTCTGGCTGCTACTTCTGTTTCACACTCAGTCAGTGGAACGTCTTACGTTCGTACACTTGGGCTCTTGCGAGTTGCCCCAAGACGTCTATATACTAATCCTTACCCCAAAGGGGATTAGTATTTATGTCCTCTATTTACAAAGTATGCCCGTGCTTTTACGCTTTCTTCATCTTCGCCGGTTGAATACATATCCGGCGAATCTTTATATTTTGGTACATATCCACCCTCTTCTTTACCATCGCCTTGAGTTCCCTTTATTAAGGTATCGGCCATAATCTGTTTGCCTTTAGCTAAAAATTCGTTGATAAATACCGGATGATTGGCAAGGCCGGACTTCTTGACAAGTGCGCAAAATTCCTCACTGCAAGTATCGAAGAACCTGTTCGCTATCGTTACTACCTCGCCATACTTGTCACCGTGCTGCTCTTTCAATGCCTGCTCGCCTTGTGTCTTACTCTGCTGTAAATCGGCAGCGAGTCTTTCGTAATAGCCTTTGACAATACTCTCAAACGCCTGCTTACTAACGCCCTGCTCATAAGCGATTTGTTTCATCGCACCTTCAATGTTTTCATCACGAAATTGCTCTACCGTTTCCGGAATACCAGCAACTTCATATCCTTCGGGATTCTCTGGGCATCCGGTCTTCTGATAAAACGCCCTAATCTCTTCGGCCGAAGATTCAGGCGAAGGCATCTTGACCCTGCCACTGTAATCCTTCTCTAACCCTCTATAACCCTGAATTGCATCGTTCGGGTTTTTCCAGCCGCATCTTTTGACTACTTCTGCATTTTCTTCCGAAAACCACGAAGTTGTCTCGGTTTGACTTACCCCTTGTGTTAAGAGGTCTTCTTGAGCTTCGTCTGCCATTTTAATTTCCTTTCTTTTTCAATTTCGTCCCATTCCTCCAAAAGTTTTTCCCGTTGGCAATCAAGGTCTATCATCATTTTAGTATATTCCGAATCAGGGTATTTCCTCTTAAATAATTCAAATAATGTTTCTTTGTTCATATCTGTTTCCATAAATCTTCATATACCTTTGACTCTTTTACATTTGTCTATCGCTACAAGCAACGCATTGAAACGGGATTCGAGAGTTTCAAGTCTCATTTCCAGAGTAATTCTCTTCTCAAGAACATCCGCATCCAAAGCCTTTTCGATTATTTCGTCAGTAACTATCTTTGGATAAGTTTTCTTCTTTGTTTTTTTCTTTACCATAATCAGATTTCCTTACTTAACTGGTAACGTAAATAATTTATCTACGAAATACGATGTATCTTTCGGGTCTACACATATACCCAGATTTTTGATTATCTCCTTGGCAAAATTCAATACCGCCTGCTCCTCTGGAGTATGGAGGTAAGTATCAAAATAGCCAGCATTAACCAAAAGGTCTGCCAAGACCCTTCTGCCTGCATCTGTCGAAAAACAAGTCCTGTACGAAGTTACTGTATCACTTTTTCTTGCCACGCTTCTTGCCCTTATTCTTGAGTTTACGCCTTTCTGCTGGTGTGTGTTTGTGTAACGTCATTATTTACCTCGTTTCTTTTTTGCTCCACCTGCCCTTGCTCTCATAAACCCTTTTTGTTTTTTAGTCAACTTATGACCACGAACAGAACCGTGTTTCAAAATCTTTCCAGCTTTGGCTTTTGTAAGTTTTGCCATTCTACACTCCTACCGCCTCCTGTAATCGTTTTCACCCACGCCATTTACGCAATAGCCACGTCAAAGCATTAGAATCAGCCGGTATAAAATGAAATACCATATCTCCAGAACTTGACATTATGCCAAACCGCCTTTCAACTAAACTGACTTCTTCGGCGTTTTCACATTCATACGTATAAACAACATTACTATCAATATAGTTTCCGCTACTAAAAAATCTGGTCTTACTCGCCGATTTCATTTACAAAACCTCCTGTAGTTGCTGGGCAGGTGAACCCTCTTCTGCCTTCTTAGCTAATTTGGGATAAGCGTCCGCCGCACCCTGCGCCGCCTGCGTAGCCTGCTGCTCAGCCAATTCATCCGCCTGCCGCTCACGGAACTCTTCTAATTCAGCATCGGTTCGCATAATGTCCTGCGGGAAATCGGTTGAGTCGAGTATCCGCTCGGCCAACTTGTCCTCATTGACCCTGTCTAATACTTTCGGGAATACGACCGACGCCTGCGCAAGTTCGTTAAGGCCATTTTTAATGGGCTGCATCTGGAACAAACGCCTCTGGGCCTGCGCAAGCGGGCCGATAAACCTGATGTCTATACTGGCTGGCTTTCTGCCCCTGCGCTTGGATTCCTCAATAGAATCAATCAATATCTGCGGCGGCTCCGGTAATCTTCCGGCCTTGTCGGCAATGTCGGAGACTACATCGAAGTTTTTCCTAAGACCTTCCTGTTCGAGCCTATCGACCTGTGGGCCTAAAAGAACCGCTTTCTCCGCCTGCCGTTCCATAATCTCGGTAGCGGTCATTTCACGCTCAGCCCTTGCCAAGATAAGGAAAAACTCCACTCTATACGCACCCTCAATTATTCTCTGAATCTTCTCCTCTCGGTCAATGGCAACGGGGTAATTTATACCCGTCTGTATAACGGTCGCCACATCGCCGCCACGCTCGAAGTAGTTAAGACCGTCCGGCCCCATTTCGGTATGGCCCCTCATGTGTTCCGGTATGTTCTTTGGCGGCGCTACGGCCATGTGAGCGGCCTTCAGTAGAGTCTTACCCAACTGATGAGACTTGATAATCTCGACCATCGCATCGGCGGCGGGCGAATACCCGTAAATCTCGTCCGAATTTTTTCGCAGTCGCCACACGGCATAAGGGTTAATATCATAACCTGACTGACTTACAACGTCTTCGCCGTCAATGCCGCCTTCGGTCTGAACGTACACAGACGAGATGGGTTTGTCCTTCGCTAACAGACTACCGAACATTCTGTCGGTATTAGGGAAAACAGCGTGGATAAATTCGTGTTTCTTTTCCGGATGCTCCTCGGCATTATTGACTATCTTCTGGTCTAACTTTCCAGTGCCGAACTTATCGACCGCCTGCTTTGCGGTCAGGAAGAACTTTCTAAAAATCGTATCTACATTTCCATACCTGTCTTCAGCAATAAAAACTTCTCTCGGATGAATTACGGTGTGAACGGCAACGTCCCTACCTATGTCCTCTTCTGTATAAAGCGTGGCCGTACCGACCGAACCGGCGTCCCTGAACCATTCGTTTAATATGGCGTAAAAATTGGACTGGTTAAACTCGCCGTACATCGCTTCGTCATACCACTGAAGATACTGCTGAACTTCGTCTATCCTGTTCAGGAAAGGGTCGCCCAAAATAGACTTGAACCACCGCAAGGACTGACTTACCATGTGACCCTGCATACCATCTACCCATATACTCAAAGCCGAACTCGGTACGCCACTGTAAGAGTCTTTGCCCCTCGCCATCCCTTTATTGTCGAACCGTTGGGAATCCTTCAAAAGTTCCCTTCTCGGATTGACGTAACGAGCTATATCATAGTCTCGGTCTTCGTAGTCCCGCTTGACCTCTTTGAGCATCTTCATACGAAGTTTTATACTTTTGCCTAAAGTCGTTTCAGCCATTATGCCGTCGACCTCCCAAGTATCGTCGCACTACCACTTTGACCCAAAGGCCGACCCTGAGTAAGGATAGTACCGCCTCGACCGGCGGCGGCGATTCTCTGCCTGCGCTTGTCACGCTCCTTGGCTGTCGCTTCTTCATCTACCGCCTGCGGGGTCGGCGCTGGCGCTGTCGGCGTTGGAGCCGGCGCTTTCTTCTTGGCTGCACCAGTAAATATTTCCTTAAATCTTACAAATGGCTGCTGCGGGTCTACCTGAAACACATAACCATTCCTGTATATTATGAGCATTATTTACTCCTTAAAACCGTGTCCCGTGAAATTTACACTTGGGACAATCAACTGGATACTGTGCCGGATATGTAAGTATGGCAACACTGCTCTTTTCTATCAATTCCGTACCACATTTAGGACAGGCAATTCCAGTTTCACGAAACCTTTTAGGGTTCATTCTGGCTTTGTCATTATGGTCTTTGAGACTAACAAGCGATTTTACCATAATTTACTCCTTAAAGTTCCCTTTGAATAATCCACGTTGGATTCGGGTACATTTTGCCGTCATAAATAAATTGAAAAGCATTACTGGAAACTGTTATCTCTATTTTGTCGCCAATTACAGGATTAGGTGGAAAACTTTTCTTGTTAATAACAACCCAGCCGTGTTTTGTGTAAAACTCCAAATAGCCATTCATAACTTTATCCTTAAAGTTTATAAACCCTTTTTATCATCCACCGTCCCCACCAACCAATATATCCACCGTTATTATTGCGCGGAAAATGCTTGTTGCATTCAGTACAAACAACATCACTACGAAGCCAACCATCGTCCCGTTCTATCGTTAGATGGATGTATTTGTGCTTGCACTGTGATTTACTAATGGCTGTTTTTCGTTCTTCGATAAAATTACGAAGTATACATTCCAATGCCGACAATCGCCTTTCTATTGATTGTAATGTAACTTTTTTCATTTTACTTTCTCCTATAGGCCGTGAGTTAATGGATTCCATTCGCCTGCTCCGGCCATTGCAAAGCCGGGCGCTGCCATGCCCTGCCACGCAGTCAAGTCGCCCAGAGCCAGCCACAGGTAGTTCATTGCGCTTCTGTAATGGTCGTCGCCTAACTTAATGTACCTGTACACCCTGTCGCCCTGCTCGTTCTCCTCCAGGACTTTGGCGCAGTTGCACATCTGTTTGGCGAACTCGTCTACCTCTGCGCACTTTCTGGGGATTTCAACCAAACCATCCTTTATCCAGTGGTGGGTCTTATCGAATATCTGGTTTCTCAACAAAGAGTACACACCCTGCCTCTCGTCAGTTTTCATAAACTCTCTTTGCTTGTCCTTGTACTCGGCGCCGAAGACTCTGTAAGGTTCAGACTTTTGGAATAAATTGAAAGACTCTTCGTATGGTCGTATATCCACAACTGCGGATTTGACGTTGTATTTTTTTGCGATATCATGTACAGCGTTGAACCCTTTGACACGGCACAAATAGATAACTTTAGCGCGTTTGTCGTCGACTTTCTCTCCTATGACGACTGTGTGGTACGCCTTGCCAACGTCGACGCCCATAGCAGTCTGACTTATAGATATAGTCGTCCTCATAACGTCGTTACCGCAACAGGCAAAAACATCACTTTCGGTCAACCTGTCCTCGGCGGCGATATAGGGTAACCCTAAAATGGAATTGTAGAAAGCGCCCGCCTTACTGCCGTCAATCTGACACTCTTCCCAACGACTCATAACCAAAGGCAGCTCACAGTGCGGAGTCATAAGATGCGGTACGTGATAGCCAGATATTTCCCTATTGGGATATTTAGCCACAAACTCGCCCGCAAACGGGTCAATCTCCTTGCCACACTTAATACACGCAAAATAAGGCTCGTAATTTACGTGGGTAGTCGACTTGTGGTACTTGACGCTATTGGGGAAATCGTCCACCAGACAAGTATATGCACCGCAGCCTTCGCATTTTATCATCGAGTTCTTCTGGTCGGACAATGTAAAGACTTTCGCAATCCCGAAATCAGGCATTGTCGGTGTGCCCAAATCAACCTCGCGCTTGAAAACTGAATCCAAAAGACGGTCTTTGGTCATCTGTACCATATCATCGTCAAATAAGTCCCGCTCGTCCCTAATAACTTCGTCCGCCGGAGTAGACCGAACCGACATACTGTCCTTCTTCCTGCCCTTTAGAATCTTGGTCGCCGTACCACCCTTCAACGTCAGGAACGACTTGCCCACCCTTTTTACAAATACACTGTCAGTCGATTGTAAGAGCCTCTTTATACACGGGTTGTCGTTTATTAGAGGCGTGAACCTTGTCTTACTAAAGTCTTCAACAGCGTCCCTCGAAGGAAAATAGTATATGACGCCTTTGGAATAAAGACCGTGCCCTAAACAATGAATACTGCGGAGCATAAATACAGTGGTAATCCTTGCCTGGGCGCCCTTCATAACGCACACGAACCGAGATGAGTCGTTCATTATGACCTGCATATACTGGCATTTATCTAACGTGAAAGTCGTGTTGCCCATCAACTTAATCTCGTTGCACAATGCCCAATAACAGGAATCTGCCTGTATCATCTGGTCATTCAACTTGGGGTCGTTAAGGTTTATCATATTCAATCACTAAATCGCCGTTTTCACTGCCGCTAAATTCTATTCCGTTTTTCCACCGGATGTATTCGCCATCCAAATAACCACCTAAACCAAGAGAAGCGCCCGCAAATAACGATTTTAATTCTTCGCTTTTGCGATAATCCATATTGTCCAACTCTTGTCTTGTGATAACCTTATATCTAAACATCTCCATTATCCCTCGTAACTATCCTCAGGAACAAACTTTATATGCTGCTCGCCCTGCTTATTCTCTATCTCTATCTTCATTTCAGATAACCCTTGTCTTGAATAGTTAAAATCAGTTTGAGTTCATCTCCGGTATATATATACATTGATAGGGCAGGGTCAACCCCTCCCCCACCCCCTACCTTCCATATAAACCTTTTTTTCTCATATATGTCCTTTGTTAGTCTTCGGGTTGCGTTTGACCTGTGTGCGCAGGCTCGGAGCTATTCATTGAAGCCCTTACGACTGGTCTGCCTTGCCTTGGTTAGTTCACCTCTATATTTGAATGCTCTGCCACCGTCAAGGTCTTTAGGTCTAACAGACTCAGGTATCACTCTTGCGGTCTCTTGTGTGATACTTGTGAT
>SDBV01010796.1_pt1 | contig 11934 bp, 11 predicted proteins | sample 2277081 | NCBI WGS metagenome assembly SDBV01 (sample SAMN10402039, study PRJNA504765) | marine sediment metagenome | isolation source: marine sediment core GS10_PC15, 223 cmbsf | place: Arctic Ocean: Southern Knipovich Ridge | collected 2010
ACGCCGCCGCCAGGAGAACCTGAAACCCGGTAGTACGGCCATGTCAATACTGTTCTCCCCAATCGAATCTTCTATGAGACAGCCGAGTCCCGGAATTTCGCCATTCAGGATGGGTTCAAGCACAGGATAAAAGGTAACCAGCTTGATTGTCTCAAAAGGGAGAAGTTTCCTTGCTTCCCGCGAAACGATCCGGACAGTCTTATCCGCCGCTGCCGTCCGGCTTACAGGAACACCCTTCCCCTTGAGAACGCGGCCGAGGTCTTCGGGCAGGTCAAATATAACCGGGTAAAATCCCCTTATGCCGAGGGAAAGGCAGAGCAGTTTATTAGCTGTAGAACCTCAAAAATACATCTTTCAAATCTTATATTTTTACATTTATTTAAGGCAAGTGATATAAATGTAGAATTTCTCACTACAATGAAAAAAGAAGAATCTTTAATAATTGATCGAAGCGGAAGCGAGTTATCGGATTCAATTATAAAGGGTTCTTCAGATGTTCCTTTTCCACTCCACTGTTCATTTACGGCCATTTGATAAATATCATTTTTAGAATATTTTATAAATTTTATTAAAACCACCTCATCTTATTTTTAAAATAATTTTAGTTTTACAAATTGGACATTTCTTCCACTCACTTCTACAAGCATACTTACATTTTGGACATTGGGCTAATTTTTGTCCTAATTTTTTTTGTTTGAAACGGACTCGTTTATGATTTAATTTTTTGATATAATACGCTTGATTCACTTTAAAATCAATTACATCGAATAAGGCTTTTATAATAAAAAATGAAGCTGTTATGATAAATAAAATGTATACACCTGATGAATCCATGATAATCCGAACATTACCAACTCTAATAATAATTGTAGTCATTTGTGATGAAAATATACTGTTCACCATATACACAGTAGAGATAAAAAGTGTACACATCCCTCGTTGCACAGAATATTTTTGAAAAATGTAAGTCCAAATGTTTTTAAAAGATTGATATGTTAATCAAGAAATTAAAAAAAGGGGATTTTTTTGGGGGATCGAGGTGGAGTCTTAATACGTAAGGAAGATGATTTTGTTTTTTTATATACTCATTGGTATGGAAGTTCGTTGATATCAAATGTGAAAAATGGATTAAAAATTGTTCAATGATGATAAATATAAAATTTATGAAGCAGATCGTGTGGCAGCGTATATCTTTAAAAAAATGCTAGAAAAATATGATAGTACTGATTTAATCTCTGCGACAATATCAGGGTATGGATATGAAAGTTTAGAAAGATTTCATGGTCTAAGATTGGAACGTAATACTTTAAAAGAAATCTATGGAAAAGTTAATGGAAGGGACTTGATAGAGGCGAGTGTTTTAATTATAATAGATGGAAAAGATTTAATGATAAAAAATTTTGTGGGATATTTTTTAGAGGTGGCGAATCTTAAAGATTTTTTGCTAACTAGCCTTTAAAATTAAGAGTTTATCTCGGTTGGCTTAATCATATCTACAGTAAGAGAAATGATTGAAGGAAAAGCCACATAGGTCTCGTCTTCATAATTATATATTCCCATTTTTATATCTACCGCACATAGATCTTCATTAGACTAATTTAAGGTTTTATCTCATTTATCAATTTAAATATAGCTTTTAGAAAAAATGCTATCCCAATATAGCTAATAGTAATACTTTTTTTATTTTGATCTTCAGGAGTGATAACAAGAGCCGAAATTCTATTTAATTTCATGATATAACCATTAATAGCTCCTCTTGTTAATTTTTTACCTCTTTGTTTATTTAATGAGAGTTTGATTTCTTCAATCGAATTATAACTTTTAGGAACTCTTAATAAAAGATTCTCGTTAAAATCAAGTCTAAAAAAATCCAAAGCGTTTTTCGATCGGTTGAAGAATAATTTCATAAATTCTAGTTGTTTGGAAGTGAGTGAAGAAAAGTAGAGAGTATCTAAATCATCATTTTTGTGAATACCAACTTCAATGTTTTCATTATAAATAAAATTACCGTGGATAATTCTTGATTTTGTTATGGAAGCCGCTATATAAATCCAAATATTCATATATCTTAAACCTCCTGAGATATTTATTATAATATTACTAAAGCCCAAAATCTTTTGTTGATATATTAAATATGTCATCTCTGCAATTGGTTTAGTTGGAATGTGAAAATTAAATTGTCTGTATTCAACATTAATTTTTCGTTTTTTATACTCTTCTATGAGAATTTCTAATGTCTCTTCAGCTTCTTGAGTCCCTGGCAAATTCTCTTTTTCTATAATAAGGATTAATTTATCAAAAATTTCTTTGTCAATAGAGTAAATCAATTTCTGCCAAGTGTGCCCCACTAAAACAATCTGACATGTTCTTTTATCCATATTATCAATCCTAATTATTTATTGCATTTTTAACTTTTTAAACATTAATATTATTTTTTAACGATGTCCACTTTTTTAAGAACATATTCATAATAAAATATATATATCACTCAAGTGATAATAAGCTTATATTCAAAAAACACACATTACATAATATCCAAAAAATAAATATCAAGTTATATTACCGAAAAAGTAAATTCTTAGTAATTTTAAATATGACAGCTCTAAAACATATATGGGGAAAGGCTAAGAGAATCACCCTAGAAGGTGAAAACACATATTTATACCACCCATTAATATGTCATTTGATTGATGTGGCTGCGGTTGCTGAAATCTATTGGGATAAGATTTTAACTGGTTATGTAAAGACAAAAATCTCCCAATATTTAGGGAGATCTCAAGAAAAGTCTAAACGGTGGCTTATTTTTCTTGCAGGCATTCATGATATAGGAAAAGCCACTCCTGTTTTTCAGGGTAAAGTTCCGGCATTGGCTAAAAAATTAGAATCTTATAATTTGAACATTTACACGCGTAATATAAGCCATAGTTTTCTTTCAGGAGAAATTTTTTATTCTGTATTTAGCAACGACGATTTAGAAATGAAAATTAAGGATCTGGATTTATTATATAACTTAAAATATGTGTTAGGTGGACATCATGGAATTTTTCCTACCAGTTCTAATATATCTGTAATTATTCCGGAGCATTTAGGAACAGAAAAATGGCGTGAGATACAATTAAAACTTATAGGAGTAATAAAGATCTTTAGTGGATTAAGCCAAAAAGATAATATAGAAGACAATGGTAAAATAAATCTTTTAAATCCAGAGCATTTGAAAGCTTTTATTATATTTTTAACAGGATTAATTTGTGTTGTGGATTGGATAGGGTCGAATGATCAATTTTTTGAATATTTCATTGATTTTACCAACACGACAGAATTGATTGATAAGTATTTTCCATTAAGTAGAAAGAGAGCTAAAAATGCCATAAAAAAGATTGGTTGGGATAATTGGAAACCAATGGAAAAAAATAAAGTTCTTCTTTTTGAAGAAGTTTTCCCTTTTATTAAAGAACTAAGACCTCTTCAAAAAACAATTGTAGATAATTTAGATCTTTTTATTTCTCCATGCTTGGTTATTATTGAGGCTCCTATGGGAGAAGGAAAAACTGAGGCAGCTCTATATTTGGAACATTATTTAGATCGCTCCCAGGACTTACAAGGATCATATTTAGCTTTACCTACTCAAGCAACAGCAAATCAAATGTTTACGCGTGTGAAAAAATTCCTTTTGGAGATTAATCTTGGACAACGAGTAAATCTACATTTATTACATGGAAACGCTGTGATTAACGAGAAATATGAATTATTAAAGATTAAAAGTAGGAATTTTGACCAATATGAGCCAATTGTGGCAGATGATTGGTTTACTTATCGCAAACGAGGCTTAATCGCTCCATTTGGAGTCGGAACCATAGATCAGATATTATTATCAGTTCTCCCTGTCAGACATTTTTTTGTACGCCTTTTTGGGCTTGCGGGTAAAATTGTTATTATTGATGAGGTCCATTCTTATGATGTCTATATGTCTAAAATTCTAGAAAACCTCCTATACTGGTTAAAATTATTAGGATCAAGTGTGATATTGCTCTCTGCGACTCTTCCTTCCTTTAAAAGAAAAAAGCTAATTGAAACATTTAATGATAACCACCTAGAATACAAAGACCAAAAGTATCCTCGAATTAGTCTATGCTCTGATAATCGAATACTTGTCAAAAATATTGAGGTATCACTAAAAAAACAAGGTGATGAAAGTATATGCATTCACTGGATTGAAGAGAACTGTATTGAGGGAAAAATAAAAAAAATTCTTCAAAATGGAGGAAGAGTTGCTATTGTTTGCAATAAAGTAAAAAGAGCACAAAATTTTTATTTAAAATTAATGTATCTTGAAAATTCTGGTATTAAAATTTATTTGTTACACTCAAGATTTCCATATAATCAAAGAATGGAAATTGAGAATTCAATTATAGAAACTTTTGGAATCAATAAAGATCACACAGAAGAATCAAAGTTATTAATTTCTACTCAAATCATTGAACAGAGTTTGGATTTAGATTTTGATTTAATGATTAGTGATCTTGCGCCTATTGATCTACTCTTTCAAAGAATGGGCCGTTTACACAGACATATAAGAGATAGAGAGGGAAATCATGTTCTACGCCCAGAACTTTTAAAAAGACCACAATTTTGGATAATTCAACCAGCGTTGAATGAGTATAGAATTCCTCAAATTCCTTTTCCAATTTATTCAAAATATATTCTTCAAAAGACTTATCTTAATCTAAAATCAGTAAAGAAAATTGAAATCCCCGATGATTTAGAAAGATTTATAGAAATTGTATATGAGAAAGAAGAAAGTTTTCCAAAAGAATTTACTGATGTAAGAACTGAATGGAAAAGGGAGTTAGAAAAATCAAAACAAGTTCAAAATTATAAAGATAGGGAAAAAGCTCAACAAGCAAATTATAGATTAATCCCAAATCCTGAAGATGATGATTTTTTTGAAGATTTTTATGGGTATCTCGAAGAAAATACGTCAAAAGCGCAGAAAGCACTACAATTAATGACGAGAATCACATCTCCTTCAATTCAACTTTTATGCTTATATCAAAGCTCAGAGGACCAATTGTTTTTTGATGAAAAACAAACAATTCCTATTGACATTACCAAGAAACCAAATAAGAATGGAGCAAAAAAAATTCTGGATTATTCCATTCGAGTTTCAAGTTATCCTATAGTCTCATATTTTACAACAGAGCCAAATTCTATCCCTAAATCCTGGAAAAAAAATACACTTACCCGAAATATTCATCATGTAATTTTATCAAGAGAAGAATCTACAGATTATTTTTACTTTAATACAGAAAAAAATCAAATTTATTTAAGAAAAAAAATAGGATTATATAATAGATAAATTTTAGAGGGTGAAACATGGCTGAAATCTCTTTTAATTTGATATATAACCCTTGGATTCCCTGTGAACTCCAAGATGGTACAATTAAGTTGTTAACCATTAATGATGTCTTGTTTAATGCAAATAATATAAGACAAATAAGTTCAGATAAACCATTGACAATAATCTCTATTTACCGGTTTTTATTAGCAATCTTACATAGAAACTTTGGTCCTAAAAATAGAAATGAATGGCAGAAAATATATAAATCAGGTAAATTCGATGAAGAAATATTAAACAGTTATTTTAAAAAGTGGAGCCGTAAATTTGAGCTATTTAATGAACCAGAAAATCGATTTTATCAGATTTATGATGCTAACATCACAAAAAAGACACCCATCTCTAAATTATATCATGCTATATCTACGGGTAATAATCCTTCTCTATTTAATCACAGTTGGGATAGCCAAATTACAGCTCTCAAAATCGAAGAAGTGGCACAACTACTACTAACTTTTCAGAATTATGCAGTTGGAGGAGGCGTTAGTAGACCATTTAATTTTTCTCATGCCCCATTATTTTCAGGTTTAATAATTTTTCTAAGAGGTGATAATCTTTTTGATTCTCTTATGCTTAATTTTATCAGGTACGATAACAAACATCCTTTTCAGAAAAATGAAGAATCTATCGATATTCCTTTTTGGGAACGTGATGAAAAAAAATTATATGAAAATAAAATTGGAAGATATCCAAATGGTTATTTAGACTATCTTACTTGGCAGAGTCGGAGAATGTGGTTATTGCCGTTTGAAGAAAATAGAGAAACATTAATTAAATATGTATATTTAGCTCAAGGAGAGAAGATTAAGAGTGATTGGCATTACGATCCTCTTAAAGCGTACTTTATCAATGATAAAAATGAAATAAAACCTATTAAATTATTATCTGATAGACAAGTATGGAGAGAATCTGAAAGTTTATTGAGGATAACTGATGTTTCGGGTAAGAAAATCCCTCCTAAAACAATAAATTGGATTTCATTCTTCGTACAAAGAGGAATCGTACCCATATCAAAACAATATTCATTAGAAATTTATGGAATTTGTAATGATCCAAAAAAGGCGGCTAAAATTATAAACTGGGATAAATCCTATATTCCTTTATCTTTAAAATTTCTCGAGGATCCAACTCTCGTAGATAATGTAAGGGAATTTTTAGAAAAAAGTAAAAAAGCGGAAAGTATTTTAAATAAAACCTTGTTTTTATTAGTGAAGGCTTATCTCTTTTCTCAAGAATCTAATTTAAGTCCCATCCAGAAGAATAAAGTATCAGACTTTATCCAAAATTATCAGATATCTATCAGATATTGGAATCAATTAGAAAATTATTTTTATCAGTTTATGGATGAAATCGCAAAAGAATCAGATTTTATCAAAAGGCAAGAGATAATAAAATATTGGGTTAATGATAAAATTGTAAAATTAGCAATAAATCTGTTAAACATTATCAAACAAACTATTGGTAAGAATCCGAGAGGATTGAAGTCATTTATCCAAATTAAAGGATATTTTTTTAAAAATATTCAAGATTTAAAACAAATATAAAATATCTGAGGTAAAAAAAATGTCAGAAAACAAACAAAACAAAAAGGAAGACAAATCAAAGTTTAAGATACCTAAATCTAAATTTATTAATTATTTAGAAGAATTAGCAAACAGGGATGATCGAGGTGTTTTAGCTGCGTTAAGAAGAGGGTTGCAATACGAACCGGGTACTTGTATAGACATGTATCCTCATATCATTCCGTGGCTCCAAAAAATAAAGGGTAAATGGAATCGAGATTTGCACTATCTTATAGCCTCATTATTCGCATATCATCCCAGTAGCGGTATAATAGGAAATATGGGGGATGTCTTCCGTCAAATTTCTCTCGGTAGTGGAGAAAATAATAGCCTTGAACAAAGATTTACTACACTGCTGAGAAGCAATCCAGAAGATTTAGCAATACACATTAGACAAGCAATTTCACTTGCCAAATCAAAAAATATCCCGATAAATTGGCATGAGTTATTTTATGATTTAAAACGATGGCCATATGAATCGAATTTTCCATCATATGAAAAATGGGCTAATTCTTTCTGGAAACCCAAAACAAAAATAGAAAATGAATAAAAAATAAAAAGAGATGAAAAAATGTTTGTAGAATTACATATAATACAAAATTTTGGTCCATCATGTCTAAATAGAGATGATACCAACACTCCAAAAGTGTGTGAATTTGGAGGTTTCCGACGAGCAAGAATCTCAAGCCAATGTCTTAAAAGTGCGATAAGGCATTATTTTGCAGATTATGTTGATGAATTAAAGGACAATTTAGGGATAAGAACTAAATTACTTCCAAGAAAAGTTATTGATTTCTTAGTGAAAGGTGGAAAGGATGAGGAAACTGCGACTAATGTAGTTAAGACCGTATTATTAAAAATAGGATTTAAGACGGCTAAAAAAGATGCAACAAGGACTGATGTATTGCTATTTTTAAATAATGATACTCCCGATAAGATCGGACAAGTAGTCTTGGATAACTGGGAAGCTTTTAATGCAAAAAACATTACCAAATCCACTTTAGATAAATTAGACACTGTTTTGGAGGATATTAAAAGCGATCTTAACGTGGATATTGCCTTATTTGGAAGGATGGTTGCTTCCAAGACGGATTTAACAAAGGACGCAGCGTGTTATGTAGCTCACGCTTTATCTACTCATAAAGTGAATATGGAGATGGATTTCTATACAGCAATTGATGATCTTCAAGAAGAATCTGAAAGTGGAGCTGGAATGATGGGGATAATAATGTACAATAGTTCTTGTTTTTATCGATATTCTGTTGTTGATTTGAATCAGCTTTTAGAGAATTTAAATGGAAATAAAGAAATAGCTGTTTCTACACTTAAAGGATATCTTAAAGCGTCGATAAATGCAATTCCTACAGGAAAGCAGACCAGTATGGCTGCCTTCAATAAACCCGATTTTATCCTAGCAACATTCCGATCTGATCAACCATGGGCTTTAACAAATGCATTTGCCCAACCAGCGAAGGTTGGGTTCCAAAATATAGATTTAATAAACCAATCAGTGAGTAAGTTGGAAGATTATCTTAAAGATATGTTAGAGCTTTATGGAATACCAGATGATTTAAAAATCCATTACTGTATAACTGGAGATCGTCCTGTAAAACATCTTCAAGAGATTGGAATACATCAAAAATCGATCAAGGAATTAATTGATACCCTGGGTGTTGAAGCACATGAGTGTTATTCTTCTTCGTCTTGAAGGACCTATGCAATCATGGGGGATTGGGAGTAAATTTACAGATAGACTCACAGAAGCAGAACCTTCCAAAAGTGGAGTAATTGGAGTTATTTGTTGTGCTTTAGGTCGCAGACGTGATGAAAAAATTGATGATTTAACAGAATTAAAAATGGCTATACGAGTGGAAAGAGAAGGCTCAATTTTTTATGACTATCATACCACGCTAAATGTATTACGAGCTAGTGCCGAAGGTGAAGTTACTAAATCTAAATTAAGTACAGTATTATCACGACGGTTCTATATCGCTGATGCTTGTTTCTTGGTTGGACTCGAAGGTGAAAATATAAATTTACTAGAACAAATCTCACATGCTTTAAATTTTCCAAAATGGCCCTTATTTTTAGGAAGAAAATCATTTCCGGTTACCTCCCCTGTTTTACTTACAAAAAGACCGATCCCAGAACCTCTCTTAGAAACTATGAAAAAATATCCATGGCAAGGAAGGAAAGGAAAAAGATCGCCTGAATCCTTGCGACTAATTTATGATTGTGGACTTTCTGAGGGTGAATCACGTATGGATGTACCACTTTCTTTTGGTTCAAGAGAATTTATCTCTCGTAATGTATTTACTGAATATATTTCAACAGAATTACTTACACAGGAGGATTAAGAATGTATTTATCAAAATTAGTCTTGAATCACAATTCTTATAGAGCCCAAAGAGAGTTAGGAAATCCTTACCAGCTTCATAGAACCATAATGAATGCATTTCCCGATAATCTAAAAGAGTTAAAAAGAGATGGGAGGGTTTTATTTAGAATTGAAAAGAACTCTACCCAATCTTATCCCTATGTTTTAGTTCAATCGACTTTATGTCCTGATTGGAATCCAATATTAAATAATGAATATTTAATGAAAAATCCATTATTTAAACAATTTAACTACCCACAATTTATAACGGGAAACAAATATAAGTTTCGTTTATTTGCAAATCCTACGAAGAAGGTTGAAAGCAAACGAGTGGGAATGTATAATGAAGAAAAACAATATGAGTGGTTAAAAAAAAAGGCAGAACAAAGCGGATTTAATATTATTCATGTAAGTATCACCAGAAAGGAAGAAATTATTGCGAAAGTAAAGAAGAATTCCACCAAAATGACTCTTTATGGAGTCCAATTCGATGGTGTTCTTCAAGTTTTTCACGTTGAAAGATTCGAAAATGCTCTGAAAAATGGAATTGGAAGTGGGAAAGCATTTGGTTTCGGACTTTTGTCAATATCCAAGCTATAATTCTATTGAATCAAGGTTTTTTTATAATAACCTAATTAAAAATTGTAAATAATCCTTAGGGAGTGTGAGTAATTATGAAAAAAGATCTCCGTGAACTACCCAAAGTTAAAGATAGTTTATCATATATTTACATTGAACATGCAAAAATTAGGCAAGATGAGCATTCAATCGCAATATTTGATAAAAAAGGGATTACTCCTGTACCTTGTGCTACTTTAAATATCATAATGTTAGGTCCGGGTACTAGCATTACTCACGCTGCTATTAAAAATCTAGTTGATAATGATTGTCTTATATTGTGGTGTGGTGAAGAGGGTGTTCGTCTGTATGCTGAAGGTTTGGGAAGAACTCGGAGTTCCCGAAACATAATTCGCCAAGCTTTTCTAAGTAGTGTTCCTTTTTATAGGCTTCTTATAGCGAAAAATCTGTACATAAGAAGATTTAACGACACTAATCTATTTGATTTAACTATTAGACAATTACGAGGGAAAGAAGGAGCGAGAGTTCGAAAAATATATTTTGATAATAGTAAACGTACTGGAATTGAATGGAAAGGGCGCTCATATTATAGAGGTTCTTGGCTAAAAACTGATCCGATTAACAGAGCATTATCAGTAGCCAATTCATGTTTATATGGGATGTGTCATGCTGCAATTGTTGCTATGGGTTATAGCCCTGCACTAGGTTTCATACACACAGGAAAACAACTATCATTTGTGTATGATATCGCAGATTTATATAAATCAGAAATGACGATTCCTTTAGCTTTTGATACTGTAAAAAAAAGTACTAAAGATATTTCGAGAAGAGTTCGAAAAGTGTGCAGAGATATTTTTCATAAGAATAAATTATTAAAACTTTGTGTTAGAGATATCAAATCTGTTCTAAATATTGAAGAAAATTTAAATTCTTCACAAAGGAAAGTATTAGAAAACATTAATCTTGAAAGGAGAGATTACAATAATGATGACGCACTGCCAGGTTTTTTATGGGATCCGAAAGATGGTTATCATGTTGGAGGTAAAAATTTTGATGATAGTCCAGAATAAAATAGAGGTGAAATTAAGTACCAAAATTAATGATCTTCATTACTGAAAATGTCCCATCAAGTTTAAGAGGGAAATTAACAAAGTGGATGCTTCAGTTAAAACCAGGTGTATTCATTGGAACATTAAGTGCTCTTGTAGGGGAAAAATTATGGAATAAAATACGAGAAAAACAGGGAAATGGTGGTGCCATCTGGGTTAAAGCAACTAATAATGAGCAAAGATATAAATTAACAGTAAGTGGAAAAACTAATTGGAAGATTAATGATTTTGATGGGTTACAGCTAATTATTCATCCCTATAAAAAAACAATAAAGAAAGAGATCAATGTACAAGAAAAAAATTACAAGCAATTAATTGATATCCGTGATTTAACAAGTGGGATCCATGACGATTCTAAAGTTGTATGGAATACAGAAGGAACACCTAAAGGGTTTATAACAAGGAAAGTTCTTTTTGATATAAAAGATTCAAAAATATTATCTTCATTTTCTGGTACATCTAATTATGAAGAATACCTTCCCAATAAACTTTGGGAAAAACTATGGATAGATGAAATAAAAAGGATTGGAAAATTTTTAGTATCATTTCTAAATAGCATTGAGAATTTGCATGAAATGTCTTTCTATGGTAAAAAATTAGTATGTATAGATATTGAAACAACTGATTTTTTACCTAAAGCATATGAAGGTTTTATAAATATAATAGGTATATCTCTCCTCGATTTAAGAGAAATTAAATCAAAAAACTTTGGGCTTACACTTTTTCAGGCATTTAATATGACAAGAGATAAAACTAAAGTTCCAATATTATTAAAATTCATAGAGCCTTATCTTAAGGATGTTAATACATTGCTAGTTTTTAATAAAAATTTCGATATTAAAATTATTAATACTGTAATTAACAAATTCTCTCTAAATATTAAAATACCAAAAAGAGTTGTAGATCTCCAAG
>SDBV01010797.1_pt1 | contig 11934 bp, 8 predicted proteins | sample 2277081 | NCBI WGS metagenome assembly SDBV01 (sample SAMN10402039, study PRJNA504765) | marine sediment metagenome | isolation source: marine sediment core GS10_PC15, 223 cmbsf | place: Arctic Ocean: Southern Knipovich Ridge | collected 2010
GCGCTGTCCGAGACCGAGCATTTGCAGGCGCTGACGGAGACGGCCCTGCGCACGCCGCTCGGCGACTTGGCGTCGTTTCTGGGTTACGCCGAAGGGAAGCTGCCTGCGGTGCATGAGCATCTTTCGACGGCGCTGGCCGAGACCGAGCATTTGCGTCAGTTGGCCGAGAACGCTACAACGACACCGTTGGACCACTTGGCGGCATTCCTTCGAGTCTATGAATCCGCTGCCGCAGTTGTTCAGGCAGTCAACCTCGACGACTGGGAGCAAGCTAGACGAGGTGCCAAGTCAGAACAGCCGGATTCTATCGCAACGATCGATCGCGAGTTCCGGCGTTTGGGACGCCCTGAGTTGTCCGCGGCACCAGCGGAGACACTGATTCGCGCGGCGGAGCCATCCCACTGGCACAATCCAGTCATTGGAATCGTCCACCTCTCTCACACGTTACGCATGGGCCGCGCTGCAGGTGAAGACGCCGTGCAACACTTCCTTGATCAGGTGCTGACCGATCGGTGGCTTGACGACCAGTACCGGAAAGTCTTTCCGGGCCAACTCGGTGCCGCATTACTGTCGATTTGGAGCTATCACGCGGACGCCGTTGTATCGCGTTTCTCAACGCACACGCTTGACAAGCGAGTCGCCAGGCTGATACGGGGCCTTTCTGCGATGAGCCTGGAAGACCAATGTCATACACTGCAGTTGTGGGGAACGGCGGGCTTGCTGAGGTTAGATGTTGACGTCGATTCGGTACAGTGGCCTAGCAATCGTCGTTGCCGGGAGCTTTTGGAATTCACTCGACCAGAGGACGAATCAATCGATCTTCGATCCATTCAATTTTGGCTGGGACTTCGCAGAATGGCACTGCACCGATCGGACACGGTTACCGTGCCTGGAGAAATGGGCAATCACATTCTGCGGCTTTGGAGAGAGACCGATTCCGGTAGCGAACGCCAGGAGGCACTCAATCGATGGATGATTGGCTGGCTTGAGCGGTGCGCCGCGGCTGATTGGAAGATCCTCGCAGACGCCACCCCCCTGTCGTGATACGATTCTCTAATTTGCGTGAAGTAGATCTTGGTCACCTCTCGGTCATGCCCACGTCGTTGTTGGGCACGCGGAGGCACTGCTGGCCGATCTCCTCGTCGGTGTCCCATCTTGTCAAATCCGAAATCCGATTGTCGAAACTCGAAATGGAAGGCTCGCGGCCGCCGGGTTTGGAGGTCGCCGTCTGCCGCGAAACTGGTCGCGACGGAAATCGGCAATGCCGCGAGCAGCAGGATCGTCTTCGCCGCAGTGATTCCTTTCCTCATGATCGAAACGCACCTCGCTTGCGCGCGTCGGTGTTCACGACCGACGCAAGGAACGGCAACTAGCCGAGTGCATTCGGTGGCGCACACCGACGCAGCTTAGCAGCTTGCGACTACCTACCGAGGCCCGACACACCGACGCGCCTTAGAGCGAAGCCACGCCACAGGTTCAAGTTGGCTTGTAACTACATCCGCAGAGGGGTGCGGCAGGCTGCTCCGGGATCTGCTTTGAGACTACTGCGACTTGTCGAGATCCTCAGCGTCAAATCGCAATTGCCAAGCTCGTACAGAAGGGTGGTGGATTGCCGTTCAATTCGGCTCGGAGAGGCACAGTACCTTTCCGTCCATGGTCGAGACGAAGAGGTGTCCGGCCGTGGCCGCCATGCCGTCCCAGACGGGCGGGGATGGGAGCTTGTGCTCGGCGAGTTTCCGGCCGTTTGCGGCGTCGAAGACGGCCAGCACACCACCCTTTCTGCCCTCCCAGGCCCCGTGGGGGTCCTCGGGATCGACGACGTCGGGCGATCCGGCCACGAAAAGCTTGTCGGCGGCGCGGACCATGGAAGTGATCCGGATGGGTACACGCTGTTGCCAGATCACTTTGCGGCCGGGCTTCCCTTTGCGGCGGCGGGCCTTCTCCGCCGACTCCCCCAGCGAGAAGCAGCTCAGCCGGTAGCCTTGCGCCCCGGGCTTGAAGAGCATGTCGCGGTTTCGCAACGAGAAGCTCTCCACGCCGTACGCCACGTCGTCACCGAGAACCATGATCCCGCTGGTCTGCACACCGCCGACCTTCCAGGCCGTCCGATTGAACCAGCTCGAGTCGAGGTAGCCGGCCGTCGTGAAGAGGTGGCGCCGGCTGGGCTGGTCCGAAGACGTAACGTTCATCTGCCGGATGAAGACGTTCGAGCCGTCGGAGACCGGGATATCGCTGAGCAGCCCGGGGAGGGTGTGGGACTCGCCGGTGGGCATCTTGTCCGTCTGCGGATCGGGGCTGTAGATGGTCCGCTGCCGGGCAATCCGGCCGGTAGTGGGGTCCAGCGCGAAGAGGTGGATGCCGCCGTCGAGGTAGGACGACCGCCCGGCGGCGAACCAGCACTTGTCTTGGTGCAGCAGGACGGAACCTTCCACCGGCCAGGGCGACTCCAGTTGGTCGAAGGCGACCACCCGACGCTCGTCGGGTGCAGCGCGGAACCGCCACACCAACGCCCCATCGGCCGCCCGGAGGCAATAGACTCGTCCGTCGGCGGATCCGAAGACGGCCAGGCCTTTGTAGATGGTTGGAGGCGAGTCGACACGGGCCCCGGCGGTGAATTGCCAGGCGAATTGGCCACTCTCAGCATCCAGCGCATGGACCGTATGCCCGTCGACGTCGGCCACCAACAGCTTGCCTTCGGCGACCACAATGCCACTGGGGCGTCCGGGGAGCTTTGAGGTCCACAGTTCAGAGAGTTCGGCTGCAACGGCCGCCTCGGTCGAGCCGCTGCGGCGTCCGTCGTGGCGATAGGTGGGCCAGTCACCAGAAGGATGATGGCTGGAGGATGGTGGATGAATGTCCTGGGAATAGGCGGGGCCTTTCTCCAATCGGTGTTGGGCCGATTCTCCTTTCTGGCCCTGCTTCCCTGCTTCCGCGTCTCTCTTCGCCGACAGGGCGTTGAATCCGGTGAGCTTGGTTTCGATGTAGCAACCGCAGGGGTGGGGCGCTACGTAGAGCAGGCCGTTGCAGGGCAGGGTTCCCAACAGGCACCCGCTGCGGACCCAGTGGTGGAGGTGGTTCTCTCCGGAGTCGAGATCGACGAACTCCACGCCGCGCCGCGAAACCATCAGGAACCGCTCGGTGATCTTGTTGCGATAGCAGCGGTGGTGGTGCCCGACGTTGAATACGTCTTTCGTGAGGAAGCGCTTTCTTCGCTGGCCGGTCTTCAGGTCCAGGGCCTGGATGGCGTAATCGACTTCGGCCGGGTTGGCGGCGCGGAAGCCGTTGACCGGAGCCGGGGCGAATTCGGCCGGGACGTGTTCGTGGGTCCAGACGAGATCGCCGACCACGAACACGTCCGGCGGCGTGCAGTGTCCCCAGCCGCCGTAGGCGTGTTTCCACATCATCTGGCCGCTGGTGGCGTCGAAGGCGTAAAGTGTTCCGGGCATGGTATGGTAGGTGTGCGGCGCGTTCGGTTCCGGCTGGGCCAGCAGGACCACGCCGTCGCGGTAGACCATCACCGCGAGGCGGAACTCGAATACGCCCGCAAAGCCGATCTTTCGGACCGCGCCGGCGGGGATCTCGGGCCGGTCGGTACGCCAGAGCGTCTCGCCGGAATCCAGATCGAGGCTTGCCAGAGAGTCCTCGGTCAACAAGAAGACCCGGCCGTCGCCGGCCGCCAGTTCCAGCCGTCCGAAGGGATCCTGCCCTTTAGTGGACCAGACTCCGGTAAAAGTGCCCTTTTTCCAGAGCAGACGGCCGGTCGCGGCGTCCAGCGCGGCGACGTGCTTATGCGTCGAACGCTGGCCGGCCACCAGCGGCCGGTTCAGCGATACTACCAATCGCCCGTCGATGCAAAGCACCTCGTCGGCCCGGGCCGTCTGGGCGTACACTCGTCGGACCCGGCCGGTCGCAGCGTCGACGGCCGCCAGCGGCGCGGTGGCCCCCAGGGTCACGTAGAGGGTGTCGTCGACGGCGACGATTCGCTTTCCCACCTGGGGCGGCATGGTGAAACGTCCGACGGTAACCGGTCGGCCGCTGTCTGGGGTGCCGCTGAAGCGGATCGAACCCCATTCGGATATGGGCCTCTTCCAGAGCAGCACTCCGCTGAAGGCGTCCCGCGCGGTGAGGACCCACTTGTCGGGGACGGTAGCGTCGACGCCGGTGAGCGTCTCGTCGCAGATATAGAAGAGGCGGCCGTTGGCCGAGACCATTGCGCTGACGCTGGGTGTCCAGCCGTGACCTCGAGCCCAGCTCGGCCCGGCGGTCCACTGGAGGTGTCGGGGAGGGCCCACTACCGAATCGTTGGCCACGGCGTTGTTGCCGGGATCGTGGAGGTGGTGCGTCCACTGGTCGATCTCCGCCGGCCACGGCTTGCGCGTCTGTGTCCAGCGACCATCTGCCTTGACGCACGCGGTGCCGCCGGGAGCCAGCCCGCGCATCAGCTCCTCCTTCGATACCGCCTGGCCATCTTCCACCACCAGAAGGTTGACGAGGTTATCGGCATAGGGCAGCGACTTCCCGTCGAAGGTGTCGGCCGACACCGGGCCGTAGATGCCTAGAAAACGGATGGTCTCGCGAGCCTTCTTGACGTTTTCCGGGTCGACGTCCAGCCCGTGGACCAGGTAGTTGTCGCCGATGCGCAGGGCAGCGGTCAAGGTTCCATCGCCGCAACCGACGTGAACCACCAGCCCTCCGTGGCAGCCCGCGTCTCTCACGAGTTTCACGGCAAGGTCCCTCGGCTGCGAAGCACCCTGAGCCGTCACTTCACCCCTACCGGTGCCGCAGAGAATGCAGAAGAGCATCGCGCCCGCGGCGGTCAGCAGAGAACCGAGTCTAACTTTCCTGCAGGTCATGGCTGGGTCTCCGATTGTTGCGGTCTATTCGGGGTCTGTATTTCCAATTGCTCGGGAAACATCGCAGCTCTCTCAATAGGACGTCGCCCGCACGACCTCCCCGAGGATAGCATAGCCGGAGGCAGCGCAAAAGGTTCTGGGTACGGTGCGTGGGCAGAGTCTGCGGCGGTTGGCCGAAAGGGGAGGGGTCCGGCCTGCCATCTATCTCTTGTACCAGGGGTTGTGAGTGCGAGGGGATCGAGTAACGCCCAAGGGGCCAGTTCCGTGACTCGGCCGATCCCGGGCGGCTTCAATTGTCCGTTCATTCAACTGCGCGTCCGTCTGTTTTTCGCCCCCCGACTGCTGCGTCGGAAACTCGCCCGCAGCGGTGAGATGCGGGCGTGGAAGGGCCCGCTACAGACGAAGGGCCCCGTCGGCCGGTTTATTGCATCCCGTCTACCGGGGCGACTTGAGCCCCCTGAATACCTTTACGCGAAGCCGGAGGGCGTAAGTTTTAGTGTGCCGCCCGCGAGCGTTTTGCGAGCTATAGTGAATAGGGCGGCAGTTTACCCGGTAAAACTTACTGCAAGCCTCGAATAGCCATGAACGAACACGTAGCCCGGCTGGTTGTCAGAGGTGGGCAAGTGCGTCCCAAGAGCCGGTACGGGCGATTGCGAGTGCTCGGTGAGCCGTTTCGGGTCAAGTACGATCGGCCCTGGAAAGAGCTGAACGTCGTCTGCGAGTGTTCGTGCGGGAACGTTTTTGTGACGAACTGCAAGGACCTGATGACCGGCACGGCCAAGTCGTGTGGCTGCGTGCGGGCCTGCCTGTCGCGATAGCACAGCGGTCAATCCGTCCCCGAATCGGCACCGCCCCACCCACCAGCGCCCCATACAAAACCCGTGCCGGGACGCGCCGCTAAAGACGGGTCTCCGGGCCTGCTCGGCCCTGAAGTTGGCTTCCGACTCCTCTCGGTCAGCAACGCCACTTCCGACAGACCCGATTGGTAAATACCCCTCTGCGGGATCAGTCTCCTCAGAACTCACCTCGTCCAGGCCCCGGACTGTTGACAGACGCCGGGATTCTGGTACGCTCAACGTGTTACTTGAAAACTCTTCTGCCCGCCTGAGGCAGCGTCAGCACCCAACCCAATACCGCCATCCGCAAGGGTGGCGTTTCTTTCTTGGGTGCATTCTCCCGGTGGCCCGTCTCTGGGCCAGTTGTCCGTTTGCAGACGCGGGACGTTCTGCGTCTGACGCGATTCCAGGGCGACCCGTCGTCCACAACCTGTGAGGAACAAAATGATGTCACGTACAGCCAGTAGTCTCGTCGTGTTGCAGGAAATGAAAGTGTTGGTGGCGTCCATTGTGCTGGTGGTAGTGTTGGCTGGTGGCGGGCGACTGGACGCCGCTCCGGTTAGGTGGTTCATGGACTTGACCGTCGATTCCATTACCGGCGATGTCCCAGGAATATCCAAGGGCGAGGTGTTTACCGCCGCTTTTGAAGTAGAGCCGTCGCTGTTCGATGAGATAGACGGCCTGCAATTCGGCAAATTCGTCGATTTCGACCTCACGATCGGCAAAGTCAATTGGAACGAGTCGCTACCGCACACGACGCCTCAATTCCTTCTTTCCAAGGGCGGAATTGCGGGAGTCGCGGTAGTCATTACCGACACGATGCCCGTCCATCCAGACCTTTCTCTCTTTCTGCCCGGCTCGCCCGGGACCTGGAGCGTGAAAGACGAGCCAGACACATCTGGCCAAGGTATCTTTGGTGGCAATTTTGGAGGAACCTACGCTCTGCGCCCCGTTCCCGAGCCCTCCACCCTCGCCCTCTTGGGCATGGGTGCCCTCGGCATCGCCATCGGCTGCTGGCGGCGGAGGCGGGCAGCGTAACAGCAACCCCTTTGGCGTTCTCATATCAGAGCCATCGGGTTTCCGGCGGCACTTTCTCATTCTTGGTCCCCGGGAATCAAAGGGCCCCATCGGGGAACCGGCGGGGCTTTTGTTGGTGGCCCTTGGGCTCGTGGGTATTCTCTCATTACAGGCGCTTGCTATACTGACCGGCGCATCGCCTTTCACCTCTTGGGGGCATGGCCATGAACGATTCCCGCCCGGCGAAACCCGAACGCCGTTGGTATCAGTTCAGTCTGCGGACTCTACTCGTTCTTGTAACGATGTTCAGTCTGTACTTGGGCGTGATTCTCTGGGCAGTTAGGCTTATCAGGGAGCTGAGGTACGCTGAAGCTGCCCTTGTCTCGGCCGTGCTATTGATCTGTGTCATCACGCACAGACTCGCATGGATTGCGTGGCGATCGCAGTGAGCCCCCCACGGCCAATCCCAAGGATGCCGGCGGCAAGAGCCGCCCTCGCTCTTCTCTCCTGCTCTTGGCGAACACGCCGCCGGCGGTGAGCTGGTCGTGGTGCGGGACGGCCCAGGTGCATCCGAGACACTCCATACCGTCAGCCCGGCCACGCTGCGGCATAGGTCTGTTCGCAGAGAAATGCCGGGGGGCGGCAGTAGGATGGGATCCATCGGCGAGCGTGTGGTGGGTGCCGAGCGTTGAGTCTGCGGCCGGTCACGCCGAAGGCCCTGAAACCATGGTGGTTTTCTTCGCCGTTTGCGTTCCGTCAGCCTATGGTGTGACAGAGGACTTCTGCCTTGGGCCGCGGAAAATGGCGATAGATCTGGTGGTGATCGTGCGGTGTGCCTGGTGGTCGATGACCGGCAGGTATCCTAAGTCCAGGATTCGGCGAGGGTTAGAGAACAGGGTGGCTGAGGGGACTCGAACCCCCGACTTCTGGAACCACAATCCAGCGCTCTAACCAACTGAGCTACAGCCACCGCAGCGGAAAGCCCAAGTATATCCGGCTGTGCAGAAAGAATCAACGGGGTAGACGTTGCCCCTTGCTGAGTGTTCGAATGGGCCGGGCCGGCGCCCAAAGCCCTCAGCGGGCGGTTGAAACAGGCTCAATATTCCGCTACCTGTGTGCCCCTGCTTCACAGCAGCCGTGTCTTTTCGTGGGAATGCGCCCCCCGCCTTCTGCAAGAGCAGCGGCGCACGCCTTTTTGACGGCTAGTCTTTCGGCCAATCGGCGGACTCAGGCAAAGGCCGCTCTCTCGGCCGAGAGGGTCGTCACGACCGGCTGTGCCAGTCGCTCGAACTCCTGGTAATCCATCTGGATCAACTCGGCGTGGGATCCGGCATTGAAGGCGATCTGCCGGTCCTCCCTCAGCGGCCGGTCGACGTACACGTCGAGGCCGTAGAGGTTCCCCAGCGGCGGCATCGCTCCCGGCTCACAGTCGGGAAACTCGCTGCTGAACTCCTTCTCGTCGGCCAAGGTCACCGACTCCGCCCCGGCAGCCTGCCGGAGCAACTCCAGATCCAGCCTCTTCGGGGCAGCCAGAACGGCCATGGCCATGACACCGTCAATCTTGACCATCACCGTCTTGGCCAACTCCCGGCCGGGGATGTGCGCCGAGGCGGCGGTCTCCTGGGCCGTGAATGCCGGGCTGTGCTGGATCGATACGTAGCGCACCTGGTGCTCATCGAGGAACCGCTTGAGCTTTGTACCGGGCATGGAATGCCTCCTGTAAACGTTTGCGACCCCCAAATTGTGTGGTCGGCGCCTGCCGCGCGCCCGTCGGCGGATCGGCTCGTTCTCGGCGGCGGCAGCACCGAGATCGGCACACTGCGACATTGAATCATACGTCCGCAAGGCCACAAGGGACAAGCCCGCGTGCCGAAAAGAGGGCAAGAGGAAAAAGGGGACAGGTCAAATCTGTGCGAACCACCCACCGGGCCGCTGGGGCAAATTGGACCTGTCCCCTTTTTCGTAACAGTTCACGGCAGTTCGGAACCGCGCGCAGAGGCGCAGGGGCGCAGAGAAAGCACGTCTGTGATGCATGAAAACGAGATTGGAACGATCGTCATCGAATCCGGGATTGCTCGAGACCGTATATGAGGTTGCATTGGCTCACGAACTGAAAGCACGTGGGATCGAGGTTCAACGGTAGGTTCCCATCCCCATCAAGTACAATAGTATCTCTTTCGACGAGTTGAACTTCCCAACAGCCCTTATGAAAGACGGCATCGTGCGTGCAGTCAGCGGACTGACCGATCAATGGAAAACTAGAAACCTCCGCGCCTCTGCGTCTCTGCGCGCGTTTCAGAGACTCGTGAACCGTTACCCTTTTTCCTTGCCACTTCTCACGGGCGCCTTCATTTCTTCCAGCAGCTTCCAGCAGACAAGCTGCATTCGCGGGAGGTGGAACGGGCCTTTCCAGAGGTTGCCCTTCAGCCGCACCGAAACCCGGCCGTTGCGGTCCAGGGCGAACATGAACCCGCCGTGTTGGTGATCGACACAGTGGTCGATCCAGAACGGCAGCGTGTCCTCCAGCAGTCCGTCGCGGTAGAGCGTAATCAGTTGGTCGATGCGTTGGGCGTCTATCTGCACTACTAACCTCAACCATCGTTAAGTTTTTGACAAAGTTCTCGAGCGGCGGTGTACACATTTGTCGAACCCGTCATAAGCTGTTTGTAGTGACCGCAATCATGCGGTTCTGTTGCGAAACTGGCCGATCCGACCCGATGAATCGGGTCACTACAAACGGGTTCGACGAATGTTTACGCGGCGGTTGCGTTAACCTCTTGTAGTAGAATGCATTAGGACAACCACAGAGAACACAGAGAGTACGGACAACAAACAAATTCTCTCTGTATTCTCTGAGCCCTCTGTGGTTCCCCTTCTTTTTCTTTGGTTGCGGCTATGCCGCGTTAGGGTTCTGACGGTGAAAAAGTAGTTGCAGCGTCGTGGAGACGACTCGTTCAGCCGCCGCGATTACCGGGTCGGCCCGGCGTGGCCACCGGGGGTAAACACTTGGAGACTCCGGCCCGCGCGGAGCGGCGGAGCGAGGAACCGGCCCCTGCCTGCAGAGGTCTTCCTTGCCCCATCCTACCTCGTATCCGCCGTTACAGAAACGGCCAAGAGAGCCGAAGAGAGGACAGGTCGGATTTGTGCAAGGCACACTGCGGGCCGTTTCGGCGAATTTGATCTGTCTCCATTTCGGCAAGCCCCACGGCCGGACAGATTGCCGGGGGTTCGAAGATCCTATACACTGGGCGCATCTGGGTCTCGGGGGGGCGGGAGTGGCGTCCTTCCGGGCCTCGGTTGCCGATTTGTACCGCAAGGGTGTTGCGATCTCCGATGACCATCGAATTCCGCTGCAAGGGCTGCGACGAGTTGCTTCGTTCCGGCGACCGGACGGCACGCGAGCAGGCCCTTCACGGCAGGGCCGGCGGCGGAATCGGAGAATCCTTATCAGCCGCCGGCGACACTGGAACTGTGAAGATGGCAACAGGGCGGCGATACGATTGCCGCACCGACGACAAGGAACAGACCATGACCAGACGTTTACAATCCTACGGGCGCCGCGAGTTCCTCAAGTACAGCGGGGCCACGCTCAGCGCGTCGTTCACATCGGGGTGTGCGAAGACCGGCAGATCGTCGCCCCCTGAATCGCGGGAACCTGCCCAGCGGCCGCGGACCGGGCTGGTCTACTCGGCCGAGTACAAGAGGCACCTGACCGGGCCGGGGCACCCCGAATCGCCGCGGCGGTTGGACGCGGTGATGCAGGCGCTGGCGCCCGGGCGGCTGGGGATCGAGCTGACCCGAATCGAGCCCCGGCGCGCCACCCGCGAAGAGATCCTGTATTGCCACACCGCCGGATACCACGATCTGGCCAAAAGGGATATCGAGTCGGGCGCGGCCGCGCTATCGACGGGCGACACCACGGTATGCCGGCAGTCGTTCGACGTGGCGCTGCTGGCGGCCGGCGGGGCGCTGGCGGCCGTGGACGCGGTGACGGCCCGGCGGGTTAGCGGTGCGTTCTGCGCGGTCCGCCCGCCGGGGCACCACGCCCGGCCAGCCCAGGGAATGGGCTTCTGCATATTCAACAACGCGGCCATCGCGGCCCGATACGCGCAGAAGAAACACAAGATCGGCAAGGTGCTGATCGTTGACTGGGACGTACACCACGGCAACGGCACACAGGACATCTTCTACGAGGACGGATCGGTTTTCTATTTCAGCACTCACCAGTGGCCGTTTTATCCGGGCACGGGCCGCAAGACCGAGACGGGAGAGGGCCGAGGTGAGGGCACCACGTTGAACTGCCCGTTCCCTCACGGTGCAGGCCGCAAGGAAATCGTGGGCGCCTTTGAGAACCAGCTCGTACCGGCCGCCGACCGATTCAAGCCGGAGCTGGTGATCGTTTCGGCCGGCTTCGACGGGCGGGTCGACGACCTGCTGGGCGGGTTCCAACTTACCGACAAGGACTTTGCGGACCTTACGAATATCGTCCAGCAGATTGCCCGACGCCATGCCGAGCGGCGGGTCGTCTCGGTCTTGGAGGGCGGCTACTATCTGGACGGCCTGGGCAAGGCCGCGGCGGCCCACGTCCGCGCCCTGGCCGGCGGGTAGCCGCAGCCTCACTCCCCAGGCTGGCGGAGACCGCTCAGGCCGATCACGAAGTGGCGGAGATCCAGTGCGCGCCGGCGGAGTTTCTTCAGTGACCTGGCCTGAAGCTGTCGGATGCGCTCCCGGGTCAACTTGAAGACGTATCCGGACTCGGCCAACGTGTACGCGTGACCGTCTCCCAGTCCGTAGCGCATCTCCAGAATGCCCCGCTCGCGATAAGAGAGAGTGTCCAGGGCCGCGTCGAGCCGCTGGCGCAACTCCTGCAAGACTTCTTCGGCCTCCGGCTCGAGCAGTGCCTGGAGGCACTGCTCGGAAAACTCCTCGGGAAACACGGCGCGGAGAAGGCGCTGTTCGGGAAAGAAGGCCGGCTCTGCCACGATTGACCCTCCCCAGATAGGGCCTGCTATTGAGAGTAGGATACCGCGCGGCAGTAGCCCTGGCCATGCCCTTCCGCCGGACCGTTCGTAACTCTCGTGTTGTCAAGCACTTAGGGCCTGTTTGAGGTAAGTATTCGCCCAACCCGTCTTTTGGGTGGGCGCGCGGAATGAGTGATCAGAAGTGGGTGAGGGGCTTCGGCGGGGAACGGGGAGCAGTTGGCGCTATGACGAGTCGTTGATCGACAC
>SDBV01010798.1_pt1 | contig 11933 bp, 10 predicted proteins | sample 2277081 | NCBI WGS metagenome assembly SDBV01 (sample SAMN10402039, study PRJNA504765) | marine sediment metagenome | isolation source: marine sediment core GS10_PC15, 223 cmbsf | place: Arctic Ocean: Southern Knipovich Ridge | collected 2010
CCAGTCGATTTTCTCTGGGGGCAGGGAACGGTTACAGATCGAAACGATTTCAGGCCGAGTGGTCATCTCCGGAAGATGACACCAGCGGGCCGCGGCGCTGACAAATTCACGGGCCATCAGACCGCAACCGATTATTCCAAATTTTACAGTTCTCATTTTTTTCACCTTACAAAAGTTCTTTTTCAGTCTCACCAATTGCCTCGTCGATCATATCCAGACCTTTGAGCAATACCTCATCTTCCATAACGATCGGCGGACTCATTCTTAGAATATGTCCAGCCGGTATCCAGGCGAGACCTTTCCTGAATGCCTTTTGATAAACCAGTTTGCCTGCATCGTCAAACGGTTCTTTAGTCGCTTTATCTTTTACAAGCTCAATACCCATCAAGCAGCCTTTAGCGCGAACGTCACCGACCATTTTATGTTCAGCTTTCATTTTTTCCATTCTCTCAAGAGCGATCTTTCCAAGATGTTCGGAACGTTCAAGAAGGTTTTCTTCTTCGATAGCTTCTATGCACGCAAGAGCCGCCGCACATGCCATAGGATTCCCGCCGTAACTGCTTGAAGCCGAGATCGATTCAAACGATTCCTTGTATTGCTCACGAACTGCAACACAGGTGACAGGAAATCCATTTCCAAAACCCTTTCCGATAGTAACGATATCAGGCACCACATCCCAATGTTCCATACACAGCCATTTACCTGTTCTCCCCCAACTGGTCAACACTTCATCGATCATTAACAAAATGCCCTTTTCATCGCAGTATTTGCGCAGCTTCGGGAAAAAATCATCCGGAGGCATAACCGACCCGCCCCAGCCCTGGATAGGCTCAAGTACAAAACCCGCCACATTGCCAACCGTCCCCTTGTCGAGATATTGATCGAAGAATTCAATATATTTATCCGTGTCTATCGAGCCATCCTCTTTGGCCCATAATGGCCTGTACGTGTCTGGCCGCGGAACCATATGCATACCAGGAGCACGACATGGACCATAAACAAATGATCGAATATGCCCGAGTGAAACACTGCCGTAAGTTTTGCCGTGATAGTCATAAAAACACGAAATCATTTCATGTTTACCTGTCGCTGCTCGCAGAACTCGTTGGCCCGCCTCGACAGCACTTGTCCCCGAATCATAGAACTGAAAACCATTTAAGTCACCTGGCAAAATATCAACAAGCTTCTCAACAAGACGAGTCTTTATCTCAGTGGTAAAGTCGTGACAGTTCATAAGCTGCCCCGCGGCTTTCTGAACCGCCTCGGTTACCTTGGGATGACAGTGCCCAAGTGTAGTAACATAAATTCCAGATGAGAAATCAATATACCTGTTCCCGTCGACGTCGATGAGCTCACAGCCTTTTCCACGATCAAAAGCTACCGGAAAAAGTTTAACCTGACCACTAAGCCCCTTGAAATACTTCGTGCATCGACCGTGAAGCTCCTCTGATTTAGGCCCTGGAGGCGTCACTTTAATATCCGGAACTTCATTTAGATCCAGATGAGCCCACGCTGGTGCACTGCTGACATTACTCATAATAACTAAACTCCTTCATTTTGACTATTAACTTTTTACACCTTTACTGTAATTAAAGTTGTTCCTTTTTCCTTAAGGAAACTTTTAAATTCCACACTGATTTTGTCATCTGTTATCAATGCGTCAACCTGATGAACATTGCCGTTGACGGCAAGCGATGTTTTCCCGAACTTTGAGCTGTCTGCCAGAACATAGTTTTTTACGGCCTGCTTGCGTATCTTCTGGTCAACCTTTACGATCCTCATATCATCGGTATAAAGCGTACCGTCAAGACCAATAGCGTCGGCACCTTGAAACGCGATATCAGCCGTGAACATATCAAGGTTTGCCTCTGTTACGATCCCGGTCAAATCCGGACTGCCATGACGAATTACCCCCCCAAGCAGAACCGTCTCTACACCTGAGGAAAACTGCAGCACTGAAGCTACAGCAAGACTTGGCGTAATTACGGTAATATCTTCCAAGTCCTTTAAGAGCAGTGCAAGTTCAAGCGTTGTTGTTCCGGTATCAAGAATAAGCCTTGCTCCTGGCTTGACAAACTCCAGGGCTTTCCGGGCGATCGCCTGTTTTTCACTATGATGACTTTTTCTGCGAAACGCAAAATCGAATTCAAACTCCATCCTCTCAGCCGCCACAGCTCCGCCTCGTGTCCGTCTTACCCGACCGTTATCTTCGAGCTTTTTCAGATCTCGATGAATCGTCATCTCGCTGACATTGAACATCACAGCCAAATCAGGTATTGAAACCTCCTGATTAATTTTCAGCTGTTCGCGGATCACCAACTGCCTCTCAAGAACATCAGGTTTTTGTTTTTGACGTGACGTAATTAAAACCTCCTGATCATTTTTCAACTGCAACCGGATTCTCAACTACCTCTCGGAGACATCAAGTTTTCGTCTTTGCTGTAACGTAATTTCGCCGTCACAAAAGTGCCAAAAACACGCACTTTTTCACACTTTTTTGCGCATTTCCTGCAATTTCCTGTCATTTCCTGTTACTTTTTGTAAAAAATAACACCAATTTTCACATTTGTCAACAATTTTTCTTTGTTTTTTGTCCGTTATGAGTTAGAATTTCCATCGAAATCCTTTTTTACAGAACCCTCAATTCGTATCATTGGAAGGAATAATGTGGACTTAACCATCAAAAACGCGACTCTTGTCCTGCCCGAAAGCACGGTTACCAATCAGGACATCCTCTGTAAAAATGGGAAAATAGCCGTGATCACCGACTCTAATAATTCACAAGTCCATACTGAACAAACAGTTGACGCTTCCGGACTCTACCTTGCTCCGGGTTTTATCGACCTCCATATTCACGGCACAGGCGACTATATTATAGACGCAGGCCCTGATGACCTGGCCCAGATATGCAAACTGCTCCCAAAATATGGCGTAACTGGTTTCCTGGCCGGACTTTGCCCCATGCCCATAGGCAAAGATGCCGAATTTCTCAATGCTCTTTCCAAGATCAAATCGGAAAACACCCAGATATTGGGTTTTCATCTTGAAGGGCCTTTTCTAACATTGACAGGTGCTCTACCGACCGATGCCCTGGGCCCTGTAGATAAAGACAGAGTCAAAGCCCTGATAGAAGCCGCAAAACCTTATAAAGCAATATTCAGTATCGCTCCTGACTTTGAAGGGATAGAACAGCTTCTCCCGATCATGTCTGCTGGCGAGACGCCGGTATTTATAACCCATACAAAAGCTAACGTAAAGCAGACACAGAACGCAATAGATTGGGGCACGCGACATGCAACGCATTTCTATGATGTGTTTCCATGTCCCGAGGAGGCCGACCCTGGCGTCAGGCCTTGTGGAGCCGTCGAAGCCATACTGGCTGATGAGAGGGTCAGCGTTGACTTCATTCTCGATGGCGAACATGTCGACCCTGTCGCTGTCAAGATGGCCATGCTATGCAAAGGCAAGGATATGGTCTGCCTGATCACCGACGCGAATATCGGCGCAGGAAAACCGCCGGGTAGATATATATCTTTCGACAATTCAGAATTTGAGTTTGCCTACCAAGGTGCCCCGGCAAGAATGACTGAAAATTCGCGGTATCCAGGCTTCCTTGCGGGCAGCGGGCTCACGATGAACCTTGCTGTCAAAAATGCAATCAAACTCTTGGGAGTTGATCTATCCACAGCCGTTCGTATGGCCAGCAGTAATCCTGCCAAAGTTTTGAAGATAGAGCAAAGTAAAGGCCAAATCAAAGCCGGCTTCGACGCCGATATGGTTTTGCTCGACAAAAATATCAATGTGGTACAAACATTCGTAGCAGGAAAATGTTGTTACAAAAAGTAGTCGAAAATCTATAGGAGTTCAAAATGTCAGATTTTGTATTTGAGCCGGCAAAGTGTATTCCATTCAGGGACAAAGAAGCTATCGCCAGGTGCAGAGTGATTACAAGAGAGCAAATAGAAAACCACCCAAACCCTGATTTTAACATAAAAGTCGTTAAAGACGAAGATCTGGTATTTTTATGGTTCGGTGATCTGATCGCAAGACTTAAAAATGCCAGCGATGCTAATGAGAAAATTGTAATGATACTTCCTAATCCTTGGCCCGGCTATCGTCATGTTGCCATGATTATCAACCGGTGTAGAATTAACTGTAAAAATCTATGGGCCTTCGCGATGGATGAATATGCCGATCAGGATGGTAATATTGCTCCGGAAAGCTGGGAGTTAGGCTTTAGCCATGCGATGCTTAAATTCTTTTATTATGAGATCGATGAGGACCTCAGGCCTCCTCGTAATCAGTTTGTATGCTTCTGTGATGTTGATATTAATGACTACAGCAAGATTCTTGCCGACCAAGGTGGTGCAGACATTTGTTATAGCGGACCAGGCTGGACGGGGCACCTTGCATTTATTGAGCCTGATGCGCCGGAGTTTGATGCGCCACTGGAAAAGTGGAAAACCTTCGGAGCAAGGATCGTAACACTTAGCCCGTTCACGTTGGCACAGAATTCACTCCACGGCTGTTTCGGCAACAGTGGCGATCTTTCAGCGGTACCGCCAAAGGCGGCAACTATAGGTCCCGCCGATGTAATAGCTGCTAAAATGCGTTTGGACCAACATGGCATAACTGTTGGTGGAAGTTTAAACTCCTGGCAGAGGCTGGCGACAAGGCTTGTACTGCATGGTCCAGTTACCCCACTTATTCCCGGATCAATTTTGCAAACTCTGAAAACAGATGTGTATGTAACGGAAACAGCGGCAATGAACATCGAAACCAACTGGGACATTGGATATTAAAATGGAAAACACATTAAGAGCAGGTGCCGCACAAGTCGATATTACACCGAAGAACTCGCAGTTCCTCTTCGGCTATCCTCATGTAAAAAGATATAGTACTGGCGTTCATGATCCGTTGTACAGTTGCGCTTTATATCTTTCGGACGGACAAACGCAGGTACTATTTATAGCCAACGACATTATTTTTGTCGGCAAAGATGTTGTTTGTCGGGCACGAAAAAGAATTGAAAAGCTTTTGGGCATACCAACCGGCAATATAATGATAACGTCAACACATACTCACTCCGGCCCGATCACAGTCGATTACATCAGCAACGAGGCGGATCCAGTCGTACCCAAGGCCGACCAGAAGTATGTCCAGTTTACTGAAGACAGTATCGTTGCTGCGGCAGAGAAGGCTGTTAAAAATGCTCAGCCGGCAAAAATTGGCTTAGCAATTGCCGATGACACCGGTGTTGGCACCAACAGGCGCGACCCTAATGGCCCGGCAGATCATAATGTGCCGGTGGTTATGGTAAAATCTCTGGACGACAAAAATATCGCCTGTATGCTCGTCTGCTCAATGCATCCGACTGTTTTGCATGAAGATTCGACGCTTATCAGCGGTGATTTTCCGGGCCTTGCCAGAATTTACCTACAGGAAAATGTCCTTGGCAAAGACTGTCCGGTTCTTCATCACACAGGACCATCCGGCAACCAGAGTCCGCGGCACGTAACAAAAGCAAACACATTTGAACAGGCAAACAGGCTCGGCGAGATCCTCGGCGCCGCTATCGAGAAAGTTTTACCTGCCATCGAGTACAAGGAACAGATAAGACTTGCGACCAGGCAGGATTTTATCGCTGATCTGCCGAAAAGAACTTTCCCATCGGTACTTGAAGCGCAAGCTCAACTTGAAATGGCAATACACAAACTTCAGGATTTGCAGGATTCTAAAGCCTCAGCCCAGGATGTAAGAACCGCCGAATGCGACTGGTTCGGCGCAGAAGAAACTCTAACTCTTGCAAAGGCTGCAAAAGACCAAAGGCTCGAAAAAGGATACGCCTGCTGTTTGCCTGTCGAAATTCAGGTCATTAAAATAGGCGACTGGAATTTTGCCGGCTGGCAAGGTGAGATATTTACCGACTATGGCCTTGAGATAAAAGATAAAAGTGAAAACACATTTGTCATCTCTTTAGCCAACGGCGAATTGCAGGGATATATCGTAACCAGCCAAGCCGCAAAAGAAGGTGGCTATGAATCATCAAATGCTCTGTTCAGCCATGAGAGCGGACAGATCATTGTGGACAAAACCATTGAATTGTTGAAAGGTTGAAATAAATGCGATTCACATTAGGCATTGACCTTGGAACAAGTTATTTCAAATTCGCATTATTTGACAGCCAGAACAAACTGTGCGGCCTGTCACGAATATTAGTCGAAAAAGATACCGGCAAAGGTGAGCTTTGTGAGTTGCCCGCGGAAAGATTTTTTGATTACATAAAAGATGGTATAGCATTGGCCTGTTCAGATGCCAAGGCTAATCCGGATCAAATCATTTCGATAGGCTATTCTTCACAAGCCAACAGTTTCATCTTACTTGACAGCAATGACAAACCTCTTACTCCATTGGTGCTATGGCCGGACAATCGTTGTGAAAAAATACACCCTCAAGTTAAAGAATTGTGGGATCAGCCGCAATTTCAGCAGACGACAGGGATAGGAATGGATGCAGCTACACAGTTTTGCATAAACAAATTGCTCTGGTTCAAACATAATCGTCAGCAGCTTTGGAGTAAGGCTAAAAGTATAATGACCATCTCTGATTATCTAACATTTCTTTTTACAGGAAAAAAGATCGGAGACAGGGGAGCAGCGTCACTATTAGGCCTAATGGACTCCAGGACGGGCCAATGGTGGGGCAAGGCATTTGATATCCTCGGAATTGATGAAACACTTTTTTCAGCACGTTGTCAGGTTGGCACTGAGGCGGGCGATTTAACAGGCGCAATTTCAAATTCTCTCGGCATTAAAAAAACTGCATCCTTTTATATTGGAAGCCTTGACCACCACATGGCAGCTCTGGGAGCAGGCCTGGGCCAAATAGCGGACATGAGCGAATCAATAGGAACAGTAATTGCCTGTGTCAACTTCACAGAAAAATACAACCCAACTAAAGGCGTCTGTATAAGTCCCTGGAGAAACGGCAAATATTGTCAGCTCACTTTTGACGCCAACGGCACAGCGTCACTTGACTGGTATCAGAAAAATTTTGCAGTGAAATATAAAATTTCTGAACTGGTCAAAATAGCGGAAAAAACAGATCCCTCCCAGGCCCTGGTCGCCAGATCGATGGCCTTTCAATATAAAACAATTGAGCAGGTATTTTCAGGAATAGAAAAATTTCACCACCACGGCCACTTTATTCGGGCACTAATGGAATCCTCGGCACAAACTCTTACTGAACTTGTAAATAAACTTTCACCGGACACTAAACCCGTAAAGATCGTAGCAACCGGAGGAGGGGCAAAAAGCGACTTATGGCTGAAAATAAAATCCGACCTTATTGGCTCATCAATTATCAGGTCAGAATTTGAAGAACCCGCCTGCCGAGGCGCAGCGCTTATATGCAAAAAAAAGAATCGTAGGGATTAATGCACAAAAATAAGGTTTTTAGTAATTCTTCCATGGTTTCATAGTTTCCAAGGCAACCTGAGAATGTGGCAGAGTTACTTCAAGTCCCAGCCCTTAACCCCGCCGGGGGTCGCGTCCAGATTGTAACCAATTCCCCAAATAGGATCAAATTCACCATGAAAATCTATGTACCTTTGTATATCAAATTCGCTGGTGAACTGAAAGTCAGCGTGTCCATCAAGAAAACCACACACATATCCTTTTTTCCTCTTGCTGCAATGAGGCCAGGGGTACTCGTTAACGCCATTACCTAACTGCCGGGCAATGTCAAGATCTTCGTAAGCTATCAAACGCGAAGGATAGCTTACGTCTGAAAGTCTCCATGTTTTCTGATTATGTCCCAACCGTAGTTGAAGGTTGGGACATAATCTAATTTCCGCTTCCTTCGATATGAAGAAAACGTGATTTGGATGCATCTTCGAGCGGTTGCACTTCCCACGTTTTTCCGGCGTCCCGGCTTTTCACCATAAATTTTTTGTGGTTGTCTACGGGGCTGGCTGGTTTTTTTTCGTCAATTATCGTTGCTATAATTGTAGGATCATCTTTGCTTATGTAACGGGGAGAATACATTTTGTTGACCTGGACCATGCCGCTGTACATGCTGAAAGTTTTGCGGATCTTGATGCCGGTGCTGGGATTTTTTCGGATACTAAGTGCTCGGCCATAACAGAACGGGCCAGGCTCAGCAGCATGTTCGATTACCATGCCAATGGTCTGCATAAAAGCGGTCCCGGAAAAATTAGGCTTAAAGCAACGCTGCCTGGCTGTTAGTTCCACGAGCTTGCCTTTCGGAGCCTTGCCGTCTGCAAAGTGGACGATAATTTCCTTTCCGTCAGCAGAGACCACAAACGAGCCGGCAGTATTCTTTAAGGCCTTGATCGAGATCAACTGGTCAAGAGCTTTGCCGGCAACATAAATTTGCCCTAACGTTTCAGGAAGTATGTCACCTTTTGTCGGCCGAATTTTGTCAGGGTCGTCAATCACACAGCTCAATTCATACGGATTGTAAACATCTTTTGCGAAAAGACGCTGGGGCAGTTTGGCTTTAAAAACGCCATCGCCAAGCGGCATCCATTTAGGCTCGAATACATCTGAGCCTTTGAGATAAACCCTTTTGCCTCGCTGGGCATTGAAAGTAATCATGGCCCAGGGACCCCACCTATGGCCATTTTTCAGGAGGGGTACCTCTTCTCGATATACCCCTTCATCTATCATAACCAGATCACCCTGATCGACCACTGAACCAGCCTTACCGATCGTCTTAAAAGGCCGCTCCTTTGTCCCGGGATTATCATCCGAGGCCTTTGGATCGTTTTGGGCTACGTATAATATCTTGCCCATTAGCTCGTAAGCGTTTGGAAAATAATCGTCAGTGACGAGCTGCTCAGGGGCAGCTTTGCCTGCCATCGCGCAGCACTGCGAACCGGTCACAACCATTACAATCATCGCAACACAGCAAAAGCGTTTCATTATTTCTCTCCTTAAATCAGTTTTTCTTATTTATATCCACATGCCTATCCCTTATATTCCGCGATAGTTTTTTCAGTTCTTCGATCCAGTCTTTAATCCACAACACCTACGGTTGGGCCATAACTGTTCTGGTATTGGTTAGGGTTTATTCAGGCACCTTCATATCCGCTAACATCTCGTCGGTAATGTATCTGCCCAGCAGGAAGTGCTTGCGGTCGGGATACCAGTATATGCATCGACCTTTGTCCTCAGTGAGGCTGCCGGACATTACAAGCCAGAACCATCTGGGCTGACCAATTCCGACCTTTTGCGTATCGGCAAAAAACTTAGGTTCGCTGAACCATATAGGCTGATTGGCATCGCCGCGAAACTCGCCGACCGCGTAGTATATCGGCCTGCGAGCGTCCATGTCCCATGGGCCCGTGGCACCTTCAAAATGGCCATCATGATTATTGTAAAAGATTATAAAGCGGCCGTCTTTGAGTTTATATATAGGACAAGGTGCCTTGGGGTGAAGCATCGCTCTTCCATTGTCACGGTATCGCATTATCTCAGGTTTGCGCCAGTTGTGGCCGTCATCATCGGAAACAGTGTACCATATCTGGCCGGTGACTGTGCGTATTGTCATAAACAGTCGCCCATCCGGCAGCAATACGATGCAAGGCTCGACAGCGAGGCTGTAACCTCTGGAGGCTTCCGGCTCGATTTGCGGTGAGACCGCGATCGAACCTTTTTCATCCGGCAGCCAGGTAATCTTAATATCCTTTGGCTCGGGATTTTCATCAATATTGTCGAATCGAATAAGTTCGCACCGTCTATCCATATGCCAGCGATTGCCCCCGATAGGCCGAGGGTAAACCATCAGGCTGCTGTGTCGCGTGATACCTGTAATAAGCCTGCCTTTGGAGTCACGGATCGGTATCTGCCAGGGAATTGTCATGCAATCCATTTTTGGATCGGGGTGGTCAAATCGAGTACGCTGCTGGTAGATATCTACCTCGCCGTCTATCCAGGTATGGCCGTCATCGTCAGAGTATTTGACTCGCATTACCCCATAAGAGTAATGCCAACCGATACCGCGATGCTTGTTGTAAAAGCAGTAAATCCGTCCCTTTTTGCTGACGACAGGAAAGCCGAACGTGCAGACCAGACCTTGTTTTGTCTCATCTTCTGCCAGGACTTTCGGCTTGGACCATGTCAAGCCTTTATCTGTACTGTGAGCGTAGACTACACGCAGGTCTTCAGCTGCTTCTACACCGCCTTGTGTCCAGATGGCCAGATAATCGCCGCCAGGAGTAATAGTCACCAGGAAATGGTCATTATAGCCATCATCTCGCAAACGCAAGGGAGGGGCATACACAACTATGTCGGGATTTGTCCGTTTCCAGTCATCAGTATAGCACTCGACATCTAAGCTTTTTTCAGCTTTGGCGATGACATTACCACTACAGCCGACAACAATCGCCATGACAACTGCTATCAGTAAAATAGTTGTGCTGTTAAATGTTGTTTTATTGACGTTCATAGCTTTCCTTTCCTGAACAGTGATTAAAAAGTTTACAACTGTTATTCGATCTGTAGCTATCGAAACAATTCAGTATAGTGACTAACGATCGCAACGCAACACCATTATGCGAATTCACCCCTCCATTATGCGAACAGTTTTGGCCCAACCTGGAAACAGCGAATAGTGATTATGTTCGGCCTTTGGTGCAGGGCCAAAAGATTTATGTGATGCCCTAAATGCCAAAATATATGTCAAAAACAGATTTTTCTACTCCGGGCCACTTTACTGTTATCCTTGGTTTTGTTATATTCTTTCAAACTGGAAAAGTAGAGTCGGCACAACCGCGGCTTCGACGTATATTGCCTAAAATCAATTTAAGGAGTTGTCACGATGACACCAAGAGAAAGAGTATTGTCAGCCTTTAACCATTGTCAGCCTGATTATACTCCATGTGATTATTTCGGTACTCCGGAAATCCATGATGCTTTATTTAAGCATTTTGGCATCTCGACAATTGAAGGGATTAGGGAAAATTTAGGCACCGATATTCGTTATATCGAACCGCCTTACATCGGACCAAAATTGCCTGAATTCGATGACGGCTCAACTATGGATATCTGGGGTATTCTTCGCAAGCCTATGCCGAATGAATATGGAGAATATGCCGAGCCGATAGGACTGCCTTATGCCGAATGGACAACAGTTGAGCAGGCAGAGGCTTTCAATTGGCCAAGCGCCGACTGGTTTGATTATGACGCGATAGATTCAATGTGTGCCAAATATCCTGATATGGCCATTGCGATCGGCAGATATGGGGTACAGGACTTTATCAATGGAGTCGCTTTCGGACGAGGCGTCGAACAGGTGCTGATAGATATTGCCCTTGAAGATTCTGTTTACCTGTACATCGTTGAAAAACGGCACAAGTTCTTTCTCGAACATATTGAACGAATTTTAAAAGCAGCCAATGGCAGGATCGATATTGTATTATGCGGCGATGATTTCGGCTCACAACGGGCACCACTGATCTCACCTGCAACTTTTGACAAGCTTTTCGCGCCGAGAAAAAAAGATTTTTTCGATATGGTGCACTCCTACGGTGCGAAGATCACGCATCACAGTTGCGGATCAACACACCTGTTAATCCCGCAGTTCATTGATACGGGAATGGACTCGCTCCAGACGATTCAGCCACAGGCCGAGGGAATGAACCCATACGAATTGAAAGCCGAGTTCGGCGATAGAATTGTTTTTCACGGCGCGATTGATGTGCAGGGCTGGCTTCAGCGAGCCACAGTTGCTGAAATCAAACAGGAGGTTAACCGACTTATGGATGAAGTTGGCAGAAATGGCGGATATATTCTTGCCCCATGTCACAATATCCAACCTGACACACCTATCGAAAACGTGTTGGCAATCTACGATGCCGTTGCCGAACGAAGAGGAAATTCTTAAGGATTTGACAAATGGCTTAATTTATG
>SDBV01010799.1_pt1 | contig 11933 bp, 10 predicted proteins | sample 2277081 | NCBI WGS metagenome assembly SDBV01 (sample SAMN10402039, study PRJNA504765) | marine sediment metagenome | isolation source: marine sediment core GS10_PC15, 223 cmbsf | place: Arctic Ocean: Southern Knipovich Ridge | collected 2010
CGGACCGATCGCCCTGATCAACAAGGGTATGCCCACCGTCTTCATCGCCACAAGTGGATCACAGTACGAGAAGGTAATGTCAAATATCCAGGAGGTCCGAGCCCGCGGGGGCATGGTCTTGGCCATAGCCACCGAAAACGACACCAGAATTCAGACCCAAGCCGAGGCCGTCTTTAACATACCAGACGTACCAGAGCCGCTGAGTCCCTTATTGGTAGCCATCCCCTTGCAGCTATTGGCTTATCACTGTGCTGTCGGGCGAGGATGTGCCGTCGATAAACCGCGAAATCTAGCCAAAAGCGTCACTGTCGAATGATAAAGAAGCTCTGGCCCTGGGCCTGGGGCTTAGAGCCGGAGCCTTGCCTCTTATGTCCCTTTTAGTTATCGGTCGTTGTTGAATTCATTATCTATGCAAGCAATAGGACTATTTGGCCGATAAAATGCCGGAAGGCAGCTGCCCCCCCAGACAAGCTCTAACAAGGCAGGACTGCTGAGCTTCGATTTTCGTATGTCGGGCCCGCCCAGGTCAACTTAGGGCATGGGAACTGACTTACAGGAGAATCTCTTCCATGGCCACAGACACCGCAAGGAAAATGGATACCATGCAGACCGTGCGTATCTTCACCGTAGTACCCGAGCTGCCCAACCGTCTGGAGGGATTGCGAAGGCTTGCCTACAATCTCTGGTGGACCTGGAACGCCGAGGCCATCGAACTCTTCCAGCGACTCGACCGCCAGCTCTGGGAAAAGTGCTATCACAATCCCGTCCTCATGCTCGGTCGCCTTGAGCAGAGCACTCTGGACCGCTTGGCACAGGACGAAGCCTTCCTTGCCCACCTGGACTCGGTAATTGAAAAGTTCCAGAAACACCTCAGCGGGCACAGTTGGTACCACCAGTTTAGCGAGCAATCCCAGCTAGATAAATTACAGATCGGATATTTCTCCGCTGAGTTCGGGCTCACTGAAGCTTTGCCCATCTATTCCGGAGGTCTTGGAGTTCTCTCGGGAGACCACCTCAAAGCCGCCAGTGATCTGGGACTGCCCCTCGTGGGCGTCGGTTTGCTCTATCGAGAAGGGTACTTTCGCCAATATCTCAGCGCCGATGGCTGGCAGCACGAAAAATACCTCCAGAACGATTTCTATAACCTCCCGGTCCTGCCCGTATGCAATGAAGCTGCCCAGCAATTACGTATCTGTGTTCGTTGCGGACAGCAGGACGTTATCGCCCAGGTCTGGCAGATAAACGTCGGCAGGATTGTATTGTATCTTTTAGACACCAACGTCCCTGAGAACACACCGGCAGACCGCAGCATCACCGGCAGACTCTACGGTGGTGACCGCGAGATGCGCATTCGCCAGGAAATCATCTTAGGTATTGGCGGAGTCAGAATGCTCGAAGCCCTGGGAATTGAACCCACCGTTTTTCACATGAACGAGGGACACTCCGCATTTTTAGCTTTGGAACGAATCCGCAAACTCATCGAAAAGGAAGAAGTTAGTTTTGCCCAGGCCTGCCAGGCCACCGCCGCTGGAAATGTCTTTACCACTCACACCCCCGTACCTGCCGGAAACGATATGTTTAGTCCCGATCTGATGCGCAGGTATTTCACTGACTACGCCTCTACTCTCCAGATCGACTGGCAGGAGTTTGTGGGCCTGGGACGCCAAGAACCCGACAACGACAAGGAAGATTTCTGCATGACCGTCTTAGCTCTGCGCTTATCGGATTATGCCAACGGAGTAAGTGCCCTGCATGGAAAGGTTTCCCGCAAAATGTGGGCCAACGTCTTCACCTCACTGCCGGAAGACGAGGTTCCCATCATCTCTATTACTAACGGCATCCACAGCCGAGGATGGTTAAGCCACGAGATGACCAGCTTGTTCGAGCGATATCTCGGCCGCCATTGGCTTGAAGACCCTTCTGATCACCGCCCCTGGAAACAAATCGAAGATATTCCCGGCAGTGAGCTTTGGCGAACCCACGAACGCCGCAGGGAACGGCTGGTAGCCTTCGTCCGCCGCGGCCTCCACCGACAATTGCAACGACGCGGAGCCGGGGCTAACGAGTTGGCCAAAGCTATGGAAGTTTTCAATCCGGAGGCTTTGACTATCGGAATTGCCCGGCGATTCGCCAGTTACAAACGCTGCGCCCTGATCCTGCGAGATATTGATCGCCTCCGAAAAATTCTCACAAACAAGGACCGCCCCGTACAAATCATCCTGGCCGGAAAAGCCCACCCCTGTGACAACGCCGGAAAAGAAATCATTCGTAACGTCATCCGCTTGACTCAGGATGAAGACCTCCGCCATCATTTGGTCTTCTTAGAAAACTACGACATCAACGTCGCTCGCTACCTGGTCCAGGGAGTCGACTTGTGGCTCAACACCCCGCGGAGACCCATGGAAGCCAGCGGAACCAGCGGAATGAAAGCCGCCGTCAACGGAGCCCTCAATCTCAGCGTTTTGGATGGCTGGTGGTGTGAGGCCTATGATCCCCAAGTCGGATGGGCGATTGGACAGGGAGAGGAGTATTTCGACCACGATTACCAGGATCAGGTGGAATCAGAGGCTGTTTACAATATCCTCGAACGCGAGATAGTCCCCCTCTTCTACGATCGTGGTACTGGTGGCTTGCCCACCGGATGGATTGACAAAATGAAGAAGTCTCTCGCTGCCATACCCGCTCGTTTCAACAGCGCCCGCATGATACAAGAGTACACGGAACTGTCCTATCGGCCCGCTCACCAACGCTGGACCGCCCTAAGTGCCGACCATTTGGATCGCACCCGCAAACTGCTTACCTGGAGAGAGCACATCGAAGCTGGCTGGCCAAGTATCTCCGTCAGAGCCGTACACGCCCAGACTGATCAACCACTGCTGCTCCACGAGGAAATGCCCGTACGTGTTGAGGTTCACTTAGGCCAAATCGATCCGCAGGATATAAAAGTGCAGTTGTACTGCAGCGCCTTGGACACTCGCGGCCGCTTGGGCCCCGGCGACACCATTGAGCTAACCCACCAGGGAGCCATCGAAGACAACGTGCACGCTTTTACCGGCGCCATCCGTTGCCCCAGCACTGGACGATACGGTTTTGCCGTCCGCGTCATGCCTTGTCATCCCGACCTGAGCCTACGCCAGATCCAAAATTTAATGTTATGGGCTTGAACGACGTTATTGGCAGCTAAGCTAAATAAACTCGTCCCCCAAAACTAGGCTTCACTGGTGTGAAGACCTCATCCACCCCTTTACTCTAACAGGCCTTCAGGTGGGCTGCCAGCAGGATGTGCCTAAGTTTGTCTTTACTCAAGGAGTTCAGGTATTCCGCGGTAAAATCCATCCGGAACCTCGTCCGCATACTCAATAGCTGCCCCCTCAATTGAGCTCGGCTCAAGCCCGCCAGCTTCACCGCTATCTTCTCCACTGACCGGCCGCCTTTTCTCAACTTTACCACACTTTTCATAGCTTCTCCTCTAGCTCACGCATCAACACTATACTTCTATTGCTGATATCGGTTGTGAGTTAGGGCACCTTGTGTTAGTAATGGTCTTTTGTTTGTCCCTGACCCAAGTGCAAAACCATGCTAAGCTCCGATTTCGATTATCATCTACCGCCTGAGCTCATCGCCCAGCAGCCCTTGCCCCAGCGGGACCAGTCCCGCCTGCTGGTCCTCGATAGAGCCAGCCGATCCATCCACCACACCACTTTTTGCCGCCTGCCAGAGCATCTGAGCCCCGGAGATTGCCTCGTGCTGAACGATTCCCGCGTGCTCCCAGCCGCCTTTCGAGCCAGCCGCAGCACTGGGGGGAAGGTCCAGGGACTCTTCCTTTCTGAATCGCAAGGCCTCTGGCAGGTAATGCTCCGCCCCTCATCGCGCCTGAAAGAGGGCGAGCCGCTGGATTTGATCGGTTATCCGGGAAAACTTATCCTGGCCAAATCCCTGGGTAAAGGCCAATGGTCTGCACGACTCGAACCATCAGCCCCGGTCTTGCAAATCCTCGAACAAATTGGCCGAGCCCCTTTGCCCCCCTATATCAAACGCCAGAATGATTCCGATAACCCCAGCGACCGCCAACGCTACCAGACTGTCTTCGCCCGTAAGCCCGGCTCAGTCGCTGCCCCAACGGCCGGCCTACATTTCAACCAGAGAATGTTCCAGAGCCTTCAAGCCAAAGGAATCAGCCAAACCTACATTACCCTTCACGTTGGCCTGGGCACCTTTGCCCCCATAGCCACAGAGACCATTGAGCAGCACCACATGCATACTGAGTGTTTCAGTATCTCATCTGATACTGTTTCCATGATCCAAGCTGCCCGCTCCGGGGCCCATCGCATCGTAGCTGTCGGCAGCACCTCTCTGCGGGTCCTGGAAGCTGCCAGCGCTGCGGGCAAACTGACCCCCCAGCAGGGACAGACGGACATCTACATAAAGCCAGGCTATAAATTCGCTGCCACCGACGCCCTGCTGACCAACTTTCATGTGCCCAGATCCACTTTGCTGGTCTTGGTCTGTGCCTTTGCCTCATCTGAATTGATCTTCGAGGCCTACCAGCAGGCCATTGACAGAAAATATCGATTCTACAGCTACGGCGACGCCATGCTCATTCTCTAACCGGGTAGCCAAAAACTCAGTGGTCTTCAAATTTCGTATATGGTATTATGTCCCAGCGCACGTGAGCTTATCACCTTTCGAGCCCAGCCAATGAAACAGTCCGATCAGGACAAACGTATCGCCGACTTGGAGCTCATGCTCCAGATCACCCGTTCTCTCGGGGCCGCCACAGAGCTCCAGAAGCTCCTGGAGATCATCGTCGATGCCGGCATGCGCATGCTCGATGCCGAACGCGGCTCAGTCTTTCTCTACGACTCCAAGGCCAAGGAACTCTTTTCCATCGTCGCCACCGGAGCGGACGCCATCCGCTTTTCCATAGACAAGGGAATCGCCGGCGCCGCTGCTCGCTCCATGCAGGTCACAAACGTCCCCGACGCTTATGCGGACGAGCGTTTCAACCAGGAGATCGACAAAAAGACCGGCTTCCGCACCCGCAACATCCTAAGCTGTCCGCTTACCGGCTACGACGGCGAGCTTATCGGTGTCCTCCAACTCTTGAACAAAAAGCAAGGACCATTCACCGCCTACGACCAACAGTTGGCCGAGGATCTCGGCTCACAGGCTGGAGTCGCTCTACAGCGAGCCCGCCTCATTGAGCACTACATCGAAAAGCAGCGCATGAGTCGCGACCTCGAAATTGCCAAGGAGATTCAGCACAACCTTTTGCCCCACGAAGATCCCACTGTAGACGGCTATGAGATTGCTAGTTTCTTCAAACCTTGCGATGAAACCGGCGGCGACTGCTACGACTTCCTCCAGTTGCCCCCCGATCGCCTGATGTTCATGCTCGGCGATGCCACCGGCCACGGCGTCGGACCCGCACTAGTCAGCGCCGAAACCAGAGCACTGCTCCGCTCGGCGGCTAGCCTTAGCAACGACATTGAAACAATCATCAAATTAGTCAACAACCTCCTGGCTTACGATTTACCCGGCAACCGCTTCGCCACAGCTTTTGTGGGAATTATAGATACCGCCAAGCACGATCTGGTGTACGCCAGCGCCGGGCAGGGTCCGATACTGTTCTACAAGGCCGACGGTGCTGAGGTTTCTCAGCTCGAAGTTACCGGCATCCCCCTGGGGATCATGGCTGATTTTGAATATGCCGTTGCCCAGCCCAAACCTTTGGGCAAGGGCGACATCATTGTGCTCCTCACTGATGGCTTCTATGAATGGACCAACCCCGCCGGCGACCTCTTCGGAGCCGACCGAGCCGAGCAGATCCTCAAGGAAAATGCTGCCAAGCCCGCTGGCCAGATCCTACAGGCCGTCCGAGATGCCGTGCAAAACTTCGCTCAAGGAACCGGACAGGACGATGACCTGACCGCCATTATTATCAAACGCGGCTAAGCCGTCATTCAAAGTCTCCAACAGCTCGTAAAAAGATAGAGGGTCTTCTTATGGCTGAAAAAAAACCGCTCCGCATCGCCATGTTAGCTTCCATATCCTGGCCCTTGCCCCCCAAAGGCTACGGACCCTGGGAACAGGTCGCTTACAACCTTAGCGAGGAGCTTGTTCGCCGCGGTCATCATCTCACCGTCTTCGCTGCCGGCGGCTCCAAAGTCTCCGCTAAGCTGGTAGTAACATGTCCCCATCCACTGGACGCTTGGCCCGAGCCGGAAGCTTCTCGACCTCAAGCTCTTAATCATCAGACTGGCTTTCTTGAGGGCCCACCCAACGGCGTCCTCTACGAAGAGATGCACATTGCCGAGTGTCTCAAAATGGCTGCCGAGGGAAACTTCGACATCATCCACAATCATCTCCACGCCCACACCCTCCAGTTCGCCGACCTTATCGACACCCCCATCCTCACCACTTTGCACGGGGTGGCCTGGAACAAATCCAATCATCCCGCTCTCTTAGCTCGCAAGCACTATCCTTTCGTTTCCTTATCCAACAAGGAACGCGATTTTCTGCCCGAACTGAACTATGCCGCCACCATACCCAACGGCGTCCTAGTCGATAACTTTCCCCTGGTGCTGGACAAGGACGATTACCTGCTTTTTGCCGGCAGACTTGCTCCGGAGAAAGGCCCCGCCGAAGCGGTCGAACTCGCCCGACGCACCAATCGCCCACTCATCTTAGCTGGTATGATCGAGCCTCAGTATCAAGATTACTTCGATCAAAAAATCGCCCCCTATCTTGATGGCAAGCAAATTCGCTACGAAGGACTACTCACCCAAAAAGAGGTAGCTCTGCTTTACCAAAAAGCCGCTGCCGTATTGTTCCTGCTTCAGTGGGATGAGCCTTTCGGCCTAGTCGCCGCCGAAGCCCAAGCCGCCGGCACACCTATCATCGCCTTTCCCAGAGGCTCAATGCCCGACATTATCCAAGAGGGTCGCACCGGCTTTATCGTTTCTGATTTGGACCAAGCCTGCCAAGCCGTCCAAAAGCTCAGCACCATCGACCCGTTAGCCTGCAGAAAAAACGCCGAACAGAATTTCAGCTCTACCGCCATGACCGACAAATACGAAGCTCTCTATTACCGCCTGCTTGAACGATAAGAATAACATGCCCGCAAAGCTCCCCCATTGCCCCCGGACCTCCGCGTAAAAGATTTATTCGGAGCTCTGACCAAGCTCGGCCTAACTCCCCCTTGGACCTTTCGCAACTCTTCAATTCAAGAACATTATACTCAAACTATTCAAATCGAATTGACTTGCTCTCATTTTTGCCCAATCGGACATTCTTCTGCAATAAAATCTTCTTGATTGTTTTGGTTATCGATCCGTATTCATTTGTCGGCCCTATGCTTATCACAAAGTCATATATTCCAGGAGGAATTTGGCGTAGATAGGGCTTATCTGCCTTTATGGATATCTTGGTAAATGGATATCTCACATTACCTTTACTTGCCGACACCCCAACCTTATAATCCTTATACATCTTTTCCAATACATCAGGCTCTACCCGACTTTCTATCCGATCTCTAATGAATTCACTGCTGAAACTTATCGTTACCGTAGCAGGGTCAATTAGTGAACTGGAACTCCCCCAGCTCACAACAGTGTCATCCTTTATTTCTACGGACAGTCTACGTATACGAGACTTATCCTCACTGTAGGCTTCGTAAACCCATGTTGTCCCACCGAGCACAATCCGGGAATCCTCAACAGTATAAGAATCTCCGCATAGCTCTATGATTTCCTCCGTACTGAGGGGGCTATGTAACTTTTGTCTTTCCATAACTTTTTTAGCTAACCACATTTCTGAAGCATATGTAAAACCAATAACCGAAGCTTCGACCTGGCCAGTAGCCAGTTTCATATCGCCATGCAATTTATCAATCGTACCATCTTTCCACACCATCCAGGAGGAGTAGGTATCATCGACTCCGAAAGCTCTTGCTAAGCTGTTTTTATATCCCATGTCCGGTTCATGAAGCTGAATCCAGCTCATGCCCTGTTTTTCACAAAAGGCCTTAGATGATTCGGCATCTCTTCTTAAAGAAACCCCAACCATCACAAAATCATCACGATCTTTGAACCTTTGATAAATCTCTTTCATCCAAGGTAGTTTTTCGTGGTAGCGATAATTCTTTCCATTCCAGAAGTCAACAAGAACCGTTTTGCCTTTGTAGTCAGCGAGAGACCACTCTCGACCATCAATTGTCTTGGTAGTTACTTTAAAAGCCTGATGCTCATCCACTGTGCCGGGAAAAATCTGTTTACCCCCGGAGTCTTCAAGAAACATGTAAGCTAAATTTACTTTTTTATTACCAGATTTATTAAGTTCTGACGAAAACGCCCCTGGATCAAAGAATATATCCTGCTGTTCCTTTGAGTACGTCAAAATAACATCCATGCATTCCCCGTCTCTCGGGTCCCACACCCGAATATGTGTCGGCAGTTTACTTTCACGCAATGCCCATATCCGAAACCACTGCGGAGATGCATCCTGCTCAATATCAAAAACCACAAGATCTTCCGATATTGTCGCTTCAGCATTTACCAAAGGTGTCACATCAATTAATTGCCCGCCAGAAACACCTTGAATAACTGTTTCAAGCGAAAATTCATCCGCTCCCAACTTCGCCAGGATACCAACCAACACGCTGTGGGGCTCTGTTTGGCTTTTACTTTCAAGATCAAACGCCTGAACAACTTTGCCATCCTTTGCAAAGACAACTTGGCTACCGTAGCGAAGTCTCGCCAGTCCCTGCTTATTCCTCCATATTTCAATTTGCCTTGGCTTACCCAAAGCATTTTTCTTCATGTATATTGTAGCTTTGAAGAAAGGCACTGATCCAAATCGCTCAACAACATCTGCCCAGGCTCTCGCGCTGTTAGAAGGTACGAGGTAGGCGACAATAATAATTATCGTCACCACTGCAACAGCAAATTTAGCTATTTTAGCTTTCATGATTACTTTCCATATATTCGGCTGCTCAACAGCCGACTTTGCACTTATGGTTTCTTCCATTGCTGCAAACGAATCTCTAAGCACACGCTTATCAATATCAGCGCTGACCGCAATACGGGGCTTTCTATCTTCAACGAATCTCTCTATATTTTCTTCAGGTCTCATGTTCCACCTCACCATCTAAAATAGACCTAAGTTTATCCAATCCATATTGGTATCGACTTTGGACTGTATTGATCGAGACACTCCGCAATTCAGCTATTTGTCTGAATTTCAAGCCACGATGAAGATGCAGTACGACAACTTCACGCTGGTCGTATGGTAGCTTCGAGAGAAAATCAATCAATTGCTGCGATTCTTCACTGTCTATCGCGGATCGTTCTGGGCCAGCTACATCTGAGCTCATCTCACTAGCAACTTCGAGGGGTGAATCCGATTGGTACCTCCTGCGATTTATGTCACGGGCACGATTGGCAACACAGGTTGACAAATAGCCTTTAAGGCTACCGGTTAGGCTAAACGTTCCTACTGACTTTGCAAATGACACAAACACATCGTGAACTACATCTTCAGCTAAACTTGCCTCATTCAAAAGGGTAATTGCCAGGCCAACCAAATCACCCCTGTACTTCTCATAGATACTGCGCAGAGCCTCCTTGCTGCCACGATTGAATCTAAAAACAAATATCTTATCTTCCAGCATCCATTTACCTGACAAACCAAAAAAAACGATCGTTCTCTAAAAGTAAAACGATTCGTGTTTCTATTCTAGTCTAATTATTTGAAAATTATTTCGATTATTGCCAAACAAAAGATCAAACCAGTATAGTAGTCTTCTAACCACTCAGGCTCAATCATCTTCCTCATCATCATCGTCATCTTTTTTATCTTTCTCTTTTCGCAGTTTTTTCTCGTACTCCAACTGCGATGCTCGCGTCTGCAAATACTTCACAAAATCTTCAGCCCCGAACGTCTTGCCCTAAAAAATCCCCGCTTCGATTTGTTTCCAATTCTTCACCACCTGCAATCGCCCCTGGCCCCGCAGTTCGCGGATAACCTTAGCCATCTTTCGCATACGAGCTAATTCACTGCTTTTTAATTTTCCGCTGCCAGCCAAAGCTTCCTTCAGTTCACTCAGCAGCAAAGCACAAATTGAAACACTAATCAGCCTCTGAGTTCTCATAGCTCACCCTCCACTATTTACTCATGGCTCCTCTGACCCCATCACACCCAAGGCTTAATTCTAGCTGATTTGGCCGCTGGATTCACGAAATCCTTGCCATTTTTTGCCCCCGCATCTGCTCAACCCATTGCCTTTGGCCAACTGCTTACATAGAATGACTTATAACATTTGCAGTCCGACCATTCTTGGGAGGTTAGTACCATGAAATCCTATCTTAGACTCATCTCCTTCGTCCTGCTCATCTGTGTGCTTTTCGTTCCGGGCTGTACCATAAATCCAGTTACCGGCAAAAAGCAGGTGACCCTAATCTATCCGTCTGAAGAGATTGCCCTGGGCAACAGGGCCGCTCCGCAATTCGAAAAGGAATTCGGCGAAAAAGTCAACAGCCCCCAGCTTCAGCAATACATCGCCGAGGTCGGAGCCAAACTCGCCGCGGTCTCCGATCGCCCCATGCCTTACCAATACGCTTTGCTATCTTCAAACATCCCCAATGCTTTCGCCCTGCCCGGCGGAAAAATATACATTACCGTCGGGCTGTTCAAAAACATGACCAACGAACGCCAGTTGGCTGCAGTTTTAGCTCATGAAACCGTTCACGTCGCCGCCAAACACAGTGTTCAGGGAATGCAACGCCAGATGGGCGCTGAATTATTCGCCGAGCTTATCGGTATGATTGTCGGCGGCGAAAGCGCCGAAACTGCTCGAGCTACCAGCAAGTTTGCCACCGGCATGGCTAATCTTCGCTACGGTAGAGAGGATGAATCCGAATCCGACAAGTACGGCCTAAAATATATGCAGCAAGCCGGATACAACCCCTGGGGAATGGTTGAACTGCTGGAATTGCTCCAGAGTCTTTCGGACTCCCAACCCGGATTGTTTGGAGATTTACTTGCCACCCACCCCTTGACTTCCACCCGAATCAAGGACGTTCGAAACATCATCCGCCAGAGCTACTCCGCCTATTCTCCACGAACGTCCGACCCGAATACCCAACGCTTCAATCAGATGCGAGGGCTCCTAAAGTCCGCAACCAAATAATAAGCACGCTTGGCAAAATCCCTTTTCGCCACTCCTGCACTATCAATGGCTTTTCTTCAAACCGCTTTATTAGCTGCCGTCCTTTTGTCCCGCCAGCTTCGCCACCCTCGCGGTGAGAACATCGAAGTCGATCGGCTTTTCCAGAAAATCCTGTACTGGCATCCAGGTATCGTCAATATCACCTGGTCCAAAGCCCATCGGGAACTTGGTATTGATCGCCGAAAGAATCAGAATCGGCAGCTTGGCCAGCGTCTTGTGTTTGCGAATCTCCTGAGCTAAGTGAAAACCCGCCGCCGCATTTTCCGGAAACATGACATCCAGCACCAACACCTCATGAGGATCACGCTCCAGCTGCTCTACCACCCCGTCCGTATCATAGACAGCCGTCGTCTGGTGACCTTTACGCTGGAGCACTCGGCAAATTGAATCCATGAAATCGCGATCGTCGTCAACAATCATCACCTTAGCCATACTTACTCTCCTTTGAAAATATCCATCCGTGATCGATGTGTTTACTAATCTTTACCATAACAGACCACTTGCTTAGCCCTAAGCATACACATCGCTGTGCATTTGTCAAAGCCATTGCTGGGCAAACTTGCCCAAACTGAACGATAATCGACTCACAGCTATTCAGCCGGGGGCTCCCGATGGGCGAGAATCATCTCTACTCGGCGGGACCGGAGAACTTCCCCGAGTCTCCCCTGACCGATGGCTCGATGTGGTTTGGCTTTGTCGCTCGTGC
>SDBV01010800.1_pt1 | contig 11933 bp, 8 predicted proteins | sample 2277081 | NCBI WGS metagenome assembly SDBV01 (sample SAMN10402039, study PRJNA504765) | marine sediment metagenome | isolation source: marine sediment core GS10_PC15, 223 cmbsf | place: Arctic Ocean: Southern Knipovich Ridge | collected 2010
CCAGATAAACTGGATTAGTTATGTTCTAATTTTATTTTCTGCCAAAAAATAAAAGAAAATAAAATTTAAGACACTTATACCTTATACCATATACCATATACCTTATACCCTATACCTTATACCCTATACCCTATACCCTATACCTTTTTTCCCTATACCTGAATAGTTACAGATACAATTCATATAAATAAAATCAAGTATTTGTTTTATATTACAAATGGTTATAGTAAATTAACACCCAAAATTAAGGTTTTATAATCAGATATAAATATTATAATATCATTTTAGAGATAAACTTATTGTATCATCACCCCAGGCATATCAATACAGTAAATATCCCATCCTCCGTATTCACTTGGTTTAAGTGAAAAAGTTCCTTTACCTTTAAAAGTAATGGCTTCAGAACTGTTTTCATACTTTCCTTCATAATGAATATAAAATTCTAATTGTGCGGAAGTCTGAGCTTTATTTATTGAGATGTTTTTTATTTCTTTGGAAATTAAATTAAAAAAATCAAATGAATCCATAAAATCAGTAATTTTCTTTATTACAATTTTTTCATTGATTTTTTTATTTTTGGGAGCAACATAATTTTTATGGTCAAGATAAAGAAAATCATAACCATTTCCTGATACATCTTCGTGTTTATTTATTAAAGCAGTCAAAAAATAATCATAAGCCTGTTCAATATCTAATTCGGCATTAGGATGAAATTCCTCATAAATGAAATTGGTCATCATCCCTTCTATTTGCATATCATCTGTTTCCTCTTTAAATAACTCTTCAGTAATAAACCTGTAAAGTTCTTTATCATCTACATCTTTAAGTGTGTCCAAACAAACATTATTTTTATTCATAATATCCATTAATCTTTCTAATTCCGATGATATTTCCGAAGGTTCAAGTTCATTTAAAAGTTCAAATTCAGGTTTTCCTACATATTCCCATACAGTAGTTGTTTTACAGTTGTTGAATTGTTCCTCAAATTTTTCAATATTTTCAAGCCATTGACCCTCAATATCAGGGGGAAGATTACTATCTTTGCTATTATGGAAACTGGTACCATATTTTTTTTCTAGCTCTTCTCTTTTTTTTTGATTTTCAGATTTTTTCTTATAGTATTCTTTTTCTTTGTCGTTATTCATAATTTATATTTTATTCAGGTTAAAAGTTCAAATTTACAAAATTTATTCAATTAATTGTGTCATATTTACAAATCATTACGAATAATTACAAATTATTACGAATTTTGTACAAATCATTACAAATTTAGTACAAATTTAGAATTCTCTTATATTTAATTCCTTTTGGAGAAAATAAAACAAGTAAACCTAACTTCCAGAACTCACTAAACTGTATCATTTTGTAAAATTCAATCGCATCCGTCAGCCGACGGATAAAACGTTTAAACCAGAAGTCGGCAATTGGCAGTTGGCAGTCGGCAAAAATTTCGGATATATCAATGATAATTACTGACTGCCGACTGTTGACTGCTGACTTTTTATTGAGTTGTTATTAAAAGTTAATCTGCGATTTACTTTTTAAAAAAGCACCATTTTAGTGAATTCTGAACTTTATCCATAATAAAATTTATATTTGATTTGTATTAATATTCGTAAAGATTTGTATCATTGTACTTTTCCATTTAAGATTACCGTTTCTACCAAATTACTCCCAAAAGAGTATGGTATAAACGAATAAGTAGGAATTTCTTTAGTAATAAAAACATTAGCAATTTTTCCTTTTGCAATACTTCCTAACGTATTGCTAATTCCCATAGCATAAGCACTATTAATAGTTACAGAGTTAATAACTTCTTCGGGAAGCATTTTTAGTTTAATACACCCTAACGACATAATAAACTGCATATTTCCTGATGGTGATGAGCCGGGATTATAATCAGAAGCCATTGCTAATGGTAATCCGGCATCAATAATCTTTCTTGCAGGTGGGTATTCCATTCCAAGGAAGAAAGCTGCTCCGGGTAATAAAGTGGGCATTGTCTCAGAATTTCGCAAAACGTCAATTTCCTTATCTCCTGTGAATTCAAGATGGTCAACAGATAAAGCATTATGTTTAACTCCAGCCTGAATTCCACCTGAATAATCCAGCTCATTGGCGTGGATTTTAGGTTTTAAGCCGTATTTTGCTCCTGCTTCTAAAATTCTTTCTGTTTCTTCAACAGTAAAGAATCCCCTGTCGCAAAACACATCAATGTAATCAGCAAGATTTTCATCAGCAATCCTTGGTAACATTTCATTGATAATCAGGGCAACATAAGCTTCTTGATTGCCTTTATATTCTGCAGGTACAGCATGGGCACCTAAAAAAGTTGCTTTTATTGTTAGCGGAGTTGTTTCCTTCAATCTTCTAATTGTTCTTAGCATTTTAATTTCATCTTCTACGGTAAGCCCGTAGCCGCTTTTTATCTCAACTGCTCCTGTGCCAAGCATTTTTATTTCGTTAATTCTTTTTAATGCTTGTTGATATAAGTCGTCTTCGGAAGTATTATGCAACAGCTTTGCCGAATTAAGTATTCCTCCGCCGCGTTTTGCTATTTCTTCATAGGATAAGCCCTTAATCTTATCAATATATTCAATTTCACGACTTCCTGCATACACAATATGTGTGTGTGAATCACAGAATGCAGGGAATACCATTTTGTCTTTTGCATCTATAACTTTATCAGCATTATCACAACAGTTATTCATTTCCCCAAAATCAGTAATTAGAGCATTTTCAATAAGCAAAAAAGCATTGTCAATTGTATTTATTTTTGACATTTCTTTACCGGCTACTTTGAGATTTGGCTGTTCTTCAACCTGAATTAAAGATTTTATGTTTTTTATGAGTAGTTTCATTGCAGAATGTTTTTTACGAAATTATTAATTTATCACGCAAAGAACGCAAAGAAAAATAAGAGTAATAAATAGTATATAAGCTTTGCGACCTTTGTCCGCCTTAGGCGGATGAGACATTTAATTTAATAAATTTTTATTTAACCAATATGTTTTATATTTTTGCATAATAATATTAACTAAGTTATGAAACAAATCACATTATATATCAAAGATAACAGTAAGTTTCCTTTTTTTATGGAATTAGTTAAAAATTTTGATTTTATTGAAGTAAAAGAAAAAATTCAATCAAAACCTGCCTCCCTAAAAACTGACAAATTGCAGCTTATAAAAGAAATTAAAGAAGGAGTAAAAAATGTAAATTTAGCAAAAAGAGGGAAATTAAAAGCAAAACCACTTAAAGATTTATTAGATGAGTTATAAAGTTCTCACAATACCTCCATTTGACCGACAATTAAAAAGATTGGCTAAAAAATATGCTTCAATCAAACAAGATTTAGCTAAACTAGAATATAAGTTGCAGGTAAATCCTGTAAGTGGTGCCTCATTAGGCAATGAATGTTATAAAATACGACTTGCAATAAAATCTAAAGGAAAAGGGAAAAGCGGCGGAGCAAGGATTATTACACATTTACATATAACTGCAACAACTGTATATTTACTTTCAATTTATGATAAATCCGAAAAAGAGGATTTAACCGATAAAGAACTTAAAGAATTATTATCTTATGTAAAATAACAAAAACTTTTTCTATATTTTCATAATTCAATTACTGGTTTTATTTTTACAGCTTTAAATAAAAAAATGCTAAAAAAGGTCCCTCATACTTATGCAATAGTTTTTTATATAATTGTCTTTTCTGCAATATTAACCTGGATTGTTCCGGGTGGTGAATATGCCAGAGAAATTGTTGAAGTTCAGGGTGTTGAAAGAGAAGTAATTGTTAATAACTCATTTCAATATATTGAACATAATGCACAGACCTGGCAGATATTTTCTGCATTATTTAAGGGCTTTGTAAATACTTCGCATATTATTGTTTTTATTTTAATGATTGGTGGTGCTTTTTGGATAATGAACAATTGCAGGGCGATTGATGTGGGGATATTCTCCTTTTTAAAATTCACTAAAAAATTAGAAAAAAAACGATTTTTCAAGTTTTTCGGTATAGACAACATTGTTATTACATTAATAATGCTGATGTTCAGCGTTTTTGGGGCTGTTTTTGGTATGAGCGAAGAAACAATTGCTTTCATAATAATTTTTGTACCACTGGCTATTTCAATGGGCTATGATTCAATTACAGGTGTTTCAATGGTTTTTGTTGCTGCTGCATTAGGTTTTGCAGGGGCTTTATTAAATCCTTTTACTATCGGTATTGCCCAGGGTCTTTCTAATATACCTTTATTTTCAGGAATTGAGTATCGCTTATTTTGCTGGGTAGTTATCAATATTGTTGGCATTGCTTATATTTTGCGTTATGCTAAAAAAATAAAGTTAAAGCCCGAATCTTCAATTGTTTATACTGATGATGATTACTGGAGAAAAAAAGGAAATGCAGATATTGAATCAATTGTTTATCATACACCTTTATCTGCCTGGCTTGTTTATGGAGTAATTTTAGCTTCATTGATAGTATATTCGGTTTATATGCCGATAACTGAAATGAAAATTGGTGTTTCTTCATCATTATTACCAATTATCCCTGTTTTAACAGTAATTTTTGCTATTACAGGAATTATTACATTACGTAAATCAGCACATTTTTTTGTACTAAACCTGTTGATGTTTACAATTCTGTTCCTTATTGTTGGAGTGATGGGCTATGACTGGTTCGTTATGGAAATAGCGACTCTGTTTTTAGCAATGGGCATTTTTTCAGGTGTTGCAATGGGCAATTCAGCAAATAAGATTGTAAAGCTGTTTTTAGAAGGAGCAAAAGATATTATGACGGCTGCTATTATTGTTGGTTTAGCCGGAGGGATAATAGTAATTTTAAATGACGGAAAGATAATTGATACAATTTTATATGGGATATCACAATCAATGAGTGACTTTGGAAGAATGGCGTCAGTTGGTATGATGTATGTTTTTCAAACATTTTTAAATGTGATTATCCCATCGGGTTCAGGGAAGGCAGCTCTTACTATGCCAATGATGTCGCAGTTTTCTGATTTAATAGGCGTTTCCAGACAGGCAACAGTTATGGCATTCCAGTTTGGTGATGGTTTTACAAATATGATAACACCAACTTCGGGAGTCTTGCTTGGAGTATTAAGTGTTGCAAAGATACCATACAATAAATGGGTAAAATGGATAACTCCTTTTATAATAATTCTGATAATACTTGGTTTTTTGTTATTGATCCCGACTGTTACAATGGAGTTGAATGGGTTTTGAGAACACAGATTACATAGATATTTTACTAATAGTTATATGGCTAAATGGTTATATTGTTATATTAATTACCTAATAGTGTCCGACTAAATTTAATATTATTATAATTATCGTTTAAATGTTATTTAATATTTCGCTCCTACGGAGCTCTAAAATTGCGGTTATTACTATGTTCTATAAACATTACACTCCTAACGGAGTTTAAAAACAGTCCCGTTAGGGACAAAATATTTATAGCAAAATGTATTCATCAAAATCATAGCCCCGTTAGGGGCGAAATATTTATCAAAGCCTTATCAATAGTGCGTTTTTATAGTTCATAATTATTTTTAGTCGGACACTAATGTTATTTTTTATAAAAAAAATTATTATCTGTGAAAATCTGTGTAATCTGTGGTGAAAAAAAATCTATTAAACAATTCAGTCTCTAATTTCTAAAAACCAACTTATCCTTATTACAATCAATCTCAATAACATTCTCCTTATTAATTTTTTCTGCTAAAATTTGTTTAGATAATTCATTCAAAATATGTTTTTGCATCACCCTTTTAATGGGGCGTGCACCAAATTGAGGGTCAAATCCCATTTTTGCAATCCAATTAATTGCATTGTCAGTTATACTTATTTTCACACCATTTTTTGATAAGTCTTTTTGAAGATTTTTGAATTGCAGTTCAACAATTTGTTTCACTTCATCCTTAAAAAGTGGTGTAAACATTATTATCTCATCAATTCTGTTCAGGAACTCAGGACGTATGGTTTGTTTCAATAATTCAAATACCTGTTCCTTTGTTTTGTTAATTACTTCGTCCTTATTAGTCTCTGTTAGCGTTCCAAAATTTTCGTGAATTAAATGTGAACCTACATTTGAAGTCATTATGATAATTGTATTCTTAAAATTCACAGTACGACCTTTATTGTCGGTCAAACGTCCGTCATCAAGCACCTGTAATAAAATATTAAACACATCATTATGGGCTTTTTCAATTTCATCGAACAAGACAACAGAATAAGGTTTTCTGCGAATCGCTTCGGTAAGCTGTCCGCCTTCATCGTATCCTATATATCCGGGCGGAGCACCGATTAATCGTGAAACCGAGTGACGTTCCTGATATTCGCTCATATCAATTCTTATCAGCAGGTTCTCATCATTAAATAAAAACTCGGCAAGGGCTTTAGCTAACTCGGTTTTACCAACGCCGGTGGTTCCTAAAAATATAAAAGAGCCAATCGGTCGTTTTGCATCCTGCACAACTGCTCTGCTTCTTCTTACAGCATCAGATATTGCTGTAATAGCTTCGTCCTGTCCTATCACTCTTTTATGCAGCTCATTCTCTAAATTCAATAGTTTTTCCCGTTCGCTTTGGAGCATCTTGATTACAGGAATACCAGTCCAGCGTGAAACTACTTCGGCAATATCCTCTGTATCAACCTCTTCTTTAATCAAAGCCAGTTCGTTCTGATTACTTTGAAGTTCGGATTTTAATTTTTCAATCCTGCTTTCTGCTTCTTTAATTTTCCCATAACGTATTTCTGCAACTTTGCCGTAATCACCTTTCCTTTCTGCCTGCTCTGCTTCGTATTTGAAACTTTCAATTTGTTCTTTATTCTTCTGAATGGAATTAATAATATCCTTTTCTGATTGCCATTTTGCTCTTAATCTGCTTCTTTCATCATTTAAGTTTGCAAGCTCCTTGCTTAGTTTTTTCACTTTTTTGTCATCACCCTCACGTTTAATTGCCTCTCTTTCAATTTCCAGCTGCTTTATTTTTCTTTCAATTTCATCAATTTCTTCAGGCACTGAATTCATTTCAAGTCTTAATTTTGATGCTGCTTCATCAATCAGATCAATTGCTTTATCCGGTAAAAATCTATCGGAAATATACCGTTGCGAAAGTTCAACAGCAGAAATAATGGCATCGTCTTTAATTCTAACTTTATGATGTGCTTCGTATCTTTCTTTTAAACCCCGTAAAATTGAAATGGCGCTCATAGTATCCGGCTCATCTACCATCACTATCTGAAACCTTCTTTCTAAAGCTTTATCTTTTTCAAAATATTTCTGATATTCATTTAAAGTCGTCGCACCTATAGCTTTTAACTCTCCTTTGGCTAATGCCGGTTTTAGAATATTTGCAGCGTCCATAGCACCTTCACTTTTCCCTGCACCGACTAATGTATGAATTTCATCAATAAAAAGAACAATCTCACCTTCAGAAGCTACTACTTCTTTAACTACTGATTTTAAACGTTCTTCAAACTCGCCTTTATATTTTGCACCGGCAATAAGTGCTCCCATATCAAGTGAAAACACCTGCTTTGTTTTTAAATTTTCAGGCACATCGCCGTTAACAATACGATGAGCCAGACCTTCGGCTATTGCAGTTTTCCCAACACCAGCTTCACCAATTAATATCGGATTATTTTTTGTACGGCGTGATAATATCTGTAATAATCTGCGAATTTCATCATCTCTTCCTATTACCGGGTCTAATTTTCCCAAACGAGCCTGTTCATTCAAATTTATTGCAAAACGATTTAATGAATTATAAGTATCTTCTGCAGTCTGACTATCTACTTTTGAGCCTTTCCTCAATTCCCGGATAGCTGATTTTAAATCTTTTTCAGTTATTCCGTTATCTTTCATCAAGCTTGAAACGCTATTTTTAGAAGCTAATATTCCTAATAATATGTGTTCAATTGAGATAAAGCTGTCGCCAAATTCTTTCGTGTATTCCAATGCTTTTTGCAGCGATTTATTTGCATCTGACGATAAATATTGCTCTCCACCCGAAACTTTAGGATAGGATTCTATTATTTTACTTAAAACAAGAGCAAAATTTTGAAGATTAACATTGAGCTTATTTAATAAAAACGAAGTTACATTTTCATCAACATTCAAAACGCCTTTCAATATGTGCCCATTCTCAACCGCCTGGTGATTATACCCCTGGGCTATCTGAAACGCCTGTTGAATTGCTTCCTGTGATTTTATTGTGAAATTATTGTAGTTCATTTCTTTATCATTTTATATTTACTGATGAGTATCTATCAAATCTTTTGCCAGTTGAATAATCAGTCAATAAAATGCCATTATGTCCTGAATGCCAATTAATTATGCGACATTATGGCATATTTTATTTATTGAGATTTAGGGTTTGTTTAGTAGAGACGATTTGTAATCAGTTCAAAATTTTGTAAACAGTTAAAACGGTTAGATTAATGATTAGTTTCTCTTTGCAATTTATACACTAATATTTTGAAATAATGTTTACTTTTGAGGAGAAAAAGTGACTAAGTAAGTTAGGTAGAATTTTTACTATAAGATGAGCAAAGCAACAGGTTCAAACTTGATGCCCCCTGCTGTAGCACGAGGGTTTAACTATAACAGTTAGGTTTAATTCCCAAATCAAAAATGACAGGAAAAATAAAAAAAGAACTAAATAAAGTTGAAAAAGAAAATGATATTGTAATACTATTAGCAATAGAAAGCGGCAGTCGCGGCTGGGGTTTCGCTTCTACTGACAGTGACTATGATATAAGATTTATCTACATTCACGGACCCGAATGGTATTTATCAATTGATGAAAGAAGAGATGTAATTGAATACCCGGTTAATAATTTGCTTGATATTAGTGGTTGGGATATAAGAAAAACATTAAAATTATTCAGGAAGTCAAATCCTCCTTTATTAGAATGGCTGCAATCACCTGTTATTTATATAGAACGAGCAGACTTTGCTGAAAACCTTAGAAAATTGACAACAGAATATTTTTCACCTAAATCCTGTATGTATCATTACTTAAATATGGCAAGTGGTAATTATAGAAATTATCTTCAAAGACAGAAAGTAAGGGTGAAGAAGTATTTTTATGTTTTAAGACCGATTTTAGCATGCAGCTGGATTGAAAAAAATAATAAAATGCCGCCAATGGAGTTTGCTCTTCTCTTAAATTCGCAAATAGAAAAAGGTGAATTAAAAAATGAAATTGAAAAGCTTTTAGACCGCAAAAAGGCAGGAGAAGAACTGGACAAAGAGCCGAGAATAGAAATAATAAACCAATTTTTAGAACAAAAGATTAATTATTTTACTGATTTGACAAAAAAAATGAAATTGAATAGTAAACCTAATACTAATATACTTGACAACCTTTTCAGAAAAACATTAAAAAAAACTTATGGAATGATAAGCTAATATTTTGTATATTTGCGTGAATTATAATTAAGAGTTTTGAGTTAAAAAAAACAGAAAATACTAATCCGGAAACCAGAAACAAATAACCATATAGCAATATAACAATTTAACCATTTAAGAATTAATCCGCCAGTTGGCGGACCAAGAATTAACGATAATATAACAATCAATATCAATGAATATCAATAAATATCTATTTACTTCATTCGTATTATTAGTCCCGATTTTATCGGGATTAGTATCGGTTTCTTTCGCCCAAAATAATGTTGAATTTTATAGATATAACTTTAAAGATGATAAGCTGGGCTTTAAAGAAGCAATAAAAAATTTAGAAGATGGAGATTACTACTACGCACAGGGTGGTGGTGCATATCGTATAGCTCTTGAATATTATTTGAATGCGAACAAATTTAATCCCGATAATGCCGAGCTTAATTACAAGCTCGGTGTATGTTATCTGCATTCTATAGAGAAGGTCAAATCAATTGCTCATTTAAAAAAGGCATATAAATTAGATAAATACTTTGCCGGTGATATTCATTATAAGTTAGGACAAGGATATCATTTGAACTACGAGTTTGATAAAGCAATTAAAGAATACAATTTGTATAAACGAACATTATTACCTAAAGAGCTGAAAAAATGGCAACCGATAATAAGTAAACGAATTAAGGAATGTAAGCATGGAAAAGAATTTGTAAATAATCCTGAAAAAGTTGTAATTGAAAATATTGGAGATTCTATTAATTCTTCTTTTCCTGATTATAGACCTTTCATTTCGGCTGATGAGTCAATGATGCTCTTTACTTCAAGACGTGATAATACCACCGGTAGTGAAAGAGACCCTTTTGATCATCAATATTTTGAAGATATTTATATTTCTTATAATATAAATGGAACATGGCAGAAAGCTCAAAATATTGGAAAACCTTTAAATACTCCCGACCACGATGCAGTTGCCGGCTTAACAGCCGATGGTCAAAAACTATTTTTTTATGATGGCAGAAAAAAAGGCGGAGATATTTTTATATGTAAATTAAGAGGTGATCAATGGTCACCACCAATACCACTACCTGAAACTATTAATACTGATTTTCGTGAATCATCAGCAAGCTTTTCTTATGATGGGAAAAAACTATACTTTGTTAGTGATAAAATTGATTATTCAAAAGGCGGAAGAGATATTTATGTAAGTAGAAAATATTCAAAAGGCGGGTGGGGTAAACCTAAAAATTTAGGCAGCGTAATTAATACCCAATACGAAGAAGCAAGTATCTTTATGCACCCTGATGGAAGAACAATGTATTTTAGCTCACAAGGACATAATTCAATGGGCGGATTTGACATATTCAAAACAAAAATGAATAAGGCGGGCAGATGGTTAAAACCTGTAAATCTTGGCTATCCGATAAATACTCCTGACGATGATGTTTTCTTTGTTCTTTCTGCAAGTGGTAAGCATGGTTATTATTCCTCTGCAAAAAAAGGAGGTTATGGCGAAAAGGATATATATATGATATCATTCTTAAGTGATAGCATTGCAAAGCCTGATAGCGATACAGCTATTGTATCAAACATTGTTTATCTTACTATTTTAAAAGGCACTGTTAAAGATGCTGTTACATTAAATCCGGTTGAGGCAAAAATTGAAATAGTTGATAATGAAAAAAATGAAGTTATTTCAATTGCAACTTCTAATAGTATAACAGGAAAATACCTGGTTTCTTTGCCATCGGGAAAAAATTATGGTATAGCTGTTACCTCGGAGGGTTATTTGTTCCATTCGGAAAACTTCAACATACCCGAAACAAAGGCATATCAGGAAGTTATTAAAAATATTCTATTAAATAAAATAACAGTTGGCTCAAAAATAATTTTAAATAATATCTTTTTTGATTTTGCAGAAGCTACACTTCATTCCGAATCTATTGCCGAACTTAATCGTGTCTTAAAACTATTAAAAAATTACACAACAATCAAAATTGAAATATCAGGACATACTGATAATAAAGGCACAATGGAACTAAATACTACATTATCAGGAGCCAGAGCAAAAGCAGTTGTTGATTATTTGATAGAAAACGGAATAGATTCTACAAGACTTGAATATAAAGGATATGCTTTTTCCCAGCCAATTGCATCAAACGATACTGATGAAGGACGCCAGCTCAACAGACGAGTTGAGTTTAAGATTATTAGTAAATAATTGGATATTGGATGCTGGATATTTATGGATATACAATGGATATATTTTTTAACAGACAACGCTTTAGCATAGTCTGTTCATTGGATATTTTTTTTAACAGACAACCGCTTTAGCATAGTCTGTTCATTGGATATTTTTTTAACAGACAACCGCTTTAGTATAGTCTGTTCATTGGATATTTTTTTAACAGACAACACTTTAGCATAGTCTGTCAATTGATATTCATAGATATTTATAGATATTCATAGAAATATCTAAGAATTTCAACGTATATCA
>SDBV01010801.1_pt1 | contig 11932 bp, 11 predicted proteins | sample 2277081 | NCBI WGS metagenome assembly SDBV01 (sample SAMN10402039, study PRJNA504765) | marine sediment metagenome | isolation source: marine sediment core GS10_PC15, 223 cmbsf | place: Arctic Ocean: Southern Knipovich Ridge | collected 2010
TACGGCCTGGCTCCATAGTGCACAAGAAATACTTGCAAATGAATCACCAAAACCTTAAAAGGCAAGTGAAGAATTAAAACCAGGATAATTGTTTTGAAGAAAGATAATCTCTTTGTTTTGGTGGCAATTGTTTTCATGTCTGCAGCGATGGTGTGGTTTATGTTTCAGAACCAGACTGTATCGCCACGCGTAATGGAGAATGACGAGGTAGCCCAAGTGTTTGAAGAAGAGTATGGTGCCAAGCCCTATACTGGCAAAAAAGTAATCCTGGCCGAAGCTGAGTGGAAAGAGCGTCTCAAGCCAGATGAATTTTGGGTGATGAGAGAAGAAGGGACCGAACCATCGGGTACTGGCAAATATGACAAGTTTTATGAAAAAGGGATTTACAATTGTGCCGCTTGTGGACTTCCGCTTTTCAGTTCGGACACAAAATATGACTCTAGAACAGGATGGCCCAGTTTTTGGGCTCCCATAAACCCTTCTCATGTGGGATATCGAAATGACAAGTCGTTATTCTCGACCCGTGTTAAAATCCATTGCAATCGATGTGAGGGGCACATTGGACATGTGTTCAAAGACGGCCCTCCGCCAACGGGTCATCGTTATTGCGTCAATTCTATGGCGCTGAAATTTGTGCCTGAGGGTAGATCTCAATCAGAATAAATCATCGGTTTTACTTAGAGCGGTAGACGTAGACCTTCGTGCGATAAAAGTCATTGACCTTGATCACCTGCTCCGGCTCCCACCCAGGAATGGCAAATGTATTGCTGACAATCAATGTGCCCGGCTTAAGCTCTTCTTCAAACTTCTTTTTTAGCCTCTCCATCGCACCAGGATACAGGTAGCACACAATCAACGAAGCATCTTCTAAAGAATCTAGATAAAAATCCTTCCAGTACAAGGTCATGTTTGAAAAACGATAAATTCTTTGAAGGATATAGGTATAAAGCCAAGGCATCGGTGAAACCTCATAAGCCTGAATTTCTGCTTCAGGATACAGAGAGGCCAACCGAAAAGCTAAGGCTCCCCAACCACACCCTAACTCATATACTTTACCTTCAACTCGGTCAGGAAGAACTTCTTCAATACATTTTTTGACTTTTGATGAAGATGGCATTGGAGATATCCCATATTTTAGGGTCGAATAGACAATACTTGCAGAAACAATAATTAAGAACATTATAAGAATAAATCCAAATAAAATCCACATATACCGATAATAATTAAAAAATCGATTTTTGGCAAAGAGAAAGCCTCCGTGATTAAACGATCGCAAGTTGGTCAATATTAATAATATGGACCAACTTGCGATCGTTTAATCACGGAGGCTTTCTCAAAGCCAAAATCCCGATTTTTTAATCATTATCGGTATAAATCAGCCGATACTCTCTAAATAAAAAAAGAACCAATCAAGAAAAGTGGGAAAGGTCATGCTGTTTTCTCGTCTTCCATTCCCCGGATCGCTGACCGTATTCGTTGAGCCAGAGTAGTAAACATTCCCCATTTCATTTTTCGGATACCACTCTTTCCAAAAACACTGAAAAAATGGGCGTCCAAACGATTCATAAAAAGGAATAAGTGATTGGGGATCAACAACTTTTCCTTGAGTTGTCAGGAGCGACGCTTCAGTATCGACAAGGGCATAAAATCGCTTACACACTTCGGGCATGATCCGGGTGCTGATAATCCCAGAATCCGTTGACTTGGAAAATCCGTTATGGACCTCCATAAAGGCCATGTAATCTTCAGGAAGAATAAATTCAGCAAACATCTCTTGTAAGGCGATACTTTCTTCCTCAGTCATGGGTGAGCACCCATGAAAAAATCCATTACCATCTTTAAAAGCATAAATCATATGAGCCACAAGGGGACCATCAGTATGTTTTTGAGCCACAACAATGCCAATATCTTCGACACAGTCAAAAAACTGACTAATCGATTCCAGACTTTTGGGATGAAAAGGAAGCTTTGAAATCCAGTAATCACGTGTAAACTCCACACGATCAGGAGTTTCCAACTGAGCGAGCTCGTACCATCCACGGGATAATGAGGGAACAGTCAACGAAATATCTTCCCATGAAACATCCGGTGAGTCATGGAGGACAATGACTTTATAAAAACTTCCCCCTTCCTGTTTATCAGATACTTGGGAAAAATAATCTTTAATATGATCTTCAATCAAAATAGTTGAATAACCCTTTACTAATATTGATGTCTTGACTAATTTCACTATCGATGTAGAAAAAAAAATTTACAAGGAAAATATGGATCCCAACCATGGAATAATCATGGGAGTCAACCTCCCCGATGGTTTTAAATGCCCTGGATCCCATCACGACTACGCGGAAATCATCCTCATCGACAAGACCCAACCGGGCATCCAACCAGTACTCTATGAAATTCGAAATGAGGCACTTAAGGAAAACCTTTTTCATGAACAGAAGAACATGATTGATTTGGGTCATGGCTCGTTTGTCATGATGGGCGGCTGTTTATCCATTGATCGAAGTGCCAAGGTGATTCGCTTTGCCAAAAGTGAATCTCACTCACCGGTCCAGTATACGATCTCATATAAACATCTCATCATTGCTTGTGGCTTAAGACATGCCATGGGGAGCATGGAACAGCTGAACGATTTCTGCAAAGGATTGCAGGTACTTGTCGAAGCGTCACAAATTCGGGAAAAAATCCCGAAAAAGATTGTGTCGCCCTTCGGAGTCTTCACCTCAACAGGCAAACCACACAAGCATTCATGGAATCAAGACGCCAGCCAGGAAATTGAGACTCTGGCGCTTGGATATCTTAAAACCCGCTTAAAAGAAAAGGATATTCAGGAGTTTATTGAAAAGTATACTCGATTTTTTGAAGTTCAAATCTAAAAGGCGCAATTGATTCATTGCGCCTTGAAAGTCAGATTAAATGCGACCAGTCGCGATCATTTTGTAGGCATCTTTTTGCTTATAACTACTTTCAATCAGCAGAGCAACGTTATTAGCTTTCACCTTATCCCCTTTTCGTACCAATTTCTTGATGACTGAGAGATAATGATCATTCCGCTTCCAGGAACTTTCGATCAGTGAAATCATTTTCAAAGCTTCATCAATATTACGACTCCCTAAATACATTTTCACAAGTTTCTCGTACTGATCATTGCGCTTCCAGGAGCTATCAATATAAGGGATAGTGGTTAAGACTTTGGAGATCTCTCCTTTCCTTTCGAAAACTTTAATAATCTCCTCATACTTATCATTCATTTTCCAAGTATTTGAAATATTTGGAATGACCTCAAGAGCTTGGTCATACATTCTTTTTTCCATAAGTTGTTCAGCCAAAAAGAGCCATGCTTTTTCACTTGTCGATTCACCCCCAGCATTTCTGATAATCAGCTTAGCTTGAGAAAAATCATCAGTTTCCAGTGCATGAGCTACCAGTTCAGAAACCACCAGTTCAGCAACTTTTTCATTTTCCATTGCCCTGATAGAATGATAAAGCTCTTCAGCCTCCATACATTCTTCAAGCTTCCGAGTTATATTCTTAAGACTTTCTTCTAATTGTTTAACGAACTTAATCTGGCCTAGCGCAATAAACATCTCATCGAATCGACTTTCATTTAGGAAAAGTTCTGCAAGTTTAACACTAGATTTAGAGGCCTGATAGGAAATGCTCATCAACTTTATGGTTTTCATTGCTGAATCAAACTGTTCTGCTGCGACATAATGATCGAAGATATTCTCGAAAATTTTTAAAGTATGTCTTTCAGCATTGTCAAGCTTATTGTTGAATAGACTTCCGTCAATTACCAACTTCCGTCCAGCAAGTGAAAAAAAGAGTTTCTTAATCTTTTTATGAAGTGCTCTTGCGACACGGAGATATCTTTCTGGATCATTTTCAATTTCGGCAAGATCGTCAGCAATTGGTTCATAAGAAGGATCAATTCTTGAAATCGACTTCTCAACCAATCTGACCATTTTTGCTCCATCAAGAGACCCCTCAACATCAACAGGACTGACATGTTTTAAATAAAGATCCCATGCATATTCTTGGTTTGTCCCGACTGGACTGAGAGTGACTGTTGATCCACTATAACGTAACTCCATTCTAGGAGTACTGTATATCATATCTCCACCACCACCGCTCATATTACTCATTTTTCTCAACAATTCTAAATCAGCTTTTGTTGTATTAAATTCCATATTTATCCTCCATTTGTGAATTTACGTGTTTAAATAAGTTGAAGATCATAAAAAGGCGCATTGGTATCATTGCGCCTCAATAGTCGGATTATACGCGACCAGTCGCTATCATTTTGTAAGCTTTTCCTTGTTCGTATTCACAGTCCATCATACCTACGATTTTTAATGCAGTTGTTTTATCCCCAATTCGAACCCGATCCTTGATGAGGGTGAGATAAATTTTATCTTGCTCATAAGAGCAATCCATTCTACGAACAATTTTCAAAGCAGCCTCAACATTCCCTTTACCCTTATAATAGTTGACGATTTTCTTATACTCCTTATCCTGTTCATAAGAATCGTTCATTTTAGAAATGATTTTTAAAGCACTGCTAATGTTCCCATTAGTACTATAATGCTTAATAATTTCCTTATACTGCTTATCTCGTTCGTATGAATCACCCATTCTAGAAATCACCGTTAAGGCTTCTGATATCTTCTCTTTTTTGATTAATATTTTAATGATCGCTTTGTACTGTTTTTCTTTTTCGTAATCATCCGGAATGTTCGGGATGACTTCCAACGCCATATCATATTCTTTCCTCGAAATGAGTTTTTTCACCAAGTTGATCCAGGCTTTTTCCCCTGTCGATTTATTACCAGCTCTCGCAACAATGTTTTTAGCTCTTAAGATATCATCTGATTCCAATGCGTGATTCACCATTTCAGAAATCATGATCTTGGCAACATCTTCATTTTTCATTCTTTTGATGCCACTGCAAACCTCTCTATCCTCCACAGATAACGCAAGCATCTTAGTAAATTTTTTGAGTTGATCATCTAATTCAGTTGTGAACTCGATTTTGTTAAGCACTGAAAACATCTCATCATGCCGCCCTTCTTTGAAGTAAAGGTTAGCCAGTTTGTAGTAACACAATGAGGCCTGATAAGATTTCGAAATTGAACTGATCGCTTTTAACGCGGCATCAAGATCCCCTTTCATCACATGATGATCAAAAATATTCTCAAACACCTTTAATGTGTGCCTTTCAGCTTTGTCAAGATGACGATTAAATTGACCACCGGAAATCAATAGTTTATCTTTGCGTCCTGTGATTTCAAAAAAGAGCTTTTTAATTTTTTTGTGTAGTAAGATTGCAGTAGTGAGATATCTGACGGGCTCACTTTCAATGTCTTCAAGATCATCAGGGATTGATTCATAAGATGTGTCTATTTTTGAGATCGATTTCTCAATCGTTCGAATTGCCTTGGCTCCGTCAGAAATCGTCTCAACTTCAGTGGGACTGATGTGCTCTAAATAAAGCTTCCAAGCTAATTTGCGATTCGAACTCACTGGTGTTAAACTGAGATCTGATCCGCAACAATCTAACGTCATTCCACCAGATCTCATTATCGTTCGCCCACCAGAGATATTTACTGAACTACCGAATGTAAATGATGAACCATCATAATATGTGATATGCATTTTTAACCTCCATTTGTGAATTAACAACTTAAGATGAGGACTATATACATGCAGAATGATTAACACAAGAAAATTGCGCTGAGAATACTTTCTCAACAGGTTCTTTGTTCATATATGTCTTAGACAATTGAACGCGAAGATGCGCATACGCGCCAACCTAGTTATCACAATCACCGATCAAGAATTCCTTAAGCAATATGCCGTCCCTTCAGGACTCAGTGTTATGGGATGTCCTTGACCTAGTATTCCGCTCCGCTCCATACTAGGCTTTCAGATGCCGTCCTTCCAGGACTTTTCCTTGAGTCCTGGAAGGACGGTATCTGACAGCCTAGGGTGGAACGAAGTGGAACCCTAGGAAACAAATCCCCTAAATATTTGAGTCCTGGAAGGACGGCATATTGTTTAAGGAATTGTTGATTAGTGACGTTAAAATCCTCAATCATTTGGGAAGAGAATTTTTGATCCTATTAAATGCAATAGCTTGTTCATGCAATGATGAAAAATAGGGTAATTTTGAAAAAGCATCTGAATGGATCTCGTTTAACCTGATTAATCCAATATCTGCTTCTGATACTTGATACGAAAAATCCCCTAAAAATCTCGAAAATCGTTTCACTTCCTTATTGAATACTGTATGATCGTTTGCATAAATTACTACGCAATTCCTGATACGTTCTACAGAACCGACTAGTTTCTCAATACCTATTTTTAAATCTCCTTCAGCTTGTTTTAAACATTTTTGAGGAGAAAATAATCTCGATCTAAATTCCATAGTGGCTTCGTCGTAGGTATGAACACATCCCCATTTAACTCTTGCTAGTGAAACTAAGGTTTTTTTCACGTTAAGTGCATGTCCCTTCACAAGCTCTGCAGTGATAAAGTGATTGGAAAGTACTCCCGAAACTGCCCTCCACTGTTTACAAACTGACTTTGAAACCGCCCATGAAGGAATATCTAAATGCTTGATGATCCCATATTGAATTTCGATTGGTAAGTCAGAATAACACAAACCTTCAACAGAATTCATACACCTCCCAAAATTATCTACATTTTTAATAACGTTATTGATACTATCTTTTTTTCCTTTAATCTTAAATGTTTTTCAATCCATCAATGACTTCGTTTTGGAAAAAACAACCTGCTCTCCTCTATGGTCTCGCTCTCTACCTTGGAATCGTTTTAGCGATAGGACATTTATGGTCTCTTTTTCCGATTTTTCTCATTGGCACTTCCCTAATTCTAGGTCAAGAGATTCGAAGGTTCTTATTATTCGCGTTGATGCTCATATCTGCTTTTGGTTTTATCCATATGGCTATTGTCCTGCCACCGGACACCCCAATAGATGGAACGGCACACATTCATATCTCGTCAATCAAACCTTACCGTTCTCGTTTCAATGAAGGATACATCTACCAAGGAACTCTTAAATCCTTTTCATCAGGTCATGTCGTGGCTCGTAATGTCCCTTTTTCTCTCAAGTTCCCGCGAAAAAAAAATGTCACTCGTCCTCTGGCAAATTGTGACTACATTGTTCAAGCCACACTCCGAAAATCTGATCGAGGTCATGTGTATCTTTCTGTCAAGAAAGGAACCGAATGGAACGCTGTTCCATGGACTTGGAGTCCCGCTGAATGGCGCATGCAAAACAAAATGAATGTGCGTCAATACATCAACGAGAAAATTCCCCATCAAAAATCTGCTCCGTTCTTATGTGGCATCGCCACAGGACTATTTGATGACAACACTCTCCATGTAGAACTCAGCCGATTTGGACTCCAACACATCATGGCCATCTCAGGATTTCATTTTGCTCTCGTCGCCTTACTCTTAAGCCTGGGTGCGCGCTGTTTTCTCACTGAAAAATCAGCAGCCAGTGTCGTAGTCATTCTCCTCACCCTTTACTTCATCTTTTTAGGGGTGACTCCGTCAATACTCAGAGCTTGGATTATGGCGACCATCTTTTTTATGGGGACGGTTTTGGAAAAACAAAGCCGTCCACTCAATTCTTTAGGTATCGCGCTGATTGTCGTTTTAACTCTCGATCCTTTAAGCGTCTCGACCATTGGCTTTCAATTCACATTTTTGGTCACAGGATCGATATTGCTGTTTTACTCTCCCATTGAATCCGCTCTCCGCCCCCTGATGAAAAAACGCTCACTGAGCCAGCTGGTTCAGATGGACCTCTTCAATCAGCACGGTTATGTTGTTCTCAATGCCCTGCGTAAAATCCTTGCGTTAACCATTTCAGTCCAGATTGTCGCCGCACCCCTCATCCTTTTCTTGTTTCAAAAATTTCCTTTAATGAGTTTGATATACAATGCTTTTTTTCCTTTTCTGGTGAGCATTTCAATTTTTCTTTTACTGATAGGATTATTTTTGAGCCCTGTATCTCCAGTGGCGAACCTCATTCACGCGATTAACAGTGCCTACACAGAATATGTGCTCAATTTGGCCTATCAGATGCCGATGAGTCTTGATTTTTGGGTTCGGATGGAGAGCTTTTCAGCAAGTCTTTTGGTGGTCTATTTTTGTTTTGTCATGACAGTGGGAATTTTGATGAGGGGATGGATGGAAAATCGGCAGATGGAGAGGCGGGACCTGGCCTTTGTATAACGAAGTATGAACTTGACTATTATTTTTATAACCATTAAATTACTAACATTAAATGGCGGACGTAGCTCAGTTGGTTAGAGCGCTGGTTTGTGGTACCAGATGTCGCGGGTTCGAATCCCGTCGTTCGCCCATCTTTTCCCTGCAATACTTTAGAAATTTTCAACGCAAAGATGCAAAAGTCGCTAAGACGCAAAGGTCCTAGTGGAATGTGACCATTCTTTGCGTCTTGGTGTTTTTGCCCCTTTGCGTTAATGTATTATTCCTCCGCGTGACTTTACAAGATCCCCTCTTCTCTGCTAAACCTAAATTAACTAGAGTTTTAATTCTAAGTATCCTATGTTATCTATTTTTCGTGTGGGGAAGAATGGCCAGAAGAAAAAAATCGACAACTCGTAAAAAACGAAAAACTTCAAAGACGATGATTGAGCCTCATGCTCATCACAAAACAGCGGAAGTTATTGGATTTCTTACGCTTGCGGTTTCGTTCATCTTATTTTTAAGTCTTATCAGCTTTGCTTATGGGAATCACCACTCACAAAATTGGGTAGGAGCCATCGGTTATTCCATCGGCTGGATCCTCCATTCTTCATTGGGTGTGACAAGCTATGTTCTCTGTGTTTTTATTGGCTGGATTGGCTGGCAAAAACTGTTTGATAAAGAGATTAAGCACTTTAAGATCAAGGTTATGTATTTCTTATTATTGACATTCTCTCTGGGTATTTTGCTCAGTCTGATCGAAGATGAGTATCCCTATCTAGGACGTAGTCTTTCCGAAATTTTTTACCCTTCATCCGCCCGATATCCAATTCCGTATCATTTGGGTGGTCTCCCCTTAGTTTATCTCTATCGAGATCTTCCTTCGTTTAACTTGAAGCTGATCTTTAACTCTGTCGGAGTCCTTTTGATCTTTTCCAGCACGTTCTTTGCCAGCTTGCTGTTCTTTTTCAATATCCCCCTTTCTGAAGGGCTGAAATGGATCGCTTCAAAGTTCAAACGGGTGAAAAATGTGGATGCTGAGGTGGTGGATGACGATGAAAGTGATTTTATGCGCTTCGTCAAACTTCGAATGCCCTCGCTGCAACAATCGTGGGCTCCTGAAACTGTCGAGGCGGAACCGGTTCACATGCCGGAAATGTTGGCGATTCAACCGAAACGAGAGTTATTATCTCGACCCTCATTGACAAAGAAACCACGCATTCAGTCTGCTCCCAAATTTGAAGAGCTAGAGGAACCAGCACCGAAACCTCGTCTCAATAAAAGAGAAGCTGCTTTGAGTGCACAAAGAGTTTGGAACGGAGATTACAAGGACTATAAGCTCCCACAAAACAATTTGATCACTCCACCGGCTAAAGTGGACCAAACCTCTTTGAAAAATGATTTAAAACGGCAAGCTGAAGTTTTAGAAGAGACTCTATCAAGCTTTGGAATTGAAGCCAAAGTGGGACAAATCAACTGCGGCCCCACCATCACCTCCTTTGAAGTCCATCCTGCTATCGGAGTGAAAGTACAAAAGATCAAAGCACTCGAAAACGATATTGCCTTGAATATGGAAGCGGCTTCCATCCGCATCATTGCACCAATTCCCGGAAAAGCGGCTGTCGGTATTGAAGTGCCCAATCCTCATCCTCAAGAAGTGGGCTTCCGCGAGATGCTGACGGCCTATTCAAGACTTCCGAAAAAACACAAAATTCCACTTCTCTTGGGAAAATCAGTGACAGGCGAATATATGATGACCGATTTGACAAAAATGCCCCACTGTATCATTGCAGGGGCGACGGGCTCTGGAAAATCGGTCTGTATCAACACCATTGTGATGTCCCTCGTTTTCAATGCGCGGCCTGATGAAATTCAGTTGTTGATGATTGATCCAAAAAAAGTGGAACTCACCCCTTATTCCCTTCTTCCACACATGATCGCACCGGTCATCACAAGTCCTCAAGAGGCTTATACAGCGATGCAGTGGCTTGTGAAAGAGATGGAAAAACGATACGAGATTCTGAATAAGCTTCATTTCCGCAATATCGATGGATTCAATAACAGAAAAATCGATCTGGAAAAAGAGAAAGAGCTCAATATCGAAGTCCCAGAAAAACTCCCTTTCATCGTCGGCATTGTGGATGAGTTGGCAGATTTAATGATGGTTTCGAACCACGACATAGAGACTCCCATTGCACGCATCGCACAGATGGCTCGTGCTGTTGGCATTCATCTTATTCTCGCCACCCAGCGCCCATCACGAGAAGTGATCACTGGGCTCATTAAAGCTAACTTCCCAACACGTATCTGCTTCAAAGTTTCAAGTGGAATCAACAGCAAAATCATTTTGGATACGACTGGTGGAGAACAGTTATTGGGTAACGGGGACATGCTCTTTTTACCTCCAGGTACTTCTAACCTTACCCGTGTACAAGGAGCTTACATCAGCGACCACGACATTCTTGAAGTGGTCCGGCACATCTGCGGCCAAGCCCCAACCAACTACCGCATTCCCACATTCACAAACATCAGCAACCGGGAAGGGTTTGACCTGTTTGATCCTCCGGGCAGCGAACGAGACGTCATGTATGAGCAGGCCATGAGTGTGGTTGTCAGCACGGGAAACGCATCGACAACCTTTTTACAAAGAAAACTGAAAATTGGATATGCAAGAGCCGCGAGTCTTATGGATCAACTCGAGGAAGCTGGAGTCGTGAGTCCTCTCGATGGCAGCAAAGCGAGGCAGGTGCTTGCAACCTCAACGCAAACGGAGGAATCATGAAGGGTTTTTGTCCCCTCGCATCAGGATCGAAAGGAAACAGCATCTACCTCGGAACTGAACAAACGAAAATTCTGATTGATGCCGGAATTAGTGGCAGGGCCGTCAAAACCCGTCTTGCAGAAATTGACGTGGACATCTCTGAGCTCGATGCCATTTTGATCACGCACGACCATCACGACCACATTCAAGGGTTGAAAGTTCTCGCCTACCGACACGGAATTCCCATATTTGCGAATACTGAAACTGCAAAAGGAATCGTCAACACCTTTTACGACTGTCCCAAATTTAAAATCTTCACAACGGGAGAATCCTTTGAATTTGGCGATCTCGAAATTCACCCCTTTAGTGTCTTACACGACACTGTGGATCCTGTGGCCTTTACGATCAAAGTGAATTCATTAAAGCTGGGCTTCTGTACAGATTTAGGGTTTGTGACTCCGAATGTCCGTCATCAGTTACAAGGTTGCGATCACCTTTACCTTGAAGCCAACCATCAGCCCTCCATGGTTGACGCCTGTCCAAGGCCGGCTTTTTACAAGAATCGGGTCAAGGGACGTCAGGGGCATCTCTCGAATAGTGACTGTGGACAATTATTGGCTGACGTTTGGCATCATGATTTGAAGCATGTTTATTTAGCTCATCTATCGAGTGAGTGCAATACACCTGAAACTGCGTTAGGGGTAGTCAATCAGATCCTTGAGGAGCGTGGGATGGGTGTGGAGATGTCGATAGCGCCGCAGCATGGAATTGGGAAGGCGACTTTGTTCGAAGAAACCTGTCTCAAAAGCGCCAGCTAAATTTAACCGCGAAGAACGCGAAGAACGCGAAGACGCGCGAAGAATGAACTTATCTTCGCGCGTCTTCGCGTTCTTCGCGTTCTTCGCGTTCTTCGCGTTCTTCGCG
>SDBV01010802.1_pt1 | contig 11932 bp, 12 predicted proteins | sample 2277081 | NCBI WGS metagenome assembly SDBV01 (sample SAMN10402039, study PRJNA504765) | marine sediment metagenome | isolation source: marine sediment core GS10_PC15, 223 cmbsf | place: Arctic Ocean: Southern Knipovich Ridge | collected 2010
AAGTGAAATTTTTAAGATTATTGCTAAAGGTTAAGTATGGAAGCTAATCAGACAATTAGTTCGCAGTTGATAGCTGAATTGCTTTTGGCAGATAATCAGTCCATTGATTTGGGAACTGGTACTTTTAATTGTGGTGCTATAACATCAAGCGGTGCTTCAACTTTTAATTCTGGTTCGGTAGATGCAGACTTCACAGTTAATTGGAATACTGGGGTTGGATTGTTTATTGAGGGCAGTAGTGGAAGGGTTGGGATTGGGACAACGACGCCGGGTTATATACTTGATATTGATGCTGGAGAGATAGATGACGATAACTATGATGGTTTGAGAATAATTGACACTGGTTGGGATGCGACCAGTCATCCAATGCTTGAATTTTATAACTCAAATGCACAATTCGGTGGTGGTGGCCCTTTAGCAAGGATATATGGTGAAATAGGAAGTTTAGGACAAAATTCTAAGTTATATTTTGCTGTGGCAGATAATTCTAAGAACCTTCAGGATAGAATGGTAATTGATAAAGGTGGCAACGTGGGCATCGGACTTACTACGGTAGATGCCAATTATAAGCTTATTATTAGACGAGCAGCTAACATAAATCTTGGTATTGGTCTTCAAAGTTCTGAGTTGGCGATTGTGGCATTTAATGATGTTCTATCTGCTAATATTCCAATGAGATTTTATGCTTCTGAATACAACCTTTTGAATGGCAACGTCGGCATCAATGTTATTGACCCTGATGCTAAATTAGAAGTTGTAGGAACACTACACGTTTCAGATGCTGCAACTTTTGATGGCACTATCGCAGCTACTTCTATTGGTGCAACCGGTGATGTTGACCTACTAAGTTTTGCTGCTGATGCTTTAACTGTGAACGGTAATATTACTATGGGAAGTAATGACATTACTGGAACAGGTAAGGTAGTTGCTGCACAATTTAAAGGGAATCCAGGGACTCCGTTAAAACTGCAACCTGATGTAGCTAGTACAGTTACATTCTTTGAGGATTTAACCATAGCGGATGGTAGTAATGGTCAGAAGATGCAGGTTTACCGAAAAGCTGACGAAGGGACATCAATATTAAGTTTTAATGTGGATAATAATGGTTATAGTACATTTACTTCTTCTGGATATGGGGGTGGGCTTGTATTTAGTGCTGAAACAGGTGATAATATAATGCACTTTTTCGGTAGTTCTATAAACTTTAATCAATATGGTAATGCTGCAAATGCGGCTGTAAAATTTTATGGCAAGGTGCAAACAGTTAAACAGTATTTTGAAATTATTACTTTAGAATCAGATGATTATACCCATTTCAGACGAGGCCACACAAATATACTAGGTTTGAAAGTAGATATGCCCTTAGATGTAATAGGGATAACAAGACTAGGCGATGGAGGAACAGACCATTATACTCAAATCAATGCAACTGGGGATATGAGTTTTGTAGGGAGTGCGGGATTTTATCCAAGGCTGATTCGACAAGATGCCCAACCTGCTAATGGCACTGGGGATACTCAAATAGATGATGAAGAATTGCTGGTTTGGATAGACACAAATGATGCTAACAAAATATACATGGTATATAATGACAATACAAATACTCAAATTAAAAAGGTAGAACTGGCGGCATAGGAAAATGAAAAAGGAGATAAGTAAAATGAAAATAGATTTTAATAAAGAAATTGTTGGCTTTGACGGTACAAAAGTTAATAAAGAGGGTACACAGGCTAAAGATGATAATGGTACTTTGCTTTTTGGCAAAGATGGAGTGATGCCTGTGATAATTCCTAGTGAAGAGGTTGCTACTCTTGCTGATATTTGCAAGATAGCTTTAACCCGTTTGACAATTAAAGACCAGCAACTTGACGGTGTTAAGAAATTTGAGTTTGAGCAATTAGCAGCACGAATTTATAAGGGTGGTGTGCATGAAGTTACCGCTGAGGAAATTACGCTGATGAAAAATCGAATTGGTTTTATATATGCTCCGCTTACAGTTGGTGCTTGTTACCGGATTTTTGAGGCTGCAGAGAATACCAAAGACGAAGGAAAGGAATAATGCCAAACGAATTAAATTGGGATTCTGTTACTGGTACAGGTGAAACGTGGGACGCTTACCGTTTCTTGGAAAATGGCAATGTTCTACTCTCAAATGGTGCTTCAAATGAAGTTTGGGGTACCGGAGGTGGTGGTACATATGATGCTGATGATTATGATATTCCAATAAGTGAAGTTGGTGTTATAGGTCATTATGTTGGAGATTTTGACCCTGATAATGTGGTTGTAACTGGTCGATATATAGTTAAATACACTAAAAGAGCAGGTGTTAATCCAGCAGATTCAGATAAGATACGAGCACGAGGTCCAATAAATTGGGATGGTGTTAATCATGTAGAGATATTTTCTGCTACCGAAGCAAAACAAGATATTATTGACGGGGTTGTAGATAATATTCTTGTTGATACAAACGAAATTCAAGGTAAATTACCAGTGAATAAGTTTATGGGCTCATCAGATGGAGCAAATGACGATGGTAATATAGCTAATATAGCTTTTGATACAGCAGGTTTGCAAGGTGATGCAATGGTAGGAACAGATAATGCAGCATTGGCTTCTGCTTTAGTGACTCACCATACTGCATTGACAAATCATGCAGGTGTATTGAATGCTCACCATACAGATTTAGGCGAGCTAGTATCACCTATAGACGAGACATGGGAAAGGGTAATGGCAAATCTTGATGTCGTTCTTAGTACAAGAATGGCACCATCTGATTTGTCCGCAGCAATGAAAGCTATAATAGGTATTACGGTGGGTGGTACTTGGACGTGGGAAAAGATTATGAAAATATGTACCGCATGGATATCTGGCAATTGGAGAATAAAGCCAACTGATAATACCAAACAAGAATTGATGGATGCTGAGAATGGTACTACTGTAATTCTAGAACAGTCTCTTTCTCAGACTACTCCTTATAGGACGATTACGGTGAAAATATGAGTACGGTAATAAAAGGTGGAAATTTAATTGCTGCTGTAACGGGCGGTGTATTTCATACCGTAAGTGATATAAACACTTCGACTAGGAGTGAAACACTTTTAGTTTCTCCTGCTTCTATAGTGGCCACATATCTTATAGGTGAAGGTTTCGTTGATGACCCTGTTGGTAGTGCCAGTCTTGTTTGGCCCATGTTTATATCTAGGATGCCTGATGTAATTGATGTACCAACTGATTGTGTAGCTATTTATGATACACCTGGTTTGAAGGACGGGCGTTTGATGATAGGGCCTGTGATTGAGCATTATGGTTTACAAATAAAAGCTCGTAGTGGTGAATATGATGATGGGTGGACAAAACTTGAGGCTATTTCAGTTGAGTTAGATTCTGTTCGTAATCAACTTGTAATGGTAAATGCTATAGAGTACCAAATATATAATATAAAAAGAGCAGGTATTGTTATTCCGTTAGGAGCTGAATTGGGTTCTAAAGGAAGACAATTATTTACGGCTAACTTTCTTGTGACTTTGAAAAGGATAGTTTAATGCTTTTAATATCTCCAGCGGCGGTATTGGCAGAATATATAATAGGACAAGGATTGATGTCTGACCCTGTTAGTAGTGGTAGTCCTACTTGGCCTCTTTATATATCTAGGATGCCTGATATAGGAGATGTAAAAACTGATTGTGGTGCTATTTATAATGCACCTGGTTTGAAGGATGGTAGGTTGATGATAGGTACGGTGATTGAACATTATGGAGTAAGGGTGGTAATTCGTAGTCGTTCTCATAATGATGGATGGGCAAAACTTGAGGCTATTACTCTTAATTTGGATACTGTGGATAATGTAACCCAGGTTGTGGTACCCGATACATATTTGATTGAAAATATAACAAGAACAAGACCGTTCGATTCTTTAGGGGCTGAAGAAGGCACTAAAGGACGAGAGTTGTTTGAATGTAATTTTTTATTGTCAATGAAAAGGGTATAGTTTAATTTTAGAAAGGATAAGACAATGGGAAGATTAGATGATGGTCATAGCACGACAATTGAATTTGCTGCTGAGGATAGTGCAGGGATTCTGTTTTGGGAAAAGGAGGTAACCCCTCCAGGTATGGAAGGTGGTGGTCCTAACGATACTACCACTATGCGTAATGAGGTGTACCGTACGCAGTCTCCAAAGCAGTTAATAACTATGACTGATGCGACATTGAAAGTTGCGTATGACGCAGCGGTGTCGGACCAGATTGTAGCTATTATCAATGTGAACAACCTGATTACAATTATCTATCCTGATGGAGCAACATTGGCGTTCTGGGGTTGGTTGAATACATGGGCTCCTGACCCGTTGGTAGAAGGCGAACAGCCTACTGCTACAGTCACGATTCATGCTTCAAACCAGAATGCTTCTGGAGTGGAAACTGCTCCTGTGCTGACAGGTCCTTAGTAGGTGTACGTTTTTGCGTATATATGTAGAAAACGTAAGAGAATTGAAGAGAGATAGTGGGAAATAGACGAATTTAATGGTTCTTAATTTTGGAAAGGATAAGAAAATGGCAAAGGAATTAAAATTCAGTGTGGTACTGAAGGAACTACCTGTAAGTTTGACAGGTAGTGATGGTGTTGAGAAGTCGTATGTATTAAAAGAATTGACGGCAACGCAACGAGCTTCTTATAATGAAAATTTTGATTTCAAAATAGAGATGGTAGATGGCAAGGCTAAAGCATCAGCCGGAGATGGTTTTAAGATGCCTTCAGCCAAGGCTTTTATAGCTTTGTGTCTCTATGATGATAAAGATAAGCTCGTGTCTGAAGAAGTAATAGGTGATTTTCCTTCTACTGTGGTTCAAGAATTACATACGGCAGCATTGGAATTGAGTGGTATGGATGAAAAGGCTCTTGAAGCAGCAAAAAACGCTTAGTAGGTGAGCGGCAACAATGGTACCGAGTAGCTTCTCATCTTAAGATGACAGTACAAAGAGCTCAATCGGAAATGAGTTCAACGGAGTTTTTGGATTGGATAGTTTATTTGAATGAGGATGTAAATGCGTTTCATAGAGAAGATTACTTTCTTGCTAGTATTGCCGCTGAAGTTAGATGTTCTTATGTTAAAGAACCTAAGAGAGTAAAATTATCAGATTTTTTGATAAAATTTAAAGAAAAGGTTGAACGAAAAAAAGTGAGTATCAAAGAAAGAACAAAACGTTCTAAAGCATTTTGGGGTACTATAACAGGACTCACAAAAAGAAAGAAGAAATAAGATGGCAGATACTTTAGATTTAGGTAGTTTGCTAGTCCACTTGAATATGAATGCCTCTCAATACTTTGCTATTATGAAGAAGGTAGAGGCACGGATGAGGATGACCGCTCAGAAAATGCAACATATTGGTAGGCAAATGACTTTGAGGGTTACTGCTCCAATAGTGTTGATGGGTGGAGCTGCTATTAAGGCTTTTGCTTCTTTTGATGATGCCATGACAAAGTCATTGGCAATCATGTCAGGTATAACCCCTCAACTACGAAAGGAAATGGAAAATCTAGCTTTGGATATTTCTAATAAAGGAGTTACTTCTGCTAAAGATTTGGCAAGGAGTTATTTTTACCTTGCATCTGCTGGATTAGATGCCGAGCAATCAATGGCTTCGTTAGGGGTTGTAGAACAATTTGCAGTGGCTGGTGCTTTTGATATGGCATTGGCTACAGATTTAGCAACAGATGCCCAAAGTGCTTTAGGATTGACTGTTAAAAATGCTCAGCAAAATATGATAAATATGACAAGGGTAACGGATGTTTTAACTGGTGCAAATACTTTGGCTAATGCCACTACTCAACAATTTTCAGAGGCATTGACTTCTCAAGCTGGTCCTGCAATGAAGGCTTATGAAATAGAATTAGAAGAAGGTGTTGCTGTATTGGCTGCCTATGCAGACCAAGGTATTAAAGCTCAGACGGCTGGTAATATGTTTAGTAGAATGCTTAGGTTGATGACAAAAGGATTTTTAGATAATGAGACTGCTTGGAAACGTCTTAATATAAATATATTTGATGCCACTGGTCATTTAAAACCTATGAATGTCATTATAGGAGATTTGACGAACGCTTTGGCAGATATGGCTCCCAAACAAAAAATTGTCACTCTTCAAATGCTCGGTTTTCAGGCTCGTTCTCAACAAGCTATACTCCCTTTGTTAGGACTTCAAAATAGGATAAAAGAATATAATGTTAAATTAAAGCAGATGCAAGGTATTACCAAAGAAATAGCTGATAAACAATTAAAATCTTTTTCATCACAGATGAAGATTTTATGGAATCAAATAAAGAATGTTGGTATTGAAATTGGGCAAATATTATCTCCTGCTATTCTTTCGTTGAATGAGCATATTAAAAAACTTATTGCAAGTTGGAAAGAATTGGATGATATTACTAAAAAATGGGTTATAACAATCACTGGGATTGTAGCAGTGATTGGGCCTATGTTAATAGCTTTAGGTTTATTTTTAAAACTCATAGTATTCATAGGGCCAGCATTACTTGCGACGATTGTTTTTATAGATGGTTTGTATCTTGCTTTAGGTTCGTTGTTAATATTTCATCCAGTAGCAATAATGATATTATTATTATCTGGTAGATTGACTCAACTTGCTTTTCAATATAATAAGATAAAAGTTAATTTCATGAAATTGAATCCGTTTATTATAGAAGCAAATGCATTATTGCGTGAACATAAAAAAGTTTGGGATGCTGTGAGTAAAGCTATTAAAGAATCTGCGGAAGGAAGAATTATAGCTGCTCAGATGGAAGTTATATCTAGACGGCTAAGTGATGCATTAGACCAATTGAAATTTTTTAAGGCTGAGTTTGAGAGTTTAAATTTTGTTGATAAGTTCTTACAAGGACCAGTATTACAATCTGGAATAAATAGGTTACAACTAGAGATAGGCGTTTTGGAAAAAAGATTAAAAAGTTTGGGCACTCAAGGTACACAAGAATTCAAGAGAATGGAAGAGGCTGCTTTAGAGGCAGCAAGGGTAGCAGCAGCAGTTTTGGAAGGAAAAGAGGGAGAATTCAAATTGTTTGATTTTGATAAAGAAAAATTTATTGATAGTATTCAAGAATGGGTTGATGCCGCGAGAGATATTTCGACTAATTTGGCTGAGGCTTTTACAGGTGGATTAGATGAGATAAGTAGAGGTCTTGCCCAGCTTGTTATGACAGGAGAAGCAGATTTTAGAGCGATTGCTGAAGCTGTTTTTCAAAATGTTCTTCAGGTTATGATACAATCTATTATGGCCGCTGCTATACAACCTTTAATGGCTGGTTTGGGATTGGTTAAGACAGGTGAGGAGACCGTAACTGCGACTATGAATCAAGCAACTGCAACTATGAACCAAGCAACTGCTGTTATAAATCAAACATCAGCTACTGTTAATTCGACATCAGCTATTGCAAATACAACATCAGCTACTGTTAATTCAACAGCAGCTATAGGAAATCAAGTAGCAGCTACTTTTATGCAAACGGCAGCGGTTACAAATGGTATAGCAGGAGCAGAAATGTCGGCGGCTGCCGCTACAATGCTATTTGCGGCTTTTATGATGGCTGGCACGGGTGGTGGTGCTGCTGCTAAGGGAGCAGTTATGCGAGGTGGTCGAATGACAGGTTTTGCCCGCGGTGATATTGTAAAAAGTCCTACTCTTTTTCCAATGACAAATGGAACAGGGTTAATGGGCGAATCAGGACCAGAGGCTATTATGCCTTTGCGAAGAACGAGTGATGGAAGGTTAGGAGTAGAGGCTGCTGGTGAAGGAGGAGCCAATAATATCAATATAATAAATGTCTTGGATAAATCTGAAATGTTATCAGCTCTATCTGGGGCTGCTGGAGAAAAAGCTATCATCAATATTATTAAAAGAAACAAAGGTATCGTTTCGGGAGTATTAGGCTAATGGCTTATGAAATAGGAACAGCAACTAATTATTCGAATTTGTTGGCACGGTTAAAGGATTTTATTAGTGACCCCACTAGGACAATAGGTGATGACCCTAATATGGATGAATTGGTGGCTATTGATTCTGATTTAGGTTCAGGAGAAGCTTCGCAGGTATGGACTATCGATAGATATGCTGCTGGTGATGAAATGATAGCACACGGTCCAGGTTTTAGTGGAGACATAGATACTTATATAGGTATCAAATTGGAAAATGGAACAATAGGTGCCGGTGATTATTTTAATTGGTTACTACAAGGTTTCACAGGTTATAGTGCTGGTGAGGATTTTGGTGACCAACCGGGAGCAATGTCTGTTGTTTATCCTCCACATATACTTTTGTGGAATACTTCTATTGATTATTGGTTATTTGCAAATGGCAGACGAATTATAGTTGTTGCTAATGTAGGTGGTACGGTATATGAGATGTGCTACTTAGGTCTCTTATTACCTTATGCTACTCCAACTCAATATGCATACCCACTTGTGGTTGGAGGAACATGGGGACAGCCAGACGGTACTGATGGACGATATAGTGATGTTACTGTGAAACATGCTGCTTTCTTTGATGATAGAAATACAAATTCTGATGTCAATTTGAGTGGTACATTGAAAGCAATGTATAGTACGATTTGGGCTAGTTATAATAATGGGATGGCAGCTTATTCAGAAAGGAATGTCATGCCATGGGGGAGATATTTTAGTAGTCAAGAACTTATTTGGCAGGCTTTGCATGGACAATTAGATTCAGGATACACTCTTTTCCCAGCCGTAGTTATAAATGAAGACCCTGTGATAGCAATGTTAGGTGAGTTGCATGGATTGTATGGTGTGGCAGCGGATACTCCGGTAGTATTGGATGTTATAACAATATCTGCTGAAGATTATATTGTATTTCCAAACGTATTTAGAACGGCTGCTTATAGTTATTGTGCTATAAAAAAGGAGTAAAAATTATGGCTTATTCTTCGGGGACGGCAACAAGTGTAATAGACTTGTTGACTAAAATAAAAGACTTTTTGGTAGCTAATAGTTGGACATTGGATGATTGGTTAAATTTGACTACTGGAAATGCAGGTAAAGAAGCTCATATTCATAATGGGTCTAATTTTATACATATGAGAACTTGTAATGACCATTCGCCATTTTCAGGTACCACGGCATTTGCTGGTTTGGCTATATGTGGTTCTACTAGTTATGATAATTCTAAAGTGGATATACTTTGGGCAAAGTCGCCTGGCTTTCCACCTAATTCTGATTATCCTCTCGAACCAGTGGGTGGAGTGGTAAGGCCTTTGAGTGGAAGTATGTCTTATCATATATTTACGATAGGTGCTAGTGACGAATCTTTTATTTGTGCTATCGAATATTCCTCAGGAAAATGGAAATTTATTGCCGCCGGAACAATAACCAAAATGGGAACGTGGACAGGAGGAAAATGGTTTGCTGGTACGGATAATTCTTATACGGATGATGCTGAATTGGAAAATTCTTTCCTTCGGCACTCTATGCAAAAGTCAACTATTTTTTATTCTGCTAATGCTTTTATTTATATAACCAGTGGTCCAGACGGAACTGGTTGGTATGGGAATGGGGTGCATAATGAGGATACCACATCTACTTCTTATAGTAAAAGAGGACACCCTAACGGTGTTTGTACTCATGAAGAATTTACAGGGGCTAGTAGTTGGTCAAGAGCGGCTCGTTCTTTAGCCTTCGAGCATTATAAATATGGATATAATACAGCTACTGGTCGAAGACCTTTTTCTACAATACCTTGGACCGTTTTTGATGGAGTTGCTAGTTATAGTGTGATTGGTTATGTGGATGGATTGCGGGTTGTGAATATGACAAATATGAGTCCTACAGATGAGATTGTTTTAGGTGATGATACTTGGATGGTCTTTCCTAATAATACTAAGGTTTCTGGTTTAAGTCTTGACCATGATAATGTAGGTTTGTTGATATTGAAGGTGGTATAATATGGCGGCAGTATCTGGAAATTTAATGCCCGCAGTCGAAAAAATGACTCGTCCAACAACCATGGGGCCTGTATCGGCGGGTGAACCTCATTATGCAGTGGACAATCTTGTTGATGCTTTATTATTTATTGGTGGCAGTTTTGTTAGGGGAAGTATAGATAATGATGGACGAGCTGTTGTAGGAGGAGAGGTTCCTGGTTATGTTGATGATTTTTATTATAGAATTCATCTTATACCGTGGAGTATAGATTTTGGTTATATATTGACAGCCGTAACAGAATATTTCACACTATGGAACGCATATTTTGTTCCTAAAGTATGTACTGCTATAAACGAGGTAAATGAGGATGAATATGTTTTATCAGGTTTATCACCCTTGTTTATTTTGAATGGTCTGCAGGAGACAATTTATTCCGTGTCACCAGTTGAGGATGGTAGTCCTACTTTTGAATCAACTATAACTTTTGATTTTGGTGTGGATGATGATTATGTCATAGAAACTTTGACTGGTGTTAGAATTGTTCTTTTCAAATGGTGTCCAAAATTACCTATGGCTGAATATCTAGAATGGATGACAAATATAATTAAAGCAAAGGATGGTTCGGAACAAAGGATATCAGTAAGAAGAGTACCAAGACAGGGTTTTAGTTTTATGGTTTATTTTGCTACTGAAAAACAACAGATAATATATGAGACTTTCTTGCATGAATGGCAAAAGAAGAAATGGGGTCTGCCTGTATGGTATGAATTAGTACCCCATTCGGATACCATAAATATTTCGGATACCGTTATCACTGTAGACACTACTGATGCTGATTTTAGGGATGATAGTTTGATTGTTATTTGGAAAAGCCTAAATGAATTTGAAATTATAAGAGTAGAAACGGTGGCAGCAGGTAGTTTAACTCTTTCTTCTCTTGTTCAAAATACCTATACTGGAGATAAGTTTATTATACCTTGTAGGATAGCTAATATGCATAGGGTTACGAGAGGTAAGGAAACTCCTGATGGTGATAGTGTGATAGAATTCAATTTTGTTGTTGAAGATAATGTTTTGCTTACAGGCTATTCTGCTGGAGCGACATATAAGACTTTACCTGTTTTGACTGACCCTTCTATTGTAGGAAAGGCTCAGGAAAAAACATCTGATGGTGACCTAGTCATAACTGATTTTGATACAGGTGAGTTTATAATATCTTCGGATAGTGAATTTAATAAAGTTATTCAAAGCCATGTTTTTAAGAATTATACTAAAGCAGAGGCATGGAACCATAGATTGTTTCTTCATTATCTTTTAGGTCAATTAAATACTGTTTGGATACCAACTTTTAAGAGTGATATGGTTTTAGCAGATGACATTGGGGCAGCCGATACTTCCTTTAAAATAGAGAATATAGGATTATATCTTAATATGGGTCTCAATACTTTAAGAACTCATGTAGCTTTTATATTTGATGATGGTTCAATGTTATTGAGAGAGATAACAAATATAACGGAAATTGATGATGATGTAGAAACTGTTTTTATAGATTCATCTTTAGGTCAAACAATAAGTATTGGCGAATGTACCATTAGTTTTTTGGATAGATGTAGGTTGTCTTCTGATTCAGTAAGAATAGATTGGGAACATCAGGGTTGGAATACAAATAAGTTGAATTGGTTAAGGGTCAAAGCATGACATATGATACTACTGAAGCAAGTGTGAGTAGTGGTAAGCCTATTGAGCTATATGATTTTGAGAACAATTCAAATCATTATCGATATACATCTGGTCCTGTGCTTGTAGCTTATGGTGGATACACTTATGTACCAGAGACAATACAAAGAGGTGAATTGGAGATGTCGGAGAATGCTTTTAGAAATGAATTGGAAATAAAAATAAATAGAGATAATGTTTTTATTCGAAGATTCATACAGGCTCCTTTGGAAGGAATGGTTAATTTGATTGTTTATAGAGGACATGGTA
>SDBV01010803.1_pt1 | contig 11929 bp, 15 predicted proteins | sample 2277081 | NCBI WGS metagenome assembly SDBV01 (sample SAMN10402039, study PRJNA504765) | marine sediment metagenome | isolation source: marine sediment core GS10_PC15, 223 cmbsf | place: Arctic Ocean: Southern Knipovich Ridge | collected 2010
TCCGGGCCGAGAGGCTGGCCGAGTGCAGGAACGAGGCCCCCGGGCAGGTGAGGTCCTGGACACACAGGAACATCCCGTATTTCTGTGCCGCGGCCCCCATCAACAGGGCCTCGCTGTGCCCCTTGCAGGCCTTCAAGGCCACGCCGGAGTAACCCAACTCGCGGCTGAGCAACAGGCTCTCGAAGTCGACCAGCGACTCGTCGATGACCACCGGCTTGATCTTGGCCGCCCGGTGCATGCGATTCTCCGGGTTGGCTCGCAGATCGCGGTGCGTGGGTTGTTCGATGTACTGAAGGCGGCCGAGGGCCTGGGGGGATCGCTGGCCGAGTTGGGCCAGAAAATCGAGCACGTAATCCACGTTGGCACATTTCTCGTTGAAGTCTGCCGAGTAGCACCAGGACGTGCAGCCGCGCCGCTGCTGAGCCTCCGCGGCCACCCGCTCGATCGACAGGACTCGTTCGACGTCCCAACTCAGGTCGTCGCCGTTGAGCTTGATCTTCAGGTGCGTCAGCCCGTCGGCGTGGATCCACTCGGGCAAGGTCTCGGGCAGGCCGTCGTCGATGCGAGTATCCAGGTCGGCGTCGGTCAACGGGTCCAGCGCGCCGATCAGGTGATACAGCGGAATCGACGCCTTGGGGCTGCGGAGCGTGTAGCGATCGAGATACTCACCGGCAAATTCGCCGGTCAGGTAGGCAGACAGGTCACGGGAAACGAACTCCGCCGAGAGGAGGTTGTACGAGTTCTGGCCCAGCGCCTTTCCATAGGCGTCGTGTATGGCGGCTTCCGTGGGGCTGGCCGCCACCAGTTGGGCCAAACGGGGCATCGGTTCGGAGAGCCCCGCCGCGGAAGTGATCTCGTTGGCCGCGGCGGGGCAGTCCGTAGAGAGGTCGTGGGTGATCTCCAGCGGGTGGCCGCTCCCCTGATACCCGTCGGCACGACGGGCAACACGCTGGCCCAACTCAGTCATCGCCGCCAGCGCCGACTGGCCGGGAACTTCTCCGCTGGGCCATGCCCAGACGTTGCTCATGGGCATCGAGCCGAACCCGGCCCCACGGCGTCCGTCGCCGGTCTCGACCTCGACGCTCACGTGCAGCAGCACAACGTCGGTGACCACCCGGCCGCCGAACTTCATTGGCGAGCGATAGGCGAAACTCTCCGTTTCGCTCGAGACTGCGAGCAGACGCACGTCCGTGGATTTTGACACGGGGGCCCTCCTCTGAAGCTAATCGTGGAGGCGACGGACAAGCTCCATTGCGGGTGACTTTGCACAAAGCCGAGACTGCCCGTCGTGCAGGCAGCGGTCACGGGCGGCGGTCATCGGCCCACGCCGCCACCAGCCAGCGCAACAACAACCGCCCAGCGGCGCCGCCGCCGGCCGTGGCTTTGGGGAGCCATCTCCCTGCCGGCTCAGACGAGCTCCTTGCGCACCGCCCAGACGGCGGCCTGCGTACGGTCCGAAACGCCGATTTTGCGCAGGATGTGCTGCACGTGTTCCTTGACCGTCTCGTAACTGATGTGCAGGGCCTGGGCAATCTCCTTGTTCGTCAGCCCGTAGGCCAACTGGCGAAGGACCTCGCTTTCCCGCTGGGTCAGCGGCACCTCGACGTCGGCGGTCAGCCGTGGTGTGGCCAGGGCCCCGGTCACGCGACGCAACTCGTCTCGAGTCCAGGCGCTTTCTCCCGCCGCGGCCTTGCGGATTCCGTCCAGGAGTTTTTCGCGGGTGCAACCTTTCAGCAGGTAGCCGCTGGCCCCCAAGGCGACAGCTCGGGCGATGTAGGTGGGATTGTCGAAGGTCGATAGGATCAAGATCGGCATATCCGGCTTGTCGAGCTTGATACGTCCCAGCGACGTTAGTCCGTCGCCGTCCGGCATGCGGACGTCGAGCAGGCAGACGTCCGGATCGCTCTCCAGGGCGTACTTGACCGCGTCGGCTCCAGTGGCCACCTCGGCGACCACCTTGATCTCGGTACCGGCCAGGAGACTCTTCAGTCCGCTGCGAACGACTTCGTGGTCATCGGCAACCAACAACTTGATTTTGTTACTCATTCCATACTCCAGCTATAGGCGTTTGCTACTTCTTCAAGGGCCGCAACAGCGGGCAAATCGACTGAGATTCGAATTCCTTTGCCTGGAACACTGTTTATCACTGCCCGGTCGCGTAACAACCGGGCTCGCTGACGAATGCCCTCTAAACCAAAACGATCTTTCGTGACCCCTGCTGGGTCGAACCCGATTACTTGCCTTCTCTGACCCTAACAATCTGGTCGCGCGAGACCTGCTGGGGGCTCTGAACATTCCCCGTCCGCTGCCCCCCTAGGTAACCAACGAACTCCACTCCCTAAAATCATAGCAGACTTTCCGCCGGGGGGGAGCCCCCTAACAGGAATTCGGGGGAGAAAATCAACGGTTTTTTCTTGTCTCCCTGAAATGTAGGCGTTATTTGCCGCTATTTGGACCTATTGCGAACCGCTCCTTGTCGGTTCTGCGTGCGCCACCTCCTGCGGTGTCCCTTCGGCTCGCCATGTCAAACCACCGCTGACAGAGGCTGCCTTACCGCCGATCTAGCGGCCGAAGTCGCGTGACTGGTGGCACTTGAGTCGGCCAGGCCATGCCGGAGTGAAGGTGGATGTTCCCCATTTCTCGCGACCGTCCTCCAATCACCAAGCGTCATCCTACCCGACCCGCGCTGGGTGTAAATACACCACATACTGGAACGCCGTGAGGTCACCGTCACATATCTTGACAATCCGGCAGAACCCCGACAAGGCACCCTCAGACGGACGTGCGGGCAGGCCCGATACCGAACGGCAGGTTGTGCCGGACCGATCTGCACTGTCGATGGCAGGCCAACGAGCCGCGAAGACTTTTCCGTAACTGATTTTAACGTAACAAGTTAGGTCCATGGACTAACCTAGCTCGGCAGTGCCGGCATCCCCCGCACCCGGCTTGCGGAGGCCACCCGACCTGAGGTAATAGATCCGAAGCGTGAGAGGGCATCGGTCCAATGTATGGTGGACTACCCCCCCTGGAAATCCGCCTAGCTGCCAGAAACCGACGGAATGCAAGGAGCCATCCGGCAAGTTTTGTCGATAAGTCCGAATGGAGGGATCGATCCGGAAATTCCTTCCCTATGTCCTCCCGGCGTAGTAGAATTAACCGGCACTGCCAGGACGATCTGGCGGCCGTAAACAGAGAAAACCGTCGGTCTGCGGCAACCCGGCCTGAAAGCGTAACGTAATGCAGGTGGGCGTCCCCGATGGGGCGGGCCACCGGCTTGTCGAGGTTCCCAAACGCCCCTGACACCACCGTGCGGAGCGGCCCATGAACCAGCTACGAATACCCCTGGCGTTTCTGATTACCTGCATCTTTCTTCTTTCCGTTCAGTCGGCTCGCGCCCAGCGCCGGCGCAATCTCCCGCGCAGGCCGGCGATCAGCTCGTGGCTCAATCTCTCTCGAGCTGAACCCGGACCACTGGGCGGCTACTTAAGCGACGTTCGTCCTCGCCAGCAGTTCGCGCGCAGTCTCCAGCAGCAAAACGCCCGCCTGCAACACCAGGCTTCCAGCATCCGCTCTCTAGGCCGCCGGATGTCTCTGGCCGAGCGACCGCCGGAGTCGGTCCGTCCTACGGGAACCGGCAGCGTGTTCATGAACTACTCGCACTACTATCAGCGAGGGCTCTCCGGTTCGTCCGGTAGCCGTCGCTCGTGGTCGCCGCAGCCTGCGGGACGTCGCGGGGGCTACTCGGGTGGATCCTACGGGGGCCTCTGACTCGGGCTCTAGCGGCCCGTTGAAGAAGTGCAGATGCGTCAGCGCCCAGTTCTTCAACGCGCTGCTGGCGGCGGCCACGGCGCCGACTGCTTTCCCCAGCCCCATGGATTGGCTGCCCAGGTTCCACGCACACGCTCCGTTCGCGCCGGGCTCTGCCGCTGGGCAGGACCGAGTGTCTCCTCACCAGACAGGTAGCGGCTGCTAACGGTTGCACAAAGAAAGTAGGCTGTGCCGGTCAAAAAAGGTTGTTCCGGTCAGGATGCTATTACCGATTACGGACACTGAAGCCCCCAGGGACGGCGCGTGTCCCCATTTGCGCAAAAAGGGAAAGTTGGCTAGATTGAGCGAATTAAGCAAACCATTTGCGGCACGAATGCGGCACTCTTCCGAAATTCTGCTCCTGACGTCATTGCTGGCCACGGTGCTCGGCAGCACAGGTTGCCATCTGGCGGGCCCGTATCGCCCGGACCTCTCCGCAGCCTCCTCGCACGAGATCGCGGCCACTATCCCGCGAGAACTGTGCAAAGGCATCTTGCCGACCTACACGATCGAACCGCCCGATATCCTGATGATCGACGCGATACACGTCGTCCCGCGGCCTCCCTATCACCTGCGGACGCTGGACGTGCTCGGCGTCTACGCGCCGGGGACGGTTCGCGATCCGCCGATCGACGGCGCCTATCCGGTCGAGCTGGGCGGCTTTATCAACCTTGGAATGCCCTACGGATCCGTCGACGTTTCGGGGAAGACGGTTAAGCAGGCCCAGTACGCGATCAAGGAGCATCTTGGCAAGCACTTGAAGGAGCCCGACGTTACCGTGACTTTGATAGACATTGCCGCCAAGCAACAGATTGCGGGCGAGCACCTGGTGGGGCCCGACGGAACGGTGACCTTGGGCAGCTACGGCAGTGTTCGCCTGGTGGGGCTGACGATCTCCCAGGCAAAGCAGGCAATTGAAGACTACCTGTCTCAGTTTCTTCAGGACCCGGAAGTCTCGGTCGACGTATTTGCATACAACAGCAACGTATACTACGTGATCACTCAGGGCGCCGGGCTGGGGGACGGCGTGTTTTGTTTCCCGGTAACGGGCAACGAGACGGTGTTGGACGCCGTCTTGCAGATCAACGGTCTGGAGGAGGTTTCCTCGAAGAGGATCTGGATCGCGCGGTCGGGGCGGAACAGTCACGGCTGTGACCAGATCCTGCCGGTCGATTGGAACGCCATCACACAACGCGGAGAAATCGACACGAACTACCAAATCCTCCCGGGGGATCGTGTGTTCATCGCAGAGGACAAGCTGATTGCCTTCGGACCGAATCCCGCGAAACTTATCGCCCCGCTGGAGCGGCTCATGGGTTTCACCTTACCGGGAACCGGAACGGTTACCAGGTTGTCGGGATCCGTGTTAAGAGGTGGCGGAAACAGGCGGGGAACTTTTTAAGGAGTTGTCAAAAAACGACGTCGCACTTTTGGAGAATAGCCCCGCCCGGGAGGGCGGGGTTGGATGTGGCGACATGCCAGGAACCCCGCCCTTCCGGGCGGGGCTATCAACAAACGCAAAAAACGGGAACTTGTTCTTGGACAACTCCCAAGAACGTCCCGGGCGAGGCCGGCCGGGAAACTGCTGATGGGCTGCCGGAGACACTTTGGCCAAATGATACGCACTTCCGCAACCTTTGGCGCGTTGCTGTTGATGATCGGGCTGTGCGGTGCACAACTTCCAGACGGCCGCACGACCGGTTGCGGTCGACCAAAGGTGTCCTGCCTGCGACCTCACCCTGACCCAAGGTTGCCGGTGCTCTGCCGATCCCGAGCACCACGCCACGGTGTGGTTTCCCTTGGCGTCCGAGTGCCTGTGCGATAGCAATGCCCCCGAAGAGGCAACCGTTCCCTCGGGCAACTCCGAGGTGACCGAGCACGAAAGCCGCGTCCCGGAAATCGACGATCGGCAGCAGGCAATCCTGGTGATCCCCGAACCGTCGCGGCGGAACTCATCCGCTGCCGCAAACAGCCATCTCGAGCAAGACGGCACGTCGTCGGCGCCCGAAGCCGGCGAGTAGGCAAACCCGGGCTCTGCTCCCAAACGCCCGGTCGATTTATCAAAGTCACATTTGCGGCAAAAACGAAGTCCAGGTTCTCCCCGCAGATCTCCCCTACCTCATCCTCGCGACATACAAATTCCGCAGCCTTCGCATTTCCTCAACTTCAAGCCATATAGGAACTTGTGACCGCTGCGAACCGGCAGAACTGCGGTTTCCCGGCCAGCGTATAATTGTTAGGGTAACGGTATTTGATTCCCAAGGCAGCCAACATGGCGCACAAGATTGCCAAGCTGATGCTGGAACAGGCCAGCACGTTCTTGGAACGATCCGAGGCCGTAGAAGTTGCGCTCTCCTTGGGGATGCCGTTGCAGGAAATCGAAGAGTACCTCGATTGGCTGGAGAACGTCGGCAGTCCACGCAACGAGCGACGGCAGAATGGGTCATCCGCCCCCTCCACGGATCCCATCGACGACGAATGATTGCTGCTGTGGAACGCCAACCGACGGCCAGGATCGAGGTAAGTTCTGGCAGGTGGTTTTTACCCGAGGAACCACCATACTGATACTGACGCGACACCGATCGCAAGGGCCAGAATCGACAAGCCGGCCAGAAGCAGCTTTGCTCGTCGGCGCCGGCGCTTGTCGCGTTCGAGTTGCACGAGGCGGCCGGCGGTCCAGCTTACCAGTTCGTCGACATCCTCTGAAAACGGGCCGGCCATCGCCTTGCGTTCCGCGCCGCCTTCCCGTCCGCGATTCTCCCGCGAAGCCTGCGGCTGCTTGTCCGGCGGTTCGGGTTTTCGATTATCTGCGGGCCGGCCGCTGCACAGCTCCTGCTGACCTTTGCCGTCGGATCTTGCGGATCTTGTCGAAGACATTGAGGTGCCCATCAAAGGTTTCGGTTTTTTGGCATGCAGCTATACGTTTATCGAGAGTGCGCTGCCGATTGCACCGGCTGCACACACGGCCCTCGGAAGAGGCCCCAACGGGACGTACGCGAAAACCGGCCGCCTGCCCGTCAACAATTCAATTCTAGCATGGCCGAACCACTCGCCCCGGCGTCTCCGTGGGAGCATCTGTCCGCACAGCGAGGGCACCCGGAAAGCAACGCCTGTCAAGCGGGGGCTCATGACGCCACCTGGCAGTAGCCTACCCACATCTCGTATACCATAGCTCGGCTTATTTCATATCCACCTCGAGACGGGTAGCTTCCTTCAGGTAACTCGACTACATTCAGGCTTCTGCCCCGCCCGGCTGCTTGACGCAACACCCTATCAGAAGCACACTTGCGTCTGGCTGCCTTGCGTCTGCTAGAATTGCATGAGGTCCTCGCGAACCATGGCCCGGAAAACAAGAATCACCTCCCCCCTAACGGTGACGGACGTTCAAGGTACGTTCATCCACCTCAGTTCAGACGCCACGATATGCAACGCCGGTCTGCAACTCTGAAACTCGGTTTGATTACGACCGCGATTGTGGCGGCAGTCGCGGTGCTGGGTCTGGTCGCGTGCGGCGTCGAGCCAAACCGGCCGCCGGCAGACTTCGCGCGTCAAACGGATCGGGCCGCCGCAACATGCGGCGTTGCGAAGACCGTGGCCGCCGGACTGATGCTCTGCGCGTCCGTCGCGGGACTCTGCCTCGTGTCCCGAAACCGATCCGTGCAGTCGGACGCACCGCACGGCATTGCCGACACGGCCGGTGGATGGCCTCGCCGCCGGCACTACTTGCTGGCTGCCCTGGCCTTTTCGGCCGTTGCGGTTTACGGGTCGCTGGTTCCGTTTCGCTACGCGCCGCTCGAGTTCGCCCAGGCCGTCGGGCGACTGAAGGAGATCCTCAACGCGCCCGTCAGACTCGGTCTCCACGGCAATTTCGTGGCCAACGTCCTGTTGTTCGTGCCCATCGGCTTCTGCCTTCTCGCGGCGCTGGCCGTCGACCGCCACAACCGCGTGTTGACCGCGCTCTGCGTGCCGGCTGCCGGTTCGCTGTGCGCGGCGTTGAGTGTTGCCGTCGAGTCTGCTCAGCTTTGGTTTCCGGGACGCTATCCTTCGCCCGGCGATATCGTTGCGCAGATGATCGGCGCGGCGGCCGGAATAGGTCTATGGCTGCTGGTCGGCCGGACCGTTACCGACTGGGTACGATCGTACACCGTATCCGAGCGGCCCACCGAGCAGATCGACTGGCTGCTTCGGGCCTATTGCATCGGGCTGTTGATCTACAGCCTCCTGCCGCTGGACCTGATCACCCGCCCCGCCGAGCTGGTGCACAAGTATCGCCAGGGCAGGATCGCGTTGAGCCCGCTGGCCGGCGCCGGCTGGGATTTCGCCACCTTCTACGGGCTGTTTCGCGACGTGGCGATCTTCACCCCGGTGGGCATGTTGGCGGCGACGTGGATGACGTCGCGCCGCAGGCCGGTTCGCCCGCGGGGTACCAGCGTGGCTCTGGGCGTGCTGATAGTCCTGGCCGTTGAAACGATGCACTTGCTCGTCTACAGCCGTTCGGCCGCGACGCGCGACTTGATTACCGGAACGATTGGCGTATGTGCCGGAGTCTGGGCGATGCATGGCTGGCGCGGCCGTGACCGGGCCGGCCGTTCGGCGCCGACTGCGAGCCCTGTTGCGCGGCGCGCCTGGCTTTGGCTCGGTCTGGCCGCCGTCTACTCGCTATTGCTGGCCGCCGTCTTTTGCGAGCCGTTCGTGGCGATCGACGATCTGCAACAACTCAAGCCGCGCTACAACGGATTCTTCCGCGTGCCGTTCGGCTCGCGCTACCCCGGCTCGGAGTTCAACATGCTCTCGCAGATCGTCAAGAAGGGGCTGCTCTTCGCGCCGCTGGGGGCCCTGCTCACGCTCTCCCTGGCACGACTGCCGGTTCCACGTCCCGTTCGGCGGATCCTGCTGGGGATCGCCCTATTGGCCGCGGCCGGCGTGGCCACCGCGATTGAAATGGCCCAGGTCTTCCTGCCGCCGCACGTGCCCAGCAGTACCGACGTGATCCTGTGCACGCTCGGTGCCGCAATCGGGATGCTGGTGACCTTGCGAATCGTCGACGCTCGCCGGGCTTCGGCGCGATCGGTCGCCCCGCGACAAGAGTAAGCAATCGCCGCACCCGTCAGCAGACCTCGTTACGACGCTCCGCGTCGTAACGCACCAGGAGACGCACTGCGTCGAAGGGTCGGCGTAACTCACTGTGCCCCGGCGGCTATTCCGCCTCGAACACGATCTGCAGCCGTTTCACTTTTCCGAGCCGCCCGTCCTTCACGGGTATCTCGACGGCGATGGTGCCGCTATGGCCGCTGCGGACAGCGTCGACGGCCATCTCCTGAATCGATTCCATGGCGTACTCGACCCGACTCTGGTTGTCCTTCGGCCGGTCTAGTACGTCACCGTTGGCCCTTCCGTTTCTACGGCTCATTCCTAGGCTCACTGCTCAGGGGTGTCGGCTTCTATGGAAATTCCGTCCTTCCTGCCCCGCATCCATCCCCCCCAGACGTTCAGCCACCCCCCAAGATCATGTAGCTTGGGCACCATCCATACAAGTGAGGCAGGCTGACAACCTCCCGGGAGCAAAAGTGTTACCACAAGCTAAGCAAAATATACCATCCATGTCAACAGCCCAGGCCGGGAAAAACACAATAAAGGCACAATTCGGCCCTGCTGGGGGGGATAGGCATACGACAGAGCCTCCATTGGCGGGGTAATTCATGGCCGTCCTGGTCGCCAGCCCGCGCCCAGGGGTGGGCATGGCGCCGGGCCGACTGATCGCTTGACGAACTTCTCGGTGCCTCCGCAACGGCGGCATGGCTTAGTGCCGCTGAAGATAGTTAAACAAGGGCCGCGGGAATTGTCAAACATGAAACCGGAAGAAGGCAAGGGAACCATCTGGATCCACCTGTGTGGCAGCTCCCCGGCCCGCTTCTCCCGCCCAACCGGACCCCGCGGCGGCCCTTACTTCCTTCCCCTTCTTTTTCCTCTGTGTGCCTCTGTGCCCTCTGTGGTAGTTTCTTTCGCCTTGTGGGGATGTTATCTGCGAGTTGCCTTGCCACGTTGCCCCGGCGGCAGTGGCCCGCCAACCTCCCCGGGCCTCCGAGCAGAGGCGTGCCCTACCCACCGCAAGGAGGCGAGTCATGGACCTCCAGTGCGTAAGCAGCCGCCATCCGGGCCCACGGGCGCCAAAATCCGCCCGGAATTCGGAGGATTTTTTGGCGGGCATCGACCTCCAGGGTGAATCCATAAGGTGCTGTGGTGCAACATGTTACGAAATCCGGTCCGGCGAAATGGACCGTCGGGGCGGAGAAACTCCGAAAAAACCGAAATTCGCTTGTCAGGAATGGACCCCGAGCGGCGGAGTACTAATGAGAACCAAGGTAAGTGTTCTGTGGGTTACTGGGATTTGCGATGACCGGGCGTAACACGAGATCGATGCTGGGCGTGCTCCTGGGGCTGTGGGTGGTCTTTGCCGCCAACGCCGCGGTGGCGTCGATCATCTCCGACCGCCAGCCGGCCGACGATCTTTTCGCCGCCGCAGCAGCGCTCTCCGCCGATCAGGGAATGACCCCCCCCGCAGAAGATCGCCCCAGCTCCCCGCCAGACAACAGGGAGAACCCGCCCACAGTCGACCAACTCGAAGCCTTCACACCGGCGGGCGGTTCGACCGGCCAGCCCAGTTCGGCCTCGCAGGGCGGCGGCAACGGGTCCACCAATGCGGCAATCACGGCCATCCTCTGCGATCTGCCGCAACCGGCGCTACAGACGGCCCTGCCCAGGGAGGCAAGACCGTATCTTCCAACGGGTCCTCCGTTCGAGTTGCTGCGCCCGCCTCGTTCGGGTTGATGGGTGTGCGTCCTATTGCACAGATCAGTTCGTTCTATTCATCAAATTGGTATTGTTTTTTTCGAGAGGAAACCAACATGAGATACAAAGTCTTTCTTGCCTGCTTCGGCGTCGCCTTGTTGGTGGCGGCGCCTGTGCACGGCTCGGTGTTGTCCGCCCAGAACAATGGGATTCATTTCCTTAACTGGGAGGGCCTGGGCCTGGGTCCAGTCGGAGTAGATTTGGCAACACCGCTTCCTGGTGGGGATGGTAGTACGGGTATTGGTACTCCCAAAGCCGGAGCGTTTGGGCAAATCGATGTGGGGGATACTCTGGACGGGGTTTTCCAATCTCAGAATATCTCGAATGGTCTTGGCCCGGTGACGCAGTCGCTCCTTGGGGGGCTAGATCCGTCGTTGACCGCTCACTTCTCAATCATGGTGACCGCGAAGCGGGACGTTAGTGGCGGCCTCGGCCTTGCCTACGAATTCGATTTCGGGCCCAACCCCCTCTTTGCTCCGTTCTATGCGTTGCCGCCGGGCACGATGTTGGCTATATATGAGGACCTGGTCACAGTGCCGACCGCGCAAGATTTCACTATGATGGGCCTTACTCACGCCGCCAATGTTGCGACAGTTACCGATGGTACGCTGTTGATGGCGTTGGGTATGACAGCGCCGGCGGGTGTTGCCGAGTACTGGGTTTCGGAAGCCGGCACCGACATAGCGGCGTTACCGGTCGGCGGGTCCGCAGAGTTCTTTTATGGGCTCAGTCTCTTGGGGGGTAGCTTGCCTCCAGCGTTAGTTACCACCCAGGTGAACCCGTTCTTGACGCCGGTTGCCAATCCGGTGACCGCCCCGTACGCTCCTGGTGGTATATTGCCGGGTGGATTCCTGAACGACTTTGTCGGCGAGGGGGATGTGTCCCCAATTCTTGTTGGCCCTTTCCCTCCAGTGTATCCCGTGTTCAGCGACGACCCGGCGCTGATTAACGTCATTCCGGAGCCGAGTTCGATCATGGTCTGGTCACTCTTGGGATTGGTTGGTTGTCTCGTCTCCCGGTATCGACTTCGCCGCAGGAGGGCCTAGGTCTACTTGTTGAATCTGGCACTTTGCGCCCCGAAGGTTTAGACCCCTTCGGGGCTTTTTTTTCGTGCGGGTTTCGATGATCCGGTAGCCAGATCGAGTTGGCCAGGTCATCGGATTTGCGCGTTTGACCCCTGCTCTCTAGGGGCCTGCACCACCCGTCCCCCCTGATGCTTTCCTCGCATGGGTCACGTTCGATTTGACTTCGTAAGCGGTCGGCAACTCGTTTC
>SDBV01010804.1_pt1 | contig 11928 bp, 10 predicted proteins | sample 2277081 | NCBI WGS metagenome assembly SDBV01 (sample SAMN10402039, study PRJNA504765) | marine sediment metagenome | isolation source: marine sediment core GS10_PC15, 223 cmbsf | place: Arctic Ocean: Southern Knipovich Ridge | collected 2010
TTGCCCGTCAACTTCAATAAGTTTCGGTTTGGTGAATGGCGTATACGCATTCAGGGGCGAGATTTCAAGAAAAGCGTTCTTTTTCCCTTCTCGGCCAAACATTAGACAAAGGTCAAATCTCGTACTATCAAAGATACGACCTGTCACCATATGGGGAATCATAATGGCTCCAGTATGACCGTCCATTAATTTGGCAAGATTCCCCTGCATAGGCGGTTGGGTTGTCTTGGGCACAAACCAACTCTGGTCTGCCCCAAGACGAACCTGAACCGTCACACACTTACGTTCTTCTTCGGTCAAAGAATCAGTATTCCAAATAATCGTTGTCCCTATGCGAGATCGTAAAGGGACACGAACATGAATCTCTGACGCAGTAGAAGTTGGATCCATTAGCCTTGCTGACTCCCCTGCGGAATTACTGGGGATGGAAGAACAACTTGCCCCTGAACAACTGGAGGCTGTTGAGCTACTGGCTGTACTGGAGTTTGTGTCATAGGCTGAACTGTTGTTTGAGCTGGAGTTGCCGTTAATGGAGTCGCAACCTGAGTTGCTGGTTGCTGAACAATGGGTTCACCTTGAAGCTTGGTCGGCAATCCTTTATCCACAATAGCTCCCGGTAATCCAGCAGGGAATTCCTCTACGTTTATCTGCCCCTGAACCTGCGTAATCCGTTCTGCAATTTTGATATTGACTTGAGCAGAAGGCTCACGTTTCTGAAGCTTCATAAGCAATTCGGGATCACTGACATTAGCAATGAATGCCAATTTGCTTGTCTCATCCCAATCTGGATACTGCAATAGAACGCCATTCAGAACGTTCTGAGGTACGGTTGGAATGGCTGGCGCTGGAGCTGTTTGGATTGGTTGACGATATGCTGGAACTTGTCCCCCAAGTTGAACGATACGATTCTGGATGTACATACTGAGAGTTCCAGACGTTTCGGCATGGAAGAGCTTGTACAACATTTCCAAATCTTTTGTCCCAGCAATGAAGAACAGCTTTTTTTGTTCAGGCCATTCTTTGTAATTCAGCAGAATCTGAGCATTGCGGTTTCCTTGCTCTATCCCTTTGAGTAATGCTGTGGTCTGTTGCTCAACATCCAACATTACACCAGCTGACATTTCTCCAATATCTCTGAGCTGACCTCCACCAGGGATCTCAGAACCAATGATCAGTTGTCCCATCTGTGGTGATTTTGGGAGTGGGCCTGATTGCGGCATACCTGGCCGTATGACTTGCTGTAGCCCCACCTGATTACCTTGACGGACAATCTGTTGACCCATGTGTTGGTATTGGGGTTGCTGCGGAACTTGCTGCGGAACATATTGCGCGACATTTGGTGTCGGCAAGTTCTGCATGAACGGTGGTTGCGTTGGCTGAGGAGCCATAGGTTGCGGCTGAGGTAGTTGCGGATTAAATGCTGCGTTGTAACCCCCCTGATTTGGCCGACTGGCAAGAACCTGTTGAGCATTCAGAGGTCCACCAGTAGGCTGATACGGAGGGATCATTGTATTTTGTGAACGTGCCGCATTCCGGAGAATTTGATCAGCGTCTGGCACAATAACAGTTTGATCTGGTGCAGACCGTCCACCTGTGATAATCCCCTGAGCATCGGCAATTTCTGCTGGAGCTTGAGTTGAATCATCAAACCCTGGTCCACGCCCAACAACTCCTGGGAGATTAACACCTTCTGCTCCAGGGGGCAAAAAGCTTATCAATCCAGGTCCAGGAACCTGATTGACAAAGTCGGTTCCTCCACCAACGTAGCTAAGACTCTGTGGAGCTTGTGCCTGACGATAACTTTGAGCTGCTGGAGTTCCTTCCTGAATCAACCATCCACGTTGCATCGATGTCACAATCATGGGATGGACTATCTGATAGTCCAAGATCTTAACTGTTTGTCCTTGAGGGATCGTACCGTAACGCAGTGTTACTCCATCATCCAACAGCAACGTTCCATGGGAAGCATTGATGAGGGTGACGATTGTTGGTGGTGGACCTTGGGGGACTGGACTTTGACCTGGACCCATTGGAAACTGACCTGGCTGTTGCATTGCTCTTTCCTCCTATGTTTATTGACTAAAATTTTCCCGGTCAGTGGCTCTTCGCCACTGACCAGGACGAACGAAGCTATTAAATTTTAAATACGGCTGTGATTTAGATGATCACAGGGATGTCGGCTTCTGCCACACCCGCCGTATTGAACGAACCAATGCCGATCTGCTCCCAACCAAGAATGTCATAGCGGAGTTTTACAACGTTGTCAAAGACCTTGACTTCGACAGTTTTCCGCTCTGGCAGACGACCGAACTTATCAGGAGTCGTGATCGCAAAAACTTTGCCTTCATTGACACGATTACTGATTAGGAGAGGGACTCCATAGTAACCGCCAATGTGACCAGTTTCAATCTGACGATTGAGCGTAACCTGGTCAAGCTCGTTCGAACTCCACTTCAAGATCTCCGCATACTGCACGGGATGCATGAGGTAAGAGCCAACTTGCAGCTGGTTGCGAGTAATTCTCTTCCACAACTCAGCCAAGGTGTTCCGGGACAAGCTTGGCGACGTAACAATACTGTTAGGACCGACCGTAGCAGCAGTCTCTACGATACCACCCACGCCGATGATCGCGTCGTCTTCCGTGATAGCGATGGCAATGGCCACACGCTCTTTCGCACGGTCAAACAACTGATACCGACGAATGGTGATGTCCTCATATGGGACGCCCTGAAGAGCGGCCACAGCTGAGGTTGGGAACTGAATACGCTTAACGTTTGCCTGAACAGCAATCGGCTCACCACGACCAGCCAAAAAGACCGCTCCGAACTCTGGAATATCCAGGTCGTAGAACGGTACGTCTCCGGTTGGGATTTCATCCACAACCACAACGTTGTTCCGGCCAATAGCGTGATAGTCGAGACGCTGCTTGAGCACCGGGTGCATAGCAAACGCTAGTTTCCTCAGTCCATCCGGCGAATGGAGCATCGAGTCGATTACGTCCCCTGCGACTGCATTTGTGGGAACTGTCGATGACGAAGCTGCCGTTACCGGGTCTAACGCAGCGGCTGCTGCTGCCGGGTCAAAGATACCAGTTTGAGATATCTGAGATGCCGTCACAGGAAGACCGAACTGCTGAGTTGCTGGAATCATCGCTCCCTGTTGAGGGTACGCCTGACTCGAAGCATGATTCTGCAAGATCTGGTCAACCAGCGCAAAACGCTGCCGTTGGCTAAGGGTACTTACTTGAACGCCATGTTGCATTAGTTTAAAATCACCTCCTCGAATATTTTTAGTTAGGCTGTAAAGGCAGCAGCGTTAACAATCACAGCCGGGATCAGAATTTCGAATTCTGTAATCGGCGAATTGTCGCTGACACCTACCAGAACAGCAATGTCTTCAAAACCTGTAACACCAGTGGTGGAACCCTCGATGTGCCACTTCATAATATTTGGCGAACCTGCGAATGCGGCATCCGTTACGTTCACCGCATGCAATTTCTTACCAATATCTGCAATCGTGGGAAGGGCGCCATCGAACGGTATGATAGTCGTCTCACCTCCAGTTGTGTTCTGGAAAAGAGCGTTCCGAACGATGATCCTTGCCTGAAGTTCCACTGTCGCTCTCTTGGCTTCAAACTCACCAAGAGAAGTCCGACCCAAAAGCGTATTGACTGGCAGGTTGATGAAGACTCCATAAAACAAGTCTTCTTCAGAACCTGTTGCGTCGGCAATGCTGTTCAATTGACCCTGCAAGCCTGTAGCCGGGGTTGCCCCACGAACCATGGCCGCTGGCAGTCCAGGAACGACATTGGCTGTTGAGACCAACAGCTTCGTGGCGTCACGCTGAACACTAGAAAGCACTGCTACGCTGTCAGAGAAAATCCCCTGACGGTCTGTTTGAATTGGCGGCATTTTACTTAATCACCTCCTGCATATTGATTGTTGTGTCGTTCATGTTCTTACTGTCTACGGTAAGGCCGTGATGCGTTGTCAGTCTGCCAAAACACAGAAAGCTGTTGCGCTGTTTGCCCATAGTTCTGAGGAAAGTTCCGAAGACCCGGAACCATCTCATCTGGCATACTGGCCTGGAACAAATTTGCTTGGCTCGACATAGCTGGTAATCCTGCCGGAGCCCCCATTTTCGGAGTCTCTGGAGGTTTTGCTCCACCAGCAGCTGGCGGCTTTGGTGCTCCACTTGGTTCCGCAGGCTTTTTCTTGCCTGGTTCGCCAGCAGAACGGACATCCTTCAGGAGCTTCTCGATTACGCCCAAGGCTCTCTCGTCGAGACCGGCGAGATCCTTCGAATACTTCTCACGATCTTTGACGTCTTCGACCACTCCAACTTCGGTCAGGAGATCCAACACTTCGGCCATTTCGTCTTCTTTCGCCCGCTTCTTAAGTTGATCTTCAAGAGCAGCAGTCTTTACCTGCTCTTGCTTCAAAGCCTCACGAACAGCGACATTAGAAGAACTCATGTCAAGTGCCATTTCATATTCGCCAAGTCCCTTACTCGGCAACCTAGCAAAATAACTACGCACTGCCGGAGCACTTTCCAGACTGGGACCTTTGTCAGGAACATAAGCACTTTCCGCTGCAACAGTTGGCTCATCACCGACCTTAATCTTGTCTTGAGGTTCTGTTGCGTACGTTGGCGCTTTTGCAGTGGGGCTTCCACCCGCTGCCGTGACTTCTAGACCCTTTCTGTGAGTTTCCGCAATGCCCATTGCCAGAGTCCTAAAGGACTCAAGGTCTGTGCATGCCTGCTTGAGATGCTCTACGTACTGCTCAGGCTGCACGGCCAATTCAGCAAGCTGCTTCTTCTTGTCCTCATCTGTTGCATCGCTCGATGCAATGCGCTTCACAGCGCTAACGAAATGAGGATGCAGAATATACGTTGCTCGTACGACGACCGGCTCTTTCGCTGCCTTACCTTCTTTTTGCAATTCCGCTTTCTCTGCATCCGTCAGCTCTTCTTTGCCAACGAAAAAGGATTCTTCCAGCGAATCACCCTGGTCATACGCAATTACGAATCGTTTCATTCAGTTCACCCCCTAGCGCTTAATAGTTATTAAGCCGGAATAAGTTGTTCACGCTTGGTCTCAACCATTTCTGTCACTGCTGGTTTGAGTTCAAGCTGTTTTTCTTTGATTTCTTTTTCCAACTGACGATACACTTCATCCTTCACCATTTTTTTGTAACGACTCATGAAGGCTTCTCGGACAGCTTTCTCAATCCATTGCTCCAGCATTTTCTGATCTGGCATAGCAATGGTGGGAACTGCAACTGGTTGTCCGGGTTCAGCCGCAGCTTCGTCATTGTTGTCAGCCCCTTGTACCATCAACGATAACGCTTCACGATCTGCTGGAGCTTTGGTAAACGACAATTCGTAAAAAGTCACGTCTCGGCAAATGTCGTAAGCCAAAGATCCATTGGAGGCCTTTCTGCCTTTGATGCAGTTAGGGTTCTCACGATTCATGTGAGCGCAAAGCTGATGTTTCTTTTTGGCGATGTTATGGCAGATCGAGCACTCAGCAGCTCCAGCAATGCAACCCATTGAAACTCCAGCTTTTCCACTTTCCAAAGAAGCTCGGATCATGTTGGCTTCTCGTGGGAAGCGCATCTTGTCAACAAGGGCTACAGCAAGGACGTATTGTTCGTCTTCAATCCACTGAGCGTGAGCAAGGATCCCAATAGCGTTGCGAGGATCATTCGAAGCATGCTCGACGTAGAACCCTTTAGCGATGAACGTTAGATAAGAATTGATGAGTTCGTCGTTCGGGAAGCCGTCACCATTCGAATTTGGTCCCCATTTACTTAGACCACTGACAGCACGACACCGAATTGCCATGAAGCGATCCAGGTCCAAAGGCATGAAAATCGACTTGTTGATTTCTGCTTGCGGCAGGAAAGCGTAGTCAGGATGGGTTGCGGTAACTACTTGGTGCCAAATGTCATGAAGTTTGGTGCCGTCAATAATATCGGCTTCAACACTTGCATGAATTACGATGTCGTCGGGATCAGGAAGAATTTTTACAAAGTTGCTGGCATTTTTAACTAACTGCACTTAAGACCTAAAATCACCCCCTCTTATTTGAGTTGAACCGCCGTGTTGCATTTCGGGCAGTTGATGGATTCTTGTGTCGATCCGATGACTGACAATTGTTGTCCGTTGGTGACTAATCCAGAAGCGACTGTAATAACATGGCCACAGTTAAGGCAAGCACATTGCTTGGGTGCGCCAACAACTTGCACGTCTTGCACGGCGCCAGTCATCACCAAAGAGTCTGAATCGCGTAAAGACATACTGAGGTTATTATGGAGTTCAATAGGATATTGTCAATAAGTTAGCTCAGAGTCTTTTGGAAATGCAGTACTACCAATACTTTTTGTCAGTAATCCTTGGTCACTTGACCGGGATATTTTCGCCAATCGAAGCTCATTTCGCTTGGGAGAGGGCTTCCATCAATCCGTTCTTGTGTTTCGAGCTGTGGATTAATGTTGAGTTTTTGTTCTTTGGGATCTGAAATAGCCAATTGTCTTCGGCAGAAAGGACAAAATACGAGGTTGCGTTCTTCCAAGATAACCATTTTGTGGTTGTCATAAGGGCATTTCCCGTATTCTTCACGGCATTCTTCACGGCCAAAAAGACCGACATAAGGATAGCCAACCTTTTCGCTAGAGTCGAGATTGTCAAAAATCTTACGCCATTCTTGGTCGCTCATCCGGTCTTGTTGTGGGGTTGAATGAAAAGGCGAATAAGGGCCAGGGTTGATAATCGGCATTGTCTCCCGACGATACAGGCTGGTCGGATTAACCCTTAAAGGGTTACGACTTAAAGGATTGCGAGACGAGATGGGAATACGCATGAGGGTTGGCTTCTAGAAAGTCCATTGTATACATCACTTGTTCGAGCAATGTTTGGATAGCGTCAGTTCGAGCAACGACCAAATTCTCATCAATCTGAGAGCTAGTCGAAAAGAGATTCGTTCTTATGGATCCAAATTGTTCAACTAATTGAGAAGATATTTCTAAAATATCTTGGACGCTTTGTTGGTCAACGACAGGAGTCGGAGGATAGCTTGACTGTGGCTGTTGAGGCCAGAATGGTGACTGATCATTCATCGTGAGAACTCGTCCTGAACATAGCCATTTGGCATCGTGACAATTTCTTGTTGGAGTTCTGGATCAACTTCGCTTAATAGCTGCATAGAACGATTACGGACTTCCCCCAACGTTCCCATAACGTATTGATAAACTTCTGGCGGGAGACTCGTTGGAACCTGAACACTCTCAACTTTGGCAATAAATACCTTAAGTTCGTCTATTGCCGTAGCGAGATATTGGTCAGGGACTATTTGCGTTCCGAGAGAGGCCAAGTTGTCTCCCCTTCAAGACCACGATCCATATATCCAGGATTATGGATCAAAGCTGCAATCAATTCAGAATACGGGTAGATACCCTTCGCTTGAAGGACCTTTCTTGCGACGTCACGCTGTGCGCCAAGACTTGGCTGAATGGTTCCCCACTTCGACAATTTGGCAATCTCGCTTTTTATCTCTTTTTCGGCAACCTTTTTGACTTGAGTGATGGCAGACTTCCACATAGACTTTGTGCATTCACCCAGCAAGAAGGTCGCATGCAATTGCCCTGGAACGTCTGTGTAACCAAATGCCTGGACAATAAGTCGTTGCCAATCTTTCGGACCCATCGAAGCTTTCCGTTCTGTACTAGCTTCCATTTTGTCAGGTTGAAGCATTCCTGGATCCCAATTTGTTCCAGGAAATGTTCCTTCCACGAAATTAGGATCGTATGATTCAATTTTCTTTGCATCACTTAACTCTGCATCGTCGAAGATTGTGCCAGAATCAACAAGATCGACACTCGCATATATTCCGTCGTTATCAATCTCGGTTATTTTTCCTTGGAATCTTGCATCAGCAAGTCTTCTGCCATGTGGACCATGGTCCACAAAAAGATCTGTGTCCCCTTTAAATTCGATCAAATCCCCGACCTTAAACGCTTCTGCGGCAACTGGCCCAGGATTTCCGTCAGGATTCCCGTAAAGATCAGCCTTTGTCGTAAGCCATCCTGTTGGCGCATTCATAGTCTCACCCCCCTTGATTTTAATTTTATTCGTTGATGCCGTTTGTACTTGAGCTTCTGAAGTGTCAAATGTCCCGATCTTTTCCATATACTCCAAATAACTAACGTCTTCAGGAAATTCGAGATCTACTTCCACATTATGACCATTACTCTCCCACGCTTCTGGAAAATTTATGCCAATAACATTTCCCTGATTATCTCCTAAAACTTTGCCTTTTGACCCTTCATCAATTGCCCATTGTGGACCAGCCACAGGTCCCCATTCGGTTGGTCGATCAACGTCCGGACCTTCGATAAATTTTGTCGCCTGAACCATATCTCCAGGTTTAAGTTGGTCAAGAGTCAGTGCTGCCTTTACTTTTAGCTCCTTTGTCGATTTCTGAATATGGGTAATGGACGCAATCCCGATAAGATTTCTAATAGGGTCCGTTGAAGCGATTCGAACACCACTTGGCAATCCATCCTGAATCCAATCAATAATATCTTTCGGATGATGCCCTGATTCAACTAGCCGATGAGCGAAATTGGATACATCGTCCCATGTAAGTTCTTCTGGCAACCTTGTCTCTTCTTCTTTGGCTTCAGTTCGCATCTCGTTTAACACAACGTCGAATGACTTCCCACTTTCAGTTGCTTTAAAGGCGACAATAAATTGAACTGGGGCAATAGAACTATTCGCTCGATTGATAAAATGATCTAACGCATCAACATCTTCCCCAGTCGTTGGTTGGGTTTCATATCCAGGATCAAAAGCTTTGCGTTTCAGCACGACCTTCATTATATGGCTCCTGGTGATGTAGTTGCACCTTCTGCCCCTGGAGATGGCTTGGGTTCAGCCAAGGCTCCAGCCTCACCTGGGGTTGGAGGGGCTGTTGGTCCAGCCTCTGGTGGACGAGTAGCGGTCTCAGAAGGGATAGAAGGTTTCGTTGAAGAGACGTCAGGGAGAGCAAATTCCCCCGGCTTTTTCTCTTCTCCCTCACCAGTATCCTTCTTCATCATGTCTTCTTTCATTTTTTCTCGAATAGCACTATTGATATTTTGTCCCAGCAAAACCTTACGGCCAAGATCTCCAACCTTAAACTTCGAATCGGTAATGACCTTTTTCCGTAGTTCCCTGTAAACCGTATCAGAGGCTGTACTCTCTTCCTTCTCCCACATGTATTCGAGATCCTTCATCTTCCAGCCGAACATTTCTGCAACGATTTGCATAGGGATCTCACCCTTCTCGCGTAAGGTGATAATCATTTGCTGGATCGCCTGATGCGAGAGTAGATTTGCACGCTCCCAATAGATCTCAGGCACCACCAAACGGTCTTCACGACGGATGATAATTTTATGGTTTACGTCAGCTGTCGTCGGCATATAGAAATCACGCTGACGAGAGAGGTTCATGAAGATCTTTCGGTTTAATTCATTGGTCAGATTGTTCCGGAATGTGAGATACCGATTCATTAAACCCTTCATGAAGGTGATACCAGCAGCAAATGGTGTCTTTTCACCCGAGATAATGGCGTCACTCACGAAAAGGCCAGCAAAAATACGGGATTTTACATGGTCATAATAAGGGATCAATGGAAGAATTTTGTCATGTCCTGTGACGTATTCAACGTTCACGAATGGGTGCGTAATGATATTGAAGTCAGGGTCTGCTGTTGCCTGAGATAAGAGACGACGGAAGTCCGTATAGAAGCTAGGCGGTGGGATAAAGCCTTTTTCGACTGATCCAATTTTAAACAGCTTCAGCGGAAAACTGTGGCGCTGCACAAATGACGTTCTGAAAAGATGCAGATAGTCCTGATAGATTAGATCTTTCACAACGGACATTACTGGGCTAATTCCACGGTTGCTATATCCAGCCATAGAACGCTGCAAGACAATCAGCCTATTAGGATCCAGAACGAAAGGCTTATTTTCCTGCAAAGCCTGTGCGTACATTGGGCTGGTTAGCCCAATGATGTCAACGAGCTTTTGATCAGCTGGGTTCTTGGACTTAGCAAGCTTGGCAATTTCTTTGTTAGGGCGAAGCACATAGATCCTTCTTGTCGAAACGTAAGCGCTATGAACTTCGATTTCTTCTGGAGGGAATTGGACAAATCCATCGAACTCGTTATTCATATCGTTCCAGTTGCCATATCCAAAAGCCTCACCAAGGAGCCAATAGTCTCGGCAAAGATTAAGAACAAAATCAAGAAGGTTGACCCTATTCTTAAAGTCATTGAAATATTCCTCGGCTTCAGGGCAAGCCGAACATCTCAATGAAAAGTCTGATATTGGGGTCTCAGTATGAAGATCGATAATCGTTCGAATATGTGGATCGTATTTGTAATAATGCCGTAACCGACGATTGAGTTCGCGGATATTGTCTTGCGGAAAGACGATAAGGATTGGATCAAAGAGGGGGTCCAAATACAGCAACGGAACACGTTGCGTATTAAAATCAAGTCCTGCGGTGTTGAGGCCTTCCTGACCAAATAAGCGAAGTCCTTGCCCTTGTCCTTGTCCTGCATTACCGCCACCGAACATCTGGAGTTGTTGTTGGCGACTGAATCCGTTTTGAGCTGCTTGGCTTCTGCCAAGAGAAGACTCTACGAGAAGATTCTCAAGCCCCCCATGATTAGCCATTGCCGAACCATAGTATGGCGTGCCATTTCTTTGATCCATATTCCCCTATTTTTTATTTAGCGAGGTTTCGTTCTTTCTGGAAATATTTGTTTAGGCCTTGGTCAGAAAGACCGTAGATGACTTTATCATCGCCCTTAAAAGTGTCTGTGGACCAAATCTCCGAACCAATAACACTAAAGACCATACCAGCAGGTTTCCTGTTATATGGTGGCGAAGTGTGTTTATCGAAGACATCAAGCAACACTGTCACCGAAGCGACGGCATTCATGAGATCCGGTTCGTCAGAATCAGACTGATGACCAAGTGGTCGAAGAGCCTGGTACTTAAACGACTTGATTACTAGCTGATAATCTTTGACGCCAGTCCCAGCTTGAAAAATATACCGAGTGACAGCATCAATAACGTCGGCAGGAACAGCAGGGTGACGATGAGGAAGTTCCTGTCGATCAAGAAAATCTTGTGGTGTTTTCTCGGCCAACTCATCTTGGAGAGGCCTCTTCATTTCATCAGACTCAATTTCCCTGAGTTTTTCGATAACGGCCTCATTCTCGACTGTTTTTTCGGTATCAGCGAAAATGGTCATGAGGCTCATGTATTGCGGATGCGTCAATTGTTCAGATTGACGTGCAGCCTGGATGTAGCGTTTCCGCTCAGGCAACGAATGGATCGTTGACAAAAACTGATACATTCCCTTGTACTCTGTGGCTTGCATGAACAAATGCGGGTTCCGATAACTCAATTGCGTCATCTCAAAAATCTGGTTCTTGACTTCTTTGACCGGAGGATTCCAACGCTCAACATCTTTAACGAGTTTGCCGAGTGCAGCAAGAGAATCAGCGTAGTCCCGATGCCGAGAAACTTCAGTTCGTACCTGATCGGTCTCTTGGCAAAGGACGTTATACCAATCAGCAATTGGCATAATGAAGTAGTAGACACCCTTCTGCTTCTTTGAGTGCCCCCATCCCCAATTGAATCCTGGGATTGATCCAGGGCTGTATTGGTAGTTGATGTTCATGGCCTCTTGCGGGGTCATATTTGTCAGCTTCGTGAAGACACGACGGATCTTGTCAGGGGGATACCTGTAAGAGATCAAGAAGTCCTCCATGAACTTATACGAGAATCCCTCTGCGATCATTAACTCAAGATGAGTTTTGATCTCTAGTAACTCTTCCGGGGTGTCAGTGTTGGCAAACCCAACGCCATA
>SDBV01010805.1_pt1 | contig 11928 bp, 14 predicted proteins | sample 2277081 | NCBI WGS metagenome assembly SDBV01 (sample SAMN10402039, study PRJNA504765) | marine sediment metagenome | isolation source: marine sediment core GS10_PC15, 223 cmbsf | place: Arctic Ocean: Southern Knipovich Ridge | collected 2010
TTGAAAATATTAATGATATTTCAAACTATCCCCAATCAAACGATGATGTTGACGATTTGCTGGCTGATTATCTACAAATTAATAAAAACAACCTTTGGCTGGATAACGGCTCAGCCGCATTGATCTATAAGATCTTTGATTGGTTAGATTTTAGTAAGATAGCGATCGTTGGGCCGACTTTTTGTGAATATGAAAGTGCTGCGCTCGCAAATGACATTGATGTTTTAAATATCGATTTGTTTTCTGATCAGCGAGCCTTTGAATCAAGCTTCAACCGGTTTAATTTGCACAGACAACTTGAGTCTTTTGAAACCGAAAATATTGACGCTGTTTTCATTTGCAATCCGAATAACCCAACAACGACTCACCTGCCAAGATCAACGATAAAATGGTTGGCTAAGAAAACTAGAGATAACAATACATTTTTGATTGTTGATGAAGCTTTTATGGATTTTGTAACTGACAAGAACGAGACTAGCGCAAAACCTTTGATTGATGAATTTGAAAATCTGCTCGTCCTTGGTTCTCTTACCAAGTTTTTTGCCATCGCCGGGCTGAGAGCCGGCTATATTTGTGCAAATGAAAAATTAATTTCTGAATTTTCACGCAAAAGCCCGCCCTGGCCAATAAATACGCTAACTAGCAAAGCAGTTATAGCCGCCTTGAAGGATGTCAGTTATATAACTAAAACAATCGCGCAGTTACCTGTTTTGAGAAAAGATCTTATCGACAATCTCGAGCCCATCAAAGGCCTTCGTGTGTATGACAGCTGTGTTAATTTTGTGTTCGCCGAAATCAAGGCAAACGCAACTTCTTCAGATCTTTATGAATATCTGGCTAAGAGAAAAATTTTGATCCGTGATTGTGCTAGCTTTAAAAAACTTGGCCAAAAATTTATAAGACTTGCTGTGAAAACGCCTGTTGAGCATCGATTATTAGCAAAACACGTTAAGGCGGCGATCAATGAGCTATCCTAGGTTGATGATTGCATCTCCACATAGCGGTGCGGGAAAAACCACCGTGGTTTGCGCTCTTATAAAGGCTTTACAAAACCAAGGACTTACGCTTAGCTCTTTTAAAAGCGGCCCGGACTTCATTGATGCCTCATATCATTCACGCGTAGCAAAAAGTCCCTGTAGAAATCTGGACAGTTGGCTGATTCCTAAGAAAAACCTTTCGCGATTGTTTGTAAACGGCTTTGCGGACAGCGATCTCGCAGTCATAGAAGGAGCAATGGGTCTTTTTGACGGACAAGGAACTTCCTCGATTGGAAGCAGCGCTCACCTATCTAAAGTACTAAAGATCCCGGTTATCCTCTTGCTCGATGCAAAAGCCATGGCTTATAGTGCGGCGGCCCTAGTCTATGGTTTTAAGAATTTCGATAGATCCGTAAAGATCAAAGGTCTTATTTTCAACAACGTAGCCAGCCCGAGACACCTCAATATTCTTAAAAACTCTTTAAAGAAAAGCAATTTGCCATTACTTGGCTACCTGCCCAAAGATAAGCAAATATTGTTTAAAAAGAGACATCTCGGCCTGCATCTGGCACATGAGTCTGAATCCATTGATAAAAAGATAGAGATCGCTGCGTCGTTAGTTCAAAAAAACTTTAATCTTGACTTAATCATAAAAATAGCCCGCCAAGCACCGTCTTTAGAAACACATAAGACGATAACAAAAAGTAAGCCAAGCACCGTAATAGGTGTAGCTTATGATGATGCCTTTAATTTTTATTACCGAGATAATCTTGATCTACTGAAAGCTAACGGAGCACAAATTAAATATTTTAGCCCCATTACAGATAAAAGCCTGCCGTCAGTAGACGGTCTATATTTTGGCGGAGGTTACCCTGAACTGCACGCTCAAAAACTGGCTGCCAATAATTCTCTTAAGCACGAAATAAAGACAGCTGCTTCGGACGGCATGCCGGTATACGCAGAATGCGGAGGATACTTGTATCTTTCAAAAACTCTTTCAGTAAACCAAAAAACCTATGACATGGTGAACATTTTTGAAACCGAGGCCAGTATGGAGAAAAAATTCCAAGCACTGGGTTATGCCAAAGCAAACTGCTTAAGTGACAACATCTTGTCTACGGCAAATACTACCCTTAAAGGGCATCAGTTCCATTACTCTAAAACAACTTACCCCAGAAAGAATACTTACGCGTTCATTTTAGGCGACGGGAAAAAGACTGGATCTATATGTAAAAATGCAATCGGTTCCTATCTGCACGTTCACTTTGGGAGCGATTTTAAAATAGCCAAGAATTTTGTCAAAGCTTGTCAGGGGTTTAAATGACGGGTAAAGCAATTATACTTCTATCCCATGGTTCAAAAAAAATTGAAGCCAAAAAAGATCTATTAGAGATAACAAAAATTCTCGGTCAAAAAACGAACATTAGGACAGAACTTGCCTGCATGCAGCTGACAAAACCAAGCTTTATAGAAACTATCGAGTTATTAGCAGATCAAGACTATAAAGAAATAATGGTCATTCCCTTCTTCTTAACAAACGGCCAGCACATGCAAGAAGATATCCCTGAGCTACTACAAGAAGCAAGATCAAAATTTGGCCATCTTAGTATCACAGTGACCGAGTACTTATGGCCGGACCCTAATCTAATAAAGACGTTAAAAAATAGAGTGGCCGAAGTTAACCCCGTAAAGACAAAACAGCCTTTGACGGATCCACATGCGATAGAAGAAAAAAGCTTCGAGCACATTGATAAGCTGATCGCTTGTAATTTTGAGCCTGAAGAGCAAAAAGTTGTAAAAAGACTTATCCATACCTCGGGTGATCTCAGCCTAGTTCACCTTATCAAATTTTCAAACTACGCAATTGAAAAGACTGTTGAAGCTATAGGTAAAAGACACCCTGTAATAACCGATGTCAGCATGGTAGCAGCTGGCATTAGCGAAAATCTCACCGAGATCACGGGCATCAATTTAATCACCCGAATCAGTGATGATGATGTTAGGCGTGAAGCACAAAGTTTTAACAAAACACGAGCTTCTATAGCAATAGAAAAATCTCTTCTGGAAAACCCTGAAGCAATAGTAGCTATTGGTAACGCCCCCACGGCCCTCTTTAAGGTTGCTGAGTTAATTAAAAGCAGAGCAATTGAACCTGCGGTGGTCATTGCGATGCCAGTCGGTTTCGTGGGCACAGCTGAATCAAAGGAAACTATCAAGAAAACCGGGGTTGAACACATAATCGTTGAAGGCACCCGGGGCGGAAGTGCCCTTGCGGCCGCCTCCATAAACGCGATGCTTAAAATCGCTATAGAGCAAAATATGTTGGTTACTCAATGAAACAAGACAAAAAAAGCTTTAAGAATGGTATAACGACCGGCGCTTGTGCAGCGGCCGCAGCAAAGGCAGCGGTCACCAGCCTGTTTGAGGATAAACCCGTCAATCAAGTTGATATAAACTTGCCAAGCGGTAAAGCAATAACTTTAGCGGTTTTTGAGACCGAAAACCAAACGACCCACAAGACCTATTGTGTGCAAAAACCGGATAATGACGATCCCGATATCACAAAGGGCATAAAAATATACGCTAAAGCCTCAAAAGCTGACGGTCTCGAAATAGAAGGCGGCAAAGGCATTGGTAAAGTAACTAAACCGGGACTCGCTGTAAAAATCGGACAAAGCGCCATAAACCCGGCGCCATTAAGGCTGATCAAAAGTGAAGTTAAAAGAGTTCTTCCAAAACAAAGCGGCGCAAAAATAACTATCAGCGCCCCTGATGGTACAAAACTTGCTAAGAAAACCTTTAACGAACGTTTAGGAATTGTCGGTGGAATATCCATTTTGGGAACTACAGGCATCGTTACACCCATGTCGGTAGATGCTTTTAAAATATCCCTGGCGTCCCAAATTGATATAGCTGTGGCTCGTGGTATTGAACACTTGGCCCTGACTCCGGGCAATATCGGCTACCAGGCAGCACGCAAGAAAGGTTTTAAAAAAGACGCCATAATTATTTGCAGCAATTTTTTCGACTTCATGCTAAAGAAGTGTAAAGAAAAGAGGATTAAAGAAGTGACTCTGGTGGGACACCTCGGCAAACTCTTGAAACTGAGTGACGGCAACTTTAATACCCACAGCAAAGTCAGCCCCCTAAACCTTAACAGCTTATCTATCTACCTAGGTGATAAACAAACAAAAAAACTTAACTCGGCAGAAGAAGCCATAAGCTTATTGCTTGCGCATGACAAACAATCACTTGATAAAATCGCTGCATCGATAAGCAAAATAACAAGTGATTACCTTAACAACAACGTTAGAGTAAACACTTGCCTAACCAACTTAAAGAGCGAAATTGTTGGAGAATCTAAATGAATAAGTCGGTAATTCACATAATAGGAATCGGACCGGGCTCAAAAGAATACCTGACACAAGCAGCCATCGACAAAATTAAAGAACAGGATCTGCTGGTAGGCAGCACTAAAGCTCTATCACTTTTTGAGAACCTTAACAAAAAAACCTATGTCTTTAAAAATGATGTTAAGGATCTAATTGATTTCCTTAAAAACAATTACGCCAAAACTAAAATCGGAGTTCTGGTAACGGGCGATCCCGGTATTTACTCTCTGGCAAGCACCATTAAAAAGCATTTTGCCTCTAATAATCTACACATACTTCCGGGGATAAGTTCAGTTCAATTATTTTTTGCCAAGCTAGGACTGTCCTACGAAGAAGTTTCCATTAAAAGTGTTCACGGCAGAAAAATGGATGAGTTAATTGAGCAAGTAAGAATACACAAAAAGGTCTGCATCCTAACTGACGCCAAAAATAATCCCAAAAAAATAGCCTCTAGTCTATTAAAGAAAAACATCTCAGCTAGAGCATGGGTAGGCCAAAACATTTCGTTGCCTGAGGAAAACATATTCGAAGAAGAACTAAGCAAGATAGCAATTAATGGTGATTACGAAAATTCTCTACTGTATCTTGAGATTGGAAGTGCGCCGTGACAAAACTTTATGCTCTGGGAATTGGGCCCGGAAACAGTGAATACCTAAGCCTGAAATCGGCTCGTGTGTTGGACGAAGCTGAAATCATTTTCTGTCCGCAATCTGAAGCTAAAAAAGAAAGCATGGCTCTAGAGATTTGCAAAGAACACATAAGCCCGGAAGCAAAAATTGTAAAACTTGTCTTTCCAATGACCAAAGACAAAGAAGAGCTAAATAAATATTGGAAAAAAGCGGTAGACGCCATAATAAGCGAGTGTAAATCGATAAAAACAGCCGCTTTTATAACACTAGGAGATCCTTCTATCTACAGTACCTACAGTTATATTGTGGATCAGTTGAAACAATCACCGGCCATCGATTTACGTACTGTTCCCGGCATCACTGCTTTTAGTGCCTCGGCGGCGGCACTTAACCTGTCCCTCGTTGAGGCTGATGAAAAACTGGCGCTTTTACCGGCGTCTGATTTAAAGGCAGTCGAAAACGCAATTGATAACTTCGAGACTATAGTTCTTTATAAAGTGGCTCGCCACGTGGGTGAGATAAGCGAATTGTTATATAGAAAAAACTTGCTTGAAAAAAGTTTCCTAATTAGCCGCGTATCGACTAAAGAGGAGTCAATTGAAAATCTAAAAAATGTCAGCGCAGAAAATAATGGCTATTTTTCGACATTGATAGTCAAGAAAGGAAACAAATGAAAGTTTACTTCATAGGCTGTGGGCCGGGCGATAAAGATCTGCTCACTTTAAAAGCAAAAAGCTTGATAGAAAAATCGGACGTCATTATTTATGCGGGCTCTTTGATTGACAAAGACATTTTATCTTTCGCCAAAGTTAGTGCGAGTTTGCATGACAGCGCCAAACTAAACTTGGACCAATTAACAACTCTTTTCAATCAAGCCAAAGAAGATAATAAACTTGTGGCCAGGCTGCATTCTGGCGACACTGCTCTTTACGGAGCGATTAATGAACAAATTGCCATACTAGATGAACTGAATATTGACTATGAAGTAGTGCCCGGTGTCAGCTCTTTTCTGGCCGCGGCAGCATCCCTTAAAACAGAATTAACTGCCCCTGATATTTCTCAAAGCGTAATAATTACTCGCATTTCAGGGAAGACAAAAGTGCCCGAAGCCGAAAGTCTGAGTTCCTTTGCTAAACACAAAGCCACGATTTGTATATTCTTAAGCATTCACAAGATCGACGAAGTCGTAGACGAACTGCTATCCGGCTATACTCAATCAACCCCTATAGCCGTAGTTTACAAAGCTAGCCGCTCAGAAGAACTAATAATAAGAAGCAGCTTAGGCGATATTGCCAAAAAAGTAAAAGATGCCAAGGTAAGTAAAACAGCTCTGATCATTGTCGGTGAAGCCCTGAATAACAAAAATAATTTTTCCAAACTTTATGATAAAAAATTTGCGCATATGTTTAAAGAGGCGGCCAAATCATGAGAATCGCCGTTTTTGTCCTGGGCAAAGAAGGCTATTCGTTAGCCTGTAAAATCAACGGCGGTTATGAGAAAACCGAAATATACGCACCCCTAAAGCTTGCAAAAACAATTAACGAAAAAAATATAATATTCTTTGATGAGCCACTTAGTAAAAAAGTCTCTAAAATATTTAATGATTATGAGGTACTAATATTTGTAATGGCGCTGGGCATTGTTGTCAGGGTCATCGCTCCCCTAATTAATAATAAAGAAAGCGACCCTGCTATTTTGACTCTTGATGAAGGCGGCCGCTTTTGTATTTCAACGTTGGGTGGACACGAAGCCGGTGCGAATAAACTAGCAAAAGAAATATCTGCCCTTACAGATACTGAACCTGTTGTCACAACAGCTTCGGAAACATCGAACATTGTCTTAGGGATAGGCCTTAGAAAAAACAAAACAAAACAAGAGATAAGAGAAGCTATCGAAAGTGCTTTGCAAAAAAAGAATCTCCCTCTTTCAAACGTTAAACAAATATTGTCAATTGATATAAAAAAGAGCGATAAATCCTTGGCAGAAGCGTGCAAAGAACTTTCGCTTCCTTTGTGTTTTGTTAGCAAACACCAAATAGAAGAGCTCGATTTCGATTTTAACGGCTCTGATTTTGTAGACAACTCCATCGGTGTTAAGGCGGTTTGTGAACCTGCGGCCTTAATAGGCTCTAATAATAAACAACTGATAATGAACAAGACCGCTTATGGCGGTATAACAATAGCTATCGCAAGGTAAATATGTCAGATATCGGAAACCAGATATCAGAAAAACAAAAAGGCAAACTTCATATAGTGGGGATAGGGCCAGGAGATTTAAGCCACCTGACTGAAGAGGCAAAGAGAGCCCTAACGGCAAGCGACTGCATTGTTGGCTATAAACCATATCTCCTAACAATAAAATCATTGGTCCAGGGAAAAGAACTTTTTTCTTTTTCCATGAAGCAAGAAAAAGACCGAGCTCATAAAGCCATCCAATTAGCTAGGGACGGTCGTATAGTTTCCTTGGTAAGCAGCGGTGATCCCGGAATATATGCGATGGCCGGTTTAGCTCTGCAAATCTTGGCAGAAGGTGATACGAAGATAGAAATATCAATTGTACCCGGCATTAGTGCTTTAAACATGAGTGCTGCTCTATTAGGTGCCCCTTTAATGCACGACTTTGCCGTTATTAGTTTAAGCGACTTACTCACCCCATTAGATCTGATCGAGAAAAGAATAGAGGCAGCTGCGCAGTCCGATTACGTGATCGTAATGTACAATCCTAAAAGCAAAGGACGCCCCGACCTTATAAATAAGGCCCAAAATATTATGCTAAAAAGCAAGGGACCACAAACACCGGTAGGCATTGTAAAAAAAGATGATGGCGAACAAAAAGTCACGATTTCCACCCTAAAAGACTTTACTAAACTACCGATCGATATGCTCTCCACAGTAATAGTAGGAAACAGCCAAACTTTTGTTTCAAATGAGCGCATGATAACGCCAAGAGGATATGACGTATGATTTTGGTTTTTGGAGGCACCAGTGAAGCCAATATTATTACAAAGGCCCTTTTGGATAATGGCCGTAAATTAGTCTTGTCTACCGCCACTGATATGGGCAAGGAAGGCATTGCAGGCCATATCAAAGACAATCCAAATCTGAATATAATATCGGGAACTCTTGTTTTAGAGAAAATAATTGAGCTTTTAAAAAGCAAAAATTTCAAAGTCGTTGTTGACGTAACCCACCCTTTTGCAGTGCAAGCAACAGCAAATATAAGAGAGGCGTGCGAACAAACCCGAACCGATTATTTCCGTTTGGAAAGAAAGCCTTTTGAGACTGAAAACAATAAGTTAGTTCATAAAACCGATTCTTTTGAGCAAGCTGCCAATTCAGCAATGCAGCTCGGCGAGAAAATATTTTTGACCATTGGTATTAAAAACATCAAACCGTTTGTCAAAGCAGTTGAAGACATAAAAACTCAGTTGATTGTAAGAGTTCTGGCAAACTCCGAATCAAAGCAAACTTGCCTTAGTCACGATATAGAAAATAACAACATCATTGCCGAAGACGGCCCTTTTTCGTTTGCTCAAAATAAGACACATTTCAAAAATTTTCAGGCCGATGTTGTTGTCAGCAAAGACAGCGGTACTGTCGGCGGAGTTGAAGAAAAAATTAAAGCGTGTGAGGAGCTAAATATTCCTATTGTCTTAATAAACAGACCTAGCGTTCAAGATAATTGTTTTTTTGATATTGATCCGCTGATAAAAAAAGTAGGTGCTTATGCCTAAACTAACGCTTGTCCTCGGAGGAATTAAAAGCGGTAAAAGTAATTTTGCTCAAGAATTGGCTGCTGAGTCAAATAACGTAACTTATTTGGCAACGGCTCAAGCAACGGATGAGGAAATGAAACAAAAAATTGCCGAGCATAAAAACAACCGGCCCTCAAACTGGGAAACGGTTGAAATAAATGATGGCTCTCTTGATAAATGTTTAAAAGCAATTTCCGCTAATGCAGTGTTAATAGATTGTCTTGGTAACTTAATAACTAGTTCCTTTGAAGATAAATCGCCAGATGTTTTAATCAATGAGATCACTGAGACCCTAAAAAATCTCAAAGACAACTTCGACCACATAATAATGGTCTCTAACGAAGTGGGTTTAAGCCTGGTTTCCCCGTATAAGGGAGGCCGGGATTTTAGCAATGTTCTTGGTAAAGCCAACCAGGAAATAGCAAAAATAGCCGACGAAGTTTATTTACTTGTAGCCGGCGTACCAATGCAAATCAAGCAGATAGGAGAAAAAGTATGAGTTTATTGAACACCACAATGCAAGAAATCAAACCCTTAGATGAGGAGGTTATGAAAAAATCCCAAGAAAAGCTTGATAGTCTTACCAAGCCATTGGGAAGCCTTGGTTACTTGGAAAAGATCGCAAAGCAAATCTGTGGTATCACAGCAAACATCAAACCTGAAGTAAAAAAGAAAACAGTTATCGTATTAGCAGGAGATCATGGCATCACTGCAAAAGGTGTGAGCTTATTTCCCCAAGAGGTAACGGCTCAAATGGTCGCCAATTTTGCAAATGAGGGCGCCGGCATAAATGTGCTCGCAAATCACGTCGGAGCGAAAGTAGTTGTTGCCGATGTCGGTGTTGCTGTCGATCTTGATCCGTCATTGCCGATCAAACACAAGAAGGTCGCTCACGGAACTAAAGATTTTTCTCAAGAGCCGGCAATGACTAAAGAGCAAGCTATTGCCAGCATTGAGGTCGGCATTGAACTGGCCTTGGAGGAAACCAACAACGGAGCTCAAATAATTGCTACGGGAGACATGGGGATCGGTAACACCACGCCAAGCAGCGCAATAGTAGCAGCCGTAAGCGGCTTAAATGCTGCCCTTGTAACCGGAAGAGGTACGGGACTTGACGATGAATCTTTGAAAAGCAAAGCCGTGATCATAAATAAAGCTTTGGCTTTGCATAAACCCGATAAAAACGACGGTTTAGATATTCTAAGCAAAGTAGGCGGTTTTGAGATCGGAGCTATCGCCGGCGTTTGTTTGGCTTGTGCCTCAAGGAGAATTCCTGTAGTTATTGATGGTTTTATTTCAGGCGCGGGAGCTTTAATTGCAAACAAGCTCAATCCCTTGACTTCATCATACATGCTTGCCGGACACCAGTCTGTTGAGCAGGGACACAAAACAGCCCTTTCGTCTTTAGGGCTTAGAAATATGCTAGATATGGATTTAAGACTTGGTGAAGGCACGGGGGCTACTCTGGCATTAAATATAGTCGAAGGTGCAACTAAAATCCTTAACGAAATGGCAACATTTGCCCAAGCAGAAGTAAGTGAAGCCGACAAATAGGAGCGAATCATTTTTTACGCCTTAATGTTTTTATCCGTCTTTCCGGTAAAAATAAAGAACTTTGAAGAGAAGAAGCTAAGTGAGAGCATTTCTTACTTTCCGCTAGTAGGCCTTGGGTTTGGCTTGGTCCTTGCAAGCCTTTATAAGATTTTGTCGGTCATCGCGCCTTCTCAGGTCATAAGCCTCATCCTCGTCGCAAGCTTGGTCATAATGGATAGAGGCTTACATTTGGACGGTTTGGGCGATACAGCCGATGGCCTTTTCGGCGGTAAAACAAAAGAGCAATCCCTTAAGATTATGAGCGATACTAAGGTGGGCTCCTACGGCATAATAGCAATCGCTTTGATTATATTTTCCCAATTTACATTGTTAGAATCTATCAAGCCGGCCTACAAAATTGCTGCTCTGATCTTCATGCCGGCAGCAGCAAGGTTTAGCGTTTCCTTAGCAAGCTACCTTTTTAAACCGGCTAAATCTGAAGGACTAGCAATGATTTTTGCAGAAAACAAAATTACAAGGCTGATTTTAGCAACATTATTTATGACCTTAGTTGTATTTGGCCTGCTTTATTATCAAATCGAAATATGGCCGGTAATTTTAGGCGCGTTTTTAGCTATGCTTGTAATCCCCTATTTTCTTGTTTTAAGAATTGGTGGCGTCACGGGTGATATTTTCGGAGCTTTGATTGAATTAAATCAAGTAGCCATATTATTTTTATTTGTTCTTTTAAAATGAGGCTTATGAAAAAAATTATCTTAATCAGGCACGGAGAGACAAAGGCAAACTCAAATAAGCAATACCAAGGTCACATGGATTTTCCGCTAAATGAGAACGGGCTTGGTCAAGCTAAAGCACTTTCTGATGTCCTTGGAGAGCGCTACAAGATAGAAACAATATATTGCTCACCTTTAATAAGAGCGAAACAGACAGCGAACGCTATAGCGAATACTTTAAACCTCGAGCCCATTGTTTTGGATGAATTAAAGGAGATTGATTTCGGTAAATGGGACGGTCTCACCTATGACGAAATTGCCCTAAAATACCCTATAAGTGACTGGCTTGTGAGCCCTGAAAAAACAGATATTGATGGCGGCGAGAAATGGGTGGATTTCTCAACAAGAGTAGATAAAGCTCTTAAAAGAATCGCCATGTCAGAGCATGGGGTGATTGCGATTGTCACACACGCGGGAGTAATCAGAAATTATTTATCCCAAATCTTAAATTTAAAAGGACTTGACGTTTTCAAGTACACGTTAAGTAACGGATCAATTTCTGAGGTAATTGTTTATGACGAGGAGCTAACAATCAATCTCTTAAATGATGTAAGTCACATAGCAAGGGCAAATGCAAACAATAACATTAAGTAACAAACCAATTGCTAGTTTAGTTAGAATAATTATAAAATTTCAAAAGGAGGTGAAAAAATGCTAAAAATTATTTCTCAATTGACCAGTATAACGGTGGATCATAAATGGGTCAGAATAATTAGAATAATGCTTTTTATATTTATGGTACTTTCGGTAGTTTACATAGTCGGTTTTGCTCAACACCCGACGGCGCACAACACATTCCACGAAGTCAGACATGGTCTGGGACTACCGTGCCACTAAACAACCCTTAAC
>SDBV01010806.1_pt1 | contig 11927 bp, 7 predicted proteins | sample 2277081 | NCBI WGS metagenome assembly SDBV01 (sample SAMN10402039, study PRJNA504765) | marine sediment metagenome | isolation source: marine sediment core GS10_PC15, 223 cmbsf | place: Arctic Ocean: Southern Knipovich Ridge | collected 2010
GCCATCGGTGACGCCACCCTTGGCTGAGCTTCACGCTGGACAATGCCAGCGTGATATATGGTATGAACCACATCATGCTGAATGGTGGACAGCAAGACCTCAAACTGCTTATAGCCCTCTCTCTTATAGGCGTCCACCGCCTTTATCTGGCGCAGAGTCTGCCACCCCGCCTCCAGGCGCATTTGCTCCATGGCCGTCAGGTGCTCTACCCACAGGTTGTCTATGATGCGCAGCATTACCAGGCGCTCCAGCACCCGCATATTCTCTGAGCCAGGCTCTTTTTCACGTTCCTCATATACCGCCTCCGCCTGCCCAACGAGCCTCTCCTCAATCTCCCCCGCTTTCATCTGGGAAAAAGCACCGGCATTCAATAATGGAGGCAGGGGGAAGATGGTGGCAGCTTCAGCAATCAAACCATCAACATCCCAGTCATAGCTCCCCCCGCCACCGGTATGGGCGGCGACTATTCCCTGGAGCTCTTCCCTGACCATGGACTGGATATTTGACTTGAGGTCAGCGCCGCTCAGTATCTTCCTGCGCTCACTGTAGATAAGCTCACGCTGCTGGTTGACCACATCGTCATACTCCACCAGGTGCTTGCGCATATCAAAATGGTAACCTTCCACCCTGACCTGGGAGCTTTCAATGGAGCGGTTGACCAGTTTGTTCTCAATGGGGGTATCCTCATCCATCCCTACCAACTCCATAAAGCCCTTAATGCGGTCGCCGCCAAAGCGCTTCACAATATCATCCTCAAGAGAAACGTAGAAGCGAGTACTTCCCGGGTCTCCCTGCCGCCCGGCTCTACCCCGCAACTGGTTATCAACTCGCCTTGCCTCATGGCGCTCAGTGCCCACAATATGAAGACCGCCCAGTTCAACTACCCGGTTGTGTTCCTCCTGCCACTTATGCTCACCCTGACCGTCAAGACTCCCCCCCAGCACAATATCAACGCCGCGCCCGGCCATGTTGGTGGCCACGGTTATCGCCCCAGGCTCCCCGGCATGGGCGATGATACCCGCCTCCTTCTCATGCTGCTTGGCATTAAGTATCTGACAGGGAACGCCTTTCTTCTTCAGCATCTCACTGAGGTGCTCCGACTTTTCAATAGAAACGGTGCCGATTAGGACCGGCCGGTCCTCCTTATGCAGTTGCTCAATATCACGCACCACCGCCTTGAATTTAGCCTTCTCATCCTTGTAAATCTGGTCAGGGTAGTCCTCACGAATCATGGGCTTGTGGGTGGGGATGACCACCACTTCAAGCTCGTAAATCTTGTGAAACTCTTCGGCCTCGGTGACCGCAGTGCCGGTCATCCCGGAAAGCTTCTGATACATGCGGAAATAGTTCTGGATGGTAATGGTGGCAAAGGTACGGCTTTCGCGCTGCACCTTGACATGTTCCCTGGCTTCTATTGCCTGGTGCAGTCCCTCTGAATACCGCCGACCAAGCATCAGCCGCCCGGTGAACTCATCAACAATGATAACCTGCCCATCCTTGACCACATAGTCGCGGTCTCTTTTGAATAAGACCTGGGCTTTAAGAGCACTATCCAGATAACGTGTCAGCGCGTAGTTTGCCGGGTCATAGAGGCTGGGCGACTTCAACAGGCCGTCCCTCTGGAGCATTCTCTCTATGCTGCTAATGCCGGCATCAGTCAGGTTCACGGCGCGCAGTTTTTCATCTATGGTATAATCCTCTTCCTGACGCATGCGTGAGACGAGACGGGCAAATATCTGGTAGTTCTGCCCGGCTTCCTCCGCCTGGCCGCTGATAATAAGCGGGGTACGCGCCTCATCGATAAGGAGATTATCCACTTCGTCGACAATGGCATAATTCAAGGGACGCTGCACACACTGGGACAGCTCAATAACCATATTGTCCCGCAGGTAGTCGAAACCGAACTCGCTGCTGGTGCCATAGGCAATATCGGCTTCATAAGCCTGGCGCCGAGAAACGGAACGGAAATGGCGCCACCGCTCATCTCCCGAATCAAAGTCAGGGTCGTAAAGACGGGAGGGGGCGTGTTCGTCCGGGGTCTGCTGGGGATAAATACTGGAAACGCTTACCCCAAGCTTGTGATAAATAGGCCCCATCCAGTAGGGGTCACGCCGGGCAAGGTAGTCATTAACCGTGACCAGGTGGCAGCCCTGACCGGCGAGAGAATTCAGATAAAGGGGGAGGGTGGCCACCAGAGTTTTGCCCTCACCGGTTTTCATTTCCGCAATTTTGCCCTGGTGGAGGACAATGCCCCCCATAAGCTGCACATCAAAGTGGCGCTGACCTATTGTCCGCCTGGCAGCTTCACGGACGGCAGCAAAGGCCTCCGGCAAAAGCTCGTCAAGCGAGCTGCCGGCCTCGAGCCGAGCCTTAAACTCGTCGGTCTTGGCACGTAACTCAGCATCACCGAGTCGCTCAAACTCGGGCTCCAACTCATTTATCCGGTTCACCACCGGCTGGAGGCGCTTCAGTACTTTTTCATTAGAATCAGTCAGACTACCCAGCCACTTAAACAAGACTCTCCCCTCTAATTAGCCTCATCGCCTTCTCGGCCACTGACTCCAAAACCATAATCCTGACTTCACCCAGGCCATCAATGGCAAACACATGCACCGAGGGTGCCGCATTTGAACTCAAGAAGCAATGTATTCCGTTGCTCTCCAGTAGCCCCTTGATAACCTGTGCTTCTCCTTCACCAGCCGCACGATATAACTCAACTATTTTGACCTGCTTGCTCATAGTCCTAGCTCATTCTTCGCATACTTAACTCTCTTCTTTGTTAATTACCCATTCCTTACGCTGCCATTCAACCCAAGTTACAAACCTGTCCCACTCTTCAGGAGTACATGTAAATTTATGTCTTCACTGTCATACCTTCTTACATTCAAAGCATATCCTAACTCCGCCTTCTTCTGTTAGTTGTGCCTTCATATCTGCCTCAGAACACCAAAACATTCCTGTAACCCTGATTTCCTCCGTCAGTTCCCTTAATTCTGTTAAATTCTTGTCGAGTTCGCTTAACAACCTATCCCCCTGACCCCCTTCCCTTATTAAGGGAAGGGGGAGTGTAGGTAAGAGAGGGGCTTTGCCCCTCTCTTAGGTCTCTTCCCCCTCTCCATGATATGGAGATGTATTCCTTGCATGAGGGGGATTAAGGGGGTGAGGTTACTAAAAATCTCTTTTTGTGATTTTCAGCTTCATTCGAACATAGCGCCTATAGATGAGCCGGTGTGAATACGGTGGATGGCTTCACCAAGCAGTGGGGCTATGGGCAGGATAGTAATCTTATCCAGCTGCTTTTTGCTGGCGACCGGGACGGTGTCAGTAATTATCACCTCCTTCACCGGACATGAGGCTATTCTCTGGATAGCTTGACCGGAGAATATAGGATGCGTGCAGCAAGCGTATACCTCCTCTGCTCCTTGCTCCATCAAGGTAGAGACAGTATTAACTAGAGAGCCGGCGGTGTCTATCTCGTCATCTACGGTAAGCGCCACCCTGCCTTTTACTTCTCCAATAACATTAAGCGTCTCAATCTGGTCAGCATTGCCCAATCGTCTCTTTTCCATAATAGCCAGGGGCGCATCAAGCTTGGCCGCCAGGTCTCGTGCCCGCTTGGATATGCCTATATCGGTAGCTACCACCACCAGGCTGTCAAACTTTTTCTTTTTAAAGTAGTCTCTTAAGAGAAAGAGAGCAGTCAGTTCATCAACAGGAATGTTAAAAAAGCCCTGAATTTGGCCTGCGTGCAAGTCCACGGTCAGCAGCCGATTAGCGCCTGCTACCGTAAGCAGGTCAGCTATCAATCTGGCGGTTATCGGCACGCGGGGCTGGTCTTTCTTATCAGTACGGCCATAGCCATAGTAGGGGATAACAGCCGTAATTCGCCCCGCAGATGCCCTCTTTAGAGCATCAAGCATAATAAGCAGCTCAACCAGACTCTTATTGACGGGAGATGAGATGGGCTGAATAACAAAGGTATCTCGCTGGCGAACATTATCCAAAATGCGAACAAAGATATTCTCATTGCTGAACTCAAAGACATCACACTTACCAAGAGGTATGCCCAAGTACTCGGCAACCGCCTGAGCCAAAGCCGGATGGGCATTGCCAGAGAATACCTTTAACTCATCCATAGAACTTTTACCCCCTAAAAAAAGCCTTTATTTCACTCAAAATCATTATAGCACTATTGCTGGCCAACCTCACCCCCTTAATCCCACCCTTCTCGCGGTTGTGTAGTAAAGGGATTAAAAGGGACGAAAGTCCCCTTAAGAAATTACTATCCCCTTCACCTCGATAAGGGGAAGGGGATACAGGGGATGGGGTTACTGGACAATATCAGTAATCAATGCCGGGCACCGGGAAGCGAGAACATATCCGGCTGACCTCGTGCTTTACCTGGTTCTGAATGTCCAGGTTACCGATATTGGTAATTACTTTTACGATTAGTGAAGCAATGTGCTTCATTTCATCACCCCTGAAGCCGCGTGTGGTTACGGCGGGCGTGCCCAGCCTGATGCCACTGGTTACCAGCGGTGGGTGGGGGTCAAAAGGAATGGTATTCCGGTTAAGCACTATACCGGTCGCCCACAAGGCTTTCTCAGCCTTTTGGCCGGTAACCCCCGTCTTGGTAAGGTCGACGAGAAGCAGGTGGTTATCCGTTCCGCCTGATATCAGGCGCAGTCCCAAACGCTGAAGCTCATTAGCCAGGGTAAGCGCATTGTCCAAAGTGGCACGCTGGTAATCTACAAATGCAGGAGGCGCGGCTTCATGAAAGGCCACCGCTTTGGCGGCGATGATTTGCATTAGCGGCCCGCCCTGCATTTCGGGGAAAACAGCCGAATCTATGGCCGAAGCAAGCTCACGGCGACACAGTATGAATCCGCCTCTTGGACCACGCAGTGTTTTATGTGTGGTTGAGGTTACTACATCAGCATAGGGTACCGGGGTGGGGTGCAGACCTGCTGCTACCATGCCCGCAATGTGAGCCATATCAACCATAAGCTTTGCTTCCACCAGGTCAGCGATATAGCGAAGACGCTCAAAATCGATAATTCTGGGATAAGCACTGGCTCCAGCTACAATGAGCCTGGGCCGGTGCTTTGAGACAAGCCCCTCCAGGGCTTGATAGTCAATTCTTTCCGTCTCCCGACTGACCCCGTATGGGATGAAATTATACGATTTGCCAGAGAAGCTTACTCTCTCACCATGGGTAAGATGACCGCCATGAGCCAGACTCATGCCCATAACCGTATCACCGTAGTTAAGGAGGGCATAGTATGCTGCCATGTTAGCCTGTGCCCCACTGTGCGGCTGGACATTGGCGTGCTGCGCATGAAATAACTCTTTAGCCCGCTCAATAGCCAGATTCTCAACTATGTCCATGTTTTCACAGCCACCATAGTAGCGTCCATGAGGATAACCTTCAGCATACTTGTTGGTCATAATCGAACCTTCAGCCTCAAGTACGGCCCGGCTGGTGTAGTTTTCGGAGGCAATAAGGTCAATGGTTTCCCGTTGTCGTTTTGCTTCCATTTCAATGGCGTGGCTAATTTCCGGGTCAATTTGGCTCAAGAAACTCATCTTATTTCCCCCCTTTTGAAGTCTACAACTGCGCCCCTGTGCTGTCAACAACTGGGGAGGTGGTGGTCTATCAGGGTAGGCTAGTAAACGTCTCTTCAATTGACTCGGGATATCAACCGTGTTATCATAATTAATAAAAAGCAGGTTGTTTTTGCAGACATATAGCAAGCGATGTCATCTCTAAGCGAGTTAAATAAGGAAATTGCGGTCTGCCAGCAGTGTGATTTGTCTAAGTGCCGAAACAAGGCGGTACCCGGCGAAGGCCCGGAGAATGCCGAGATAATGTTTATCGGCGAGGCGCCGGGCTGGCATGAGGACCAGCAGGGGCGTCCTTTTGTCGGACCAGCCGGGCAGTTCCTCGAGCATTTGCTGGCTACTATCAACTTAAAACGCCAGCAGGTTTATATTACTAACGTGGTCAAAAGTCGGCCCCCGGGGAACCGTGACCCTCTGCCGGCTGAGATATCCGCCTGTCGTCACTGGCTGGACCGCCAGATTGAGATAATTCGCCCCAAGGTGATTGTAACCCTGGGGCGATATTCCATGGCCATGTTCTTTCCGGGTAAGAGTATCAGCCGGATTCATGGTACGGCTCAAAAGCATGATAATATTATCTGTTTTGCTATGTATCACCCGGCGGCAGCCCTTCATCAGCAAAGCCTGCGCCGGACTATAGAAGAGGATATGCTTAAGATACCATCGCTTCTGACCCAGGATGAAGCTATCGCCGAAACGGAAGAAGAACCGAAGCAATTGAACATGTTCGAGGTCTAAAATTATGGCTAAGCCAAGACTCAAGATAATCCCCCTCGGTGGGCTGAGTGAAATCGGTAAGAATATGATGGTGATGGAATATGATAATGACATCATTATCATTGACGCCGGGCTTATGTTCCCCGAGGAAGATATGCCGGGCATTGACCTGGTAATTCCAGATATCAGCTACCTGCTGGAGCGGCGGGAGAAAATAAGGGGCGTAATCATAACCCATGGCCATGAAGACCATACCGGTGCCCTGCCCTATTTGCTGCCCCAGATTAATGTGCCGGTTTATTCAACAGAGCTTACTCGAGGGCTTATCTCGGTCAAGCTCAAAGAGCGAAAGCGATTCTCAGCGGCTAAACTTAATATGGTACCACCGGGCGGCTCTGTCACCCTGGGTAAGTTTAAAATTGAGTTCTTCCCTGTCTGCCATAGTGTATCTGACGCCGTGGGCCTGATAATTTATACTCCGGTTGGTATTATCATTCACAGTGGAGATTTTAAGATTGACTATACACCGGTTAGCGGTAAGCCAACCGACCTGTCTCGCCTGGCTCAACTGGGGGCACAGGGGGTTCTTCTTCTTCTCTCCGACTCTACCTATGCCGAGCTACCCGGCTATACCCCTTCTGAAAAGGTGGTCGGTGAAACTCTGGACCGCATTATGGCTGAGGCTCCGGGAAGGGTGATTGTAGCTACCTTTTCATCACTGATATCCCGCATTCAGCAGGTTATTGACTCGGCGGCTAAATATGGGCGCCGTGTATGTATCGTGGGACGTAGTATGACCGATACGGTACGCATTGCGCTGGAGCTGGGCTATCTTAATGCCCCGAATGAGATACTGATGCGCCTCGATGAGGTACGTGGTGTGCCTCGTGAAAAGCTTGTCTTTATAACCACGGGCAGTCAAGGAGAGCCTACTTCAGCACTGGTCCGCATGGCTAACCGAGACCATCGCCAGGTTCACATACTTCGCGGAGATACCATAGTTCTTTCAGCAAGCCCGGTGCCAGGTAACGAAGCTTTGATTAATCGAACGGTGGACAGCCTGTTCAAGCAGGGTGCCCAGGTGTTGTACAGCAAAGTGGCCCAGGTCCATGTTCACGGGCATGCCAGCCAGGAGGAGCTAAAATTGCTGTTGAACCTGGTCAAGCCAAAGCTCTTTATGCCTATCCACGGTGAATATCGCCACCTGACCATTCATGCTCAGCTAGCCCAATCAGTAGGCATCGCCAAAGAAAATATCTTTGTCTTAGAGGATGGTGAAATCCTGGAGCTCAGTTCACATAGCGGCAAAATAACCGGTAAGGTTAGTGCCGGCAATGTATATATAGATGGTCTGAGTATTGGAGACATAGGCGCCGTTGTTCTCCGCGATAGAAGGATGCTGTCAAGGGATGGCATAGTAATGGTGATTATTGCGGTTAACCGGCAGACGGGCAGATTAGTTGGGCGTCCCGATATTGTATCACGAGGTTTCATTGATACTAAAGAAGCCAAAGAAATGATTGAGCTAAGCCGTGACGTGGTAGTGAAGGCCTTGGACCACGGTCGTGACCGTCCGGCTGATTGGGGCTTCATCAGCGCTAAGGTTAGAGACGTACTGCACAAATATTATTATGAGCAGACCAAGCGCCATCCTATGATTCTCCCCTTCATGGTAAGGGTGTAGCTGCCCGGGTGCCACTGCACCGAGGGATAATATGGCTAAGAAGAAAGCCAATATCGGGAACAAGCCCGCAAGAAAGCCCAAGAGGAGGTCAGGTTGGAGCCGGCTGCTCCATTTTATGGTGTCGCCACCGGTATGGCAACTGCTCCTGATTGTCCTCGTGTTATCTCTGTTGTTCTGGCAGTGGTCAACACTGACTTCATGGGCGACCGATGTCATCAACGGCGTATGGGGACTGTTAGGCTGGGGACTGGCCCTGATAGCGGTGGCTATCGTCGTCCTTATCAGCGTGCTCTGGCGGCGGAAACTTTCCTCGTTAATATACCACTGGAATCAGTGGCTGGGCGGCATTGCCTTTGCCCTGGCAGGTTGGGGAATACTAGCTGTTTTCGGGTTGGGCGGCAGCTTTGGATTGCGTATCATCGGCTATCCTGCATCAGACCTCACCATTATTTCCCGCATTGCAGGACTGGCCGTCATCGGCATTGTCCTGGTGGCTCCGGGAGCTTGCTTCCGTCTGGCCGCGAAGCTATTTTCAGGGCTGGGTAAACTATTCCAAAGGCAGCCGGCCCCCAGGCCCATTTCTCAGCCAAAGCCGCCACCTCCTATGATAGCTGCTATCCCCAAACCCCCGGAGATTAAACCACAGAAGGAAGCGGCCGCTCCGGTTCAGGTACCGGCGCCGGCGCCGGCGCCGAGTCCGACGTTGAAACAGGTGGCTCAGGAGGTATGGAAAAAATACGGTGAATCTCCCGCCCTGGTTACTGTTGATGGTTGGCAGCTACCACCCATTGATATTCTGGACATCTCTCCTGAAATCGAGTTTGGTGAAGCCGATAATGTGCAGAGGGCGGCGCTTATAGAGGAGGCTCTGGCCAGCTATGGCGTTGAGGTGAAGGTGGTGCAGATAAATGCCGGCCCAACGGTTACCCAGTTCGGTCTGGAGCCGGGCTGGGACCGGAAAATGAAGGAAATCAGAGAAAAGGATAGAGACGGCAATGTCAGGATAAGGCTGGAGGAGGTATCGAAGACAAGGATTAAAGTGGACAAGATTACTTCGCTGGCTAATGACCTGGCTCTTGCCCTTTCAGCATCCAGTATCAGAATCGAGGCCCCGGTGCCAGGTAAGCCGGTAGTTGGCATTGAAGTGCCTAATGCGATTTCAAGCTCGGTTAGTTTGCGCGGGGTAATTGAGACCGCCTCTTTTCAGAAAATGCAAGCCCGCTCCAAGCTGAGTCTGGCAATGGGTATGGGTGCCGGTGGTGAGGCAGTAGCCGGTGACCTGACTAAAATGCCCCACCTGCTCATCGCCGGGGCAACCGGCAGCGGCAAGACCGTCTGCTTAAATTCCATTATCTGCTGCCTGCTCCTGCATAATACTCCCAACGATATCAGATTTATTATGATTGACCCTAAAAGAGTGGAGCTTACCCCGTTCAACAGCATACCTCACCTGGCTACTCCGGTGATTGTGAATACCGACAAGGCATTGAATGTTCTGCGCGGGCTTAACCGGGAAATGGATAAACGATATCAAGTGCTGGCTTCATCTGCCTCCCGAAACATCGAGAACTATAACCGTGGCAAAACCGGAACCGAGAAGCTGCCCTACCTGGTGTTAATTATCGATGAGCTGGCTGACCTGATGATGACTGGTTTTGATGAGGTAGAGCATATTCTTTGCCGATTAGCCCAGCTTGCCCGGGCCACCGGCATTCACCTCGTCGTGGCCACTCAGCGTCCTTCAGTGGATGTGGTTACCGGCTTAATCAAGGCTAACTTTCCGACTCGCATCAGCTTTGCCGTTACCTCTCAGGTAGATTCGCGCACCATCCTCGATAGTGTTGGCGCTGAGAAATTGCTGGGCAGGGGAGATATGCTCTATATGCCTACTGAGGCAGCCAAACCTAAACGCCTCCAGGGTTGCTATGTCTCTGATGCTGAGACCGAGAGGCTTGTTTATTTCTGGGGCAGCCAGCGGAGGGAAGAAGAGGCTCAGCTAAAGATTGAGGAGATTTCAGCAGCCTCTGCTGGCAAAAGGGAAGCCGCACCCCCGGACTCCCTGCTGGAAGCCGCCCGGCAACTGGCAGAGGAGCATACGCACATATCCACCTCTTTCCTGCAGCGGCGGCTGCGCATCGGCTACCCCAGAGCCGCCCGCATTATGGAGCAGCTTGAGGAAGAGGGAGAAGGGGAGGGGGAGGTTTAGTGCGATGGGTAATTTGGGGATATGACACCCTGATTAAAAGATACAGGCGTATTGTCCCACGTAGTGACTAAGAGTAACTCTAAGTAACATTCAGTTCAGCATTTAGCTTCGTTTCGTACCTTATAGTACATTTTTGTAATTATTGATGTGCAGAAGTTCGTTAGCAAAAATGTTAGCAAATGGCATTGACAAATACGGAGACAGGAGTACAATAAGTATTACTATTGTGAGATATTCTGGCATAAAAGAATAGCATGGTGGGAGGTGTATTGTGAAGGACCGTTTGGCAACGGGAGATAAGGTAAGTGTTATAGACAGGGGCTCACCACATTTAGGTAAAATCGGTATAGTTGAAGATATAGGATTTATCCCGGTAATACTTTTACTCCAAGGAATTAACAGAAAAGAAACATACGTCAGGGTAAGACTGGATAATAATATCGTTGTAACATTTACAGATATAGAGAAAGTTCTTAAGAAACAAATCAACAAGTTAGCATAGCGGTTTTTTCTCTAATTAAAAGATACAGACGTATTGCACTGCCTAGTAAATAATTTTACCTCTAAGTCACTTAATATCTTCAGTTTAGCCTCGTTTTGTACCCTTTAATACCTTTACGTAACTTTCCGTGCTCAGAAGTTAGTTAGCAATAATGTTAGCAAATTGTGAGGAGTAAATAAGAATGTAGGGTATAAGTTCAAAGTGGTAACTATTATCCGATTACTTGTATTTTGCGATAAAGAATATATGATAGAAATTGATTTAAAGAGGTCATGTTACTTTAAGCTTAAATTTTACATTAGAGCCCTGATATTGTTCGCAATATACAGCATACCAAAGGTCATAAGTGCCTTTTTCTAAAGGAGCCTTTATCACTATATTAGCTTGAGAAGTTAAACCTCTACTTAAATCATCAAGGAATCTAACGAGCCCAGTATTCAAACCTCCGACGTCTTGTACATCGCTAAGCTGTACATGGATGGATTGACCGGGGAATTCAAAACCTGTTGGAGCGAAGAATAAAACTTGTGGTTTTCTACCTGTATCTCCTTGAGTTAGAGCTAAAGCGAATGAGAATGTCTTTTGTGATCCTGCATCTATAGTAAATGGAGTCTTTTGACCTCTAAATTCAAAAGCTATTATAGGTTTGCTAGATTCATCAAATTCAATTAGAGCCGCCTTTAATATTTCTTTTTGCCTAATAAATGCTGTTTCGTCGGTAGTTACGGCTACTCCTTCTATTACCCTTAGAATAAGGCTAATTAAAGTAATTCCGGATAACAAGGAGATGACAGATAGAATCCACAAAGAGAGTGAGAGATTGTATGAAGTTTGAAAACTAAGCGCGAGTCCAGCAAAAACAGTCGAAAATAAAAATAAACTTCCCGGAACAAATACACCCCACCTAGCTTTTAGCAATTTAGGTTTCCATAGAATCCACGCTAGTTCACGCTCGTGTTTCTTAATTTGCTTTTGAAGTTCTCTTAAACTTTTAGTTAAGCTTTCTATATCAGGCCGTTTGTCATGAGCCTTAGCAGTATCAAGTTTACCTTGTATTTTTCCTAATTGTGTTTGATTACGTTCTTGCCGTTCCTGCTCTGCTTTTTGCTGCTCTTCTGAAGAAATGCGTACCGCTCTACCAAGAAGAGAAACGGCGAGGACGAATACAGTAATGACAATGGCAAGTAGAACTAAGG
>SDBV01010807.1_pt1 | contig 11927 bp, 9 predicted proteins | sample 2277081 | NCBI WGS metagenome assembly SDBV01 (sample SAMN10402039, study PRJNA504765) | marine sediment metagenome | isolation source: marine sediment core GS10_PC15, 223 cmbsf | place: Arctic Ocean: Southern Knipovich Ridge | collected 2010
AATGTTTAGACACAGATTAACAGGATTTAAAAGGATTTTTATATAATATTTGTATAAATTTTATTTAATCCGCGTTAATCCTGTAAATTGTATATTAAAAGTATAATTATTTTTAATAAATATGTATTATTAATATCAAAATGAGTGATAATACAGACAATATGGTGCTATTTGCAGATATTGGAAACAGTTCAATAAAACTATACAAAGAAGGCAGTACACTGCAAGTTTTTTCTTATGATGAAGAAAAGGCTCTATGTGATTTTATTACAGCTGATAATCCGGAATGTATATTAGTTTCCAGTGTTTCTAAAAACGGATTAAACATCCTTCAAAATACATCAGCAAATACTAAACTAATGGTTTTAAACTATAAATCAGATTTTTCATTTAAAATTGATATTGAAAGCCCTGAAACTGCCGGAATAGACAGATTATTAAGTATTGAGTCGGTTATTGCAGAGCATATTAAACCGAATTTTATTGTAATTGATGCAGGCAGCGGCATCACAGTTGATATAGTATTAAATGAAGAGAATGAAGCTGTTTTTAAGGGCGGATTAATAATACCTGGGGAATTTCTTCAGTATAAATCATTTTTAGATAATACGGATATTAAAAATATTGATAGTCAAATTATTCATAAGGGAATAATTGGAAAAAACACCAGGCATGCTGTACATAGTGGAATACGGAATTGCATTACATATGGGTTAAAAGGTATTATATTAAAGCTTGCTTTAGAATATAATATTGATAAAATAGTAATTTCCTGCAGAGACAGCTCACTTTTCTATGAAAATAAAGATTTTCTGGATAATATGGAAGAGCTTGATATTGTATTTAAGGAAAAACTGATATATTCCGGATTTATTTCTATGGCTAAAAAACTTAAAATATTGTAAATTTAAATATGGATTTTGAAAGATGAATGTTCTTATAGGAATTACAGCAGGTATCTCTGCATATAAAATATATGATCTCATCCGGCTCTTTATAAACAACAGCCATGAAGTAAAAGTAATACTAACAGAAAATGCTAAAAACTTTGTGAATCCGCTTGTAATTGAAACTTTAAGTAAAAATTCCTGTATGTATGACATGTTTGCACCGCGTACAGATGTTGCTCATATTGAACTGGCAAGGTGGGCAGATGTTTTTGTAGTTGCTCCTGCCACTGCAAACATCATTGGAAAAATTTCACATGGAATAGCAGATGACCTCCTAAGTACTACGGTTTTATCTCTCGATAAAGTACCGGGTATGATTTTTCCTGCCATGAACAGTGTAATGTACAACAGTAGAGTTGTTCAGGATAATATTATTAGATTAAAGGAATTAGATTTTTTTGTTGCAGAACCTTCCGTGGGCTCGCTGGCTTGCGGAGAAACTGGCAGGGGAAGGCTTCCGAATCCAAAGGCTATATTCAGTCTGGTAAGAGCATTATTCAATAAGGTGAATGCAGAAAACAATGATTCTGATTTTTATTCAGGTAAAAATGTAATGATTACGGCAGGCGCAACAAAGGCATTTATAGACCCGGTACGGTATATTACAAATTCAGCTTCCGGAAGAACGGGTGTGGAATTAGCTTTATCGTTATTTTTACGGGGTGCTAATATTTATTTTATTGCAGATAAAAATGTTATAGATAAATTCCCCGAATTGGAAATAATTACTGCTAAAATTTATGAAGTAGAAACTACGGAAGATGTTTATAAAAAAGCAGTTGAAGATTTCAGTAAGATGGACATTTATATCAGTACGGCTGCGTTAACGGATTTTAAAAATACGCCAAATAAAAATAAGATAAAAAAAGATAGCGGGACATTTAATCTTAATATTCCGACAGGCATAGATGTTTTTATGGAACTGTCTAAAAATAAAAATAAGCAGATAATGGTGGGTTTTGCTTTAGAAACAGAGGACTTGATTAATAATGCAATAGAGAAAATGAAGAAAAAGAAAATGGATATAATCGTAGCAAATAAAGCTGCTTCCTTAAACTCTGCTGTTACAAGTGCATTTATTATTAACAGTGCTGGCGAAAAACAGGAAATAAAAGAATGTGACAAAGGTATGTTTGCAGAAAAATTAATCCTGGAAATCGAGGATTTTATCTGTAGAGAATAATACATATGAAAATAATTAACACAATCACAGAAATAAGAAAGTTCCTTAAAGATAAAAAAGAAATAGGCTTTATTCCAACTATGGGAAATTTTCATAAAGGCCATTTATCTTTAGTTGAACAGAGCAATAAAAAGGATACATTTACTGTTGTAAGTATATTTGTAAATCCGACTCAGTTCGGGCCGGGCGAAGATTATAGTACTTATCCAAGGACTTTTGATGAAGATATAGAAAAATTAAAACCTTATAATGTAGACGCTATTTTTTTTCCGGATAAGAAAACTATGTATGAGAACCAGGAAATGTATATCCACGATGAAGGTACACTTTCACAAAAATTATGTGGTAAATACAGGCCCGGACATTTTAAAGGTGTTTTAACTGTTGTGTTAAAGCTCTTCAACATTGTAAAGCCATACAGAGCTTATTTTGGAAGAAAGGATTACCAGCAATTTGCTTTAATAAAAAAGATGGTAAAAGATTTAAATCTTGGTATAGAGATAATACCTTGTAAGATTATAAGGGATCCGGATGGAATTGCGTTAAGTTCAAGAAATGCTTATTTAAGCAAAGATCAACGTGAAAAAGCTTTATCTCTAAATAAGAGCCTGCTGGAATTAAAAAATGCTTTTAAAAATGGAGAATTATCTTCAAAAATTTTAATTAAAAAAGCTCAAAATATACTTAACAAAGTAAAAATACAGTATATTGAAATTATAGATCCGGACACTTTAGAAAGTGTAAAAAGGGTAAATGAAAAAACTGTAATAGCAGTTGCAGCACATGTTGGAAATACAAGATTAATCGATAATACAGTTTTAGGAGAAGACGATTTATGATGTTATCAATATTAAAATCAAAAATACACAGAGCAACAGTAACAGGAGCTGATATAAATTATAATGGCAGTATAGGAATTGATGTGGGCTTTTTAGAAATGGCTGCAATGTGTGAATATGAAAAAGTAGAAATATATAATATTACAAATGGAAATAGGTTCAGTACTTATGTTATTAAGCTGCCTGCAGGTTCAAAATCCATTATGCTTAATGGTGCTGCAGCAAGATTAGTCAGTATAGGTGATAAAATAATTATTGCAGCATTTGCATTAATGAATGAAGAAGAAGCTAAAAATCATAAACCTATTGTTATGATTATGGAAGATGATAATAAACCTGCCTAGAAATTCATTTATTTTTTAACTCTTTTAATATTTCGGGAAGATATTTAAATAAATAATCAAGATCTTCTTTTGAAGTTCTTAAGCCAAAGCTGAACCTTATAGTACCATATTTTTTAGTATCCACCTTAAGTGCATCAATTACATGCGAAGTTTGGATTTTACCCGAGCTGCATGCAGAGCCTACCGAAACGGATATGCCAATGGAATTAAGATTTAAAAGTAGTGCGCCGCTGTCCGTGTATGGAAAACCAATACTTAAGTTATTATGAATTCGTTTCGTTACAGAGCCGTTAATTATAAAATCCGGTTCTATTTTTTTAAGTTCTTTTAAAAAGTATTCTTTTAATTCTGTTAATCTGTTTTTTTCATGTTCCATTTCTTTATATGCAAGTGATACTGCTTTGCCAAATGCTATTATATGGCCAACATTTTCTGTTCCTGATCTAATACCCTTTTCCTGGCCGCCTCCATGTATTACCGGTATTAAATCTTTTAAATCATTTCTAATATAAAGAGCGCCAATACCCTTGGGTGCATAAATCTTATGGCCGGACATCGCCATCATGGAGATTCCATACTCTTTCGGCTGTAAAGGTATTTTGCAGAAAGCCTGAACTGCATCTACAAAAAAAGGTATTTTTTCTTTTGTACATATTTCTCCAATTTCTTTTATAGGATTAATAGTTCCAATTTCATTATTAACTGCCATTATGCATATAAGTATTGTATTTTTTCTAATAGCTTTTTTAACCGATTCTGGAGTTATTAATCCTTCTTCATTTGCATCCAGGTAGGTTGCAGAAAAACCAAGAGTTTCTAAGAATTCAATTGTGTTTAAAGTTGCAGTATGTTCTATCTTGCTTGTAATTATATGTCCGCCTTTTTTTATGTGCTTAAAGGCTAAACCTTTAATTGCAAGGTTGCAGGATTCTGAACCGGAACCGGTAAAGATTATTTCATCAAGCGAAACAGATAAGCATTGGGAAATAATTTTCCTTGATTTATTAATGTAGTCAAATGCTCTTTTACCCTGAAGAGTACTGCTGCTTGGGTTTGCATATCCCATATTCCCCTGAAAATACTGGAGCATAACTTCTGATACTTTAGGCCTGATATAAGTTGTAGCATTATGATCAAGATAGACTTCTCTGTATTCATCAATTTTAATGTCTATTGGCGGCTTACATGGATTGCTTGCAGAGTGGATTGGAATACCAATCCATGAATAAATTGAATTTAAACCGTGAGGAAATAATTGTTCAATTTCCTTCTGTTCAGCTCCAATATTCTTCTTTAAATTAAAAAATAAAGGCCCTACTTTATTCTTTTCATAATATTGATAAGTATATTCTAATATGTCTAAGTGCCTGTTAGTAAGATTTGTTTTTGTACGCATGGACATTCTATTTATTACTGCTTTAAGGAAATTATCCATGTTAAAATACTTCCGGATCTGCTCCCGGATATAACTGGAATGGATACCCTGTCGCTGAATCCTCCATTCCTTGTGCAATTTCTTTAAAGATATGCCATGGCATTCCAATACCCATTCTATCCGGACCGTATTCTGCGATAAGCCTTGCACCAATACAGTATGAGGAAAAGTTTATTTCCTGCGTAACATATGGCCGTACAATTAAATCAGAATTAATTACTCTTACTGGTCCCATACTTCCTGTTACTCTTTTGCCTGTATTATATTGATATGCCTGCGCTATTCTTGAAAGTTCTATAGGCCTGACACTTAGTACTACAACATCCGGTATAATTTCTATTTCATCAAAATTATGAGAAAAAAAGAATACCGCCTTCATAACAGGCGGCTGTAGTGCAGTCATTTCTTTAATTGCATTTTTTGCAATTTCTGTGTTTTTAAATCGCCCAGCATCTTCTTTACCGAACAGACAGAAATCCGGTCTTTCTGAATCCCTGCATGCATAAACTTTTCCAGTAGTAAAATCATCCGGAGTAGGAGGCTTAAAATTATCTGCAGACTCTGATTGTTCTTTCATAATGTCCGTATAAACGCGGGAGCCTTCAAATGGATTTTTATCATTCTGATCTACCAGCCCGAAAGAAATTGCAGCTGCTATACATCCTATATTTTCTTTTGTTAATAGTACTGCATCTCCAAGTGATGCTTGTTTATTTGCCTGGCAGCTTGTAAGAGAAATATTCGTAGGATTATATTTAGCTATTTCTTTTGAGATTGTATCTTCATTTTTATAGAATTTAACTGCAGTTAATGGAATTCCCAGGCCTTTAATAATCATAAATTTAATTATTTTATCATAAAACTGTTTTAATTCATTCATCACTTTACCTCGTTCTTTCCTTATTTAAAAAAATTCCCTAAGTCACTATAAAGATCTATTCTGCAGGAAATCCAAAAATATCCGGAAATATATAGAATTTAATTTTTATTTTGCACCTGCAGATTTTGCAAATTGTGAATCTATGAATTTATCCAGATCAATTTTATTGGACATCGCAGAAATCTTGCTTGTTAAATATGTCTGCATAGTATTTAAATCATCAGGTGTAGGAAATAGTTCTTTATAGGTAACTCTATCCGGAGGCTGAGTAAGAACTGCCTGCATTACTTCCGCCTTCTGACCGAGGAATTCCGCACCAATTCTTGCTGCCACTATAGGATTATCATTTATAAAAATACCGGCCTGGACAAGATGCCTAGTAAGCTCGTGTAAAGCATCCGGATATTTTCCGATTATTTCGTCTCTTGCAACTATAACACAGCACGGATGGTTCGGCCAAATATCTTTAGACAGGGCAAATTCTTTTCCTAAACCGGATTTTACTACCTGTGTACCAAATGGTTCGGCAACAATAAATCCGCCTATATCTCCATCTTTGTCCCATTCCATTACTTCCGGAATCTGTGAAGGAGCAATAACTTCAAATATTACATCTTTGCCAACACCTGTTGTAAGGCCTTTTTCTGTTAACAGCTTGTCAATAATCATGTGGTGTACAGATAGATGGTAGGGTATTAATATTGTTTTACCTTTAAAATCTTCCAGTTTGCTTATATTTGCCTTTTTATTCGTGACGATTATACTGCCTGACTTATGGCTGAATAGTATAAGACGTATATTTTGCTTAAGATTAAAGGTTTCCATTGCAAATGGGGCAAGCATAAATGCTATGTCTATTTCTCCTGAAATTAGTGCATCTCCTATATTATTCCAACCTGTCATGGCAATTGTCTCTATTGTAGAATGAGAAAGAGATATTGTTCCTTTATCCAATTTGCTTTTAATTACACCAAGTATAAGATGATCTGTTATTCTCAAATGTCCAATTTTTAATGATGCTTTTTCTCCCATAATTTACTCCTTACTTAATTTTTGTAGCACGATAGCCAAAAGTCAAGAGGGAAATTAATAAAATGAATAGAATTTGGAAATGTATGTAATGTATAATTATTTATATAGATATTTTCTATCAATTATATGATTTTGGTTGAATTAATACTCAATGTGAATTATAAATATATTGGGAGTATTAATAATGAGGACTAAATCTGATTTTCCATCTATCAATACAAAGAAGCCTGAAGGTCTTAATGATAGTGGCAATCCATATCGGATGCTGCTTATAGATGATTCAATGTTTATAATTAAACAGTTATCTCAGATCTTAATTTCAGAAGGATTTGAGATCCTCGGTACTGCATTAAATGGTTTAGAAGGTTTAGAAAAATATAAGGAATTACATCCTAATGTAGATATGGTTACTATGGATATTACCATGCCGCAAATGGATGGAATTACTTCACTGGAAAAGATTTTAGAATTCGATAAAAATGCCAAAATAGTCATGATTAGCGCTCTTGGAAAACAGGATCTTGTAAGAAAGGCACTGGTTAAAGGAGCAAAAAACTATATTGTGAAGCCGCTGGATAGAAAAAAAGTTCTGGAAAGAATACTCGCAATATTAAGAGATTAACTTTTATATATTTATAAAGTTGAAATATTAATAATTCGTGCTATTATTATTTTAAGAAACCTCATAGTGGATTTTGTGAGGGCTTTTAATGCTGGAATACAATTTGGATATATGCTATCATATAAGTTATATATATTATTCATATTATATAAAAAAATTTTTAAATTTAACAAAGAAGATCTTTAATTAAGAATGATATAGAAATGATTCCTTTAATAGGAAAAAAATTATGAAAGTAAAATTTTAGGAGAAGTAAATGAGTTTAATTGGAATAATCAATTCTGATGAATCTATTAACTCACAAATACTAAATGAGTTTTATTCTTTAACTGATAGTGAATATCAATTAAGAAATCCGAGAAATGATGAAAAAATACTGCAATTCTTAGATTATGATCTGCCGGAAATAGTTATTGTAAATTTAACTGATGATAATCTAAATCTTGAATATATTTTTGATCAGGTAAAAAATGATTCCTGGCTTCATAATTTTGGAATTGTAGGATTATTTGATCCTAAAAAGGAAAATGAGAAAAATCTATTTGAAAAATTTAAATCCTTAAATCTTCTAACTGTTTTAGATTATGCAAAAATACAGTCTCACCTTGTAGAACATGTACGAATAATAGATAAAAACAGGCAGATTATTTTTCAGAGTGAGCTTGTAAACAGGCTGGTAGATCAGATAGCAGGTTCCTTCATTATTGATAATGATGTACTTCTAGGACCTTTGTATGCAGGCCTTTTTGTTAATCTTTTATTCCACATGGGATATGTGGATTCTGAGGATAAAGTTAATTTGCAGCTTGCAATATCTGAATTGATACTTAACAGTATTGAACATGGAAACTGCAGGATATCTTCCAAAGAAAAAGAGGATTTGTTAATGGAAGGCGGGAATATACTCGATCTTATTTCTAAAAAGAATATGGACCCTGAAGTTTCAAAGAGGAAAGTATTTTTTGAGTGGGAAATACGGCAGGATCATTCAAAACTCGTTATTCGTGATGAAGGTGATGGTTTTGATGTAATGGCATATCTTGAGAAAATAAAAGTAAATGATCCGGGCGCAATTCTTGGAAGGGGAATAAAACTCGCAAGATTATTCGCAAGCAGTTTAAGTTACAATAAAAAGGGAAATATTGCTACTTTAAAAATTAAACATGAAAAACATATTGAAAAGAAATCGCCGATGGGGTTTTTAGAAGAAGAAATTATAGATATCAAAGCAGGGAATCAAATATTTAAGCAGAATGATTTTAGTGATTTCCTTTATTATATAACAAGTGGAAGGTATAAGGTTTATCATGAGAATGCTCTTGTTGGTGTATTAACACCTCAGGATATTTTCATGGGAGAAATGTCCTTTTTACTTAATAATAGAAGAAGTGCTACTGTCAAAGCAGAAACAGCTGGAAAACTGATAAAGATTACGCGTAGAACGTTTATTTCTGTAGTAAAAAAATATCCGAATTATGGTGTGTTTTTATCCAAATTATTAGCGCGAAAACTTGCAAGAGCAAATATACGCAATTCCGATCAGCATAAGAATAAGAAAGTAAACAAAGAAAAATTGGTTCTTGCTAACACTAATTAAGATATATAATTCTCATAAATTACTGCAATTTTAAATTTGACGCAGATTAACTCAGATTGAGGCTGTCCCGCAACCTACCTCCAAAAACAAAGAATATTTTGTATAACTATTTTAAAAAATTTGACGCAGATTTCTCTGATTATTTAAATTCTTAAGATGTAGTATAATAAAATAGTTTAGAACAATCCATATTTAGACTGCTTTTGGAGGTTCGTTATTTACTTGACTAGCATTTATAAAAACTGTACTTTAAAATCGTATTGTTTTACTAAAATGCAGGAATAATTATCATGCTTGTACTCATAACAAATTTTAAGTCTTAAGTTAATAAGGAACCCGTACACCAGGTACTCTATTTAGTAGTTGGATGTGATATTACAGTATTATAATTAAAAGGGAATGCAGATATGCCGGAAAAAATAATAAAAAACGAAAAAAAAGCTTTAGGAATATGTCTTGGCGCATCAACAATAAGTGCTGTTGAAGTTAAAGAGAATGGTAAAGGATTAGAAATTGAGCGTATTTTAATTAAATCTCATGAAGGTAATCCGAAAGCTTTATTTGAAGAAGTAATAAATGAGTTAGATTGCAGTGATACACCTATACTGGTAACAGGAAGAAAATTTAAGAATTTTGTTAAACTTCCTTCTATTACAGAACCGGAAGCAGTAGAACTTGCATTAAATCAGGTATCTAATGGAGATAAATTTAATGCTATAGTATCTGCAGGCGGCGAAACTTTTATGGTTTACAGGTTGGATGAAAACCATAAAGTTGTTGACATATCAACAGGTAATAAATGTGCATCCGGTACAGGGGAGTTCTTTCTACAGCAGATACGCCGTATGAACCTTGATGTAGATGAAGCAATTGATCTTGCTAATAAAGGAAAACCGTATACAGTAAGCGGAAGGTGTTCTGTATTCTGTAAATCAGATTGTACACATGCATTAAACAAAGGTGAATCGATCGCTGATGTTACGAGTGGTTTATGTCAGATGATAGCATCTAAAATAATTGAACTTTTAGCAAAAGTACCTAATAAAAAAGTAATGATAGTGGGCGGAACTGCACAGAATACTGTTGTAACCGATTATATCAGAAAGGAAATAAGTGATATTAAAATTCCTAAAGAAGCTGCCTATTTTGAAGCTCTCGGAGCAGCTATTGCTGCATTTAAAAAAGGAGAGAAAAAGCCGGAAGAACTATTTCATTCGGAACATTCTCATTTTAGTTTTCTTCCTTCCCTAAAATCTGCAGAATCATTAGTAACATTTAATAAAACTCAATATGGAAAAGCCGTAACAGGTGACAGGTGTATAATAGGCCTTGATGTAGGCTCTACAACAACAAAAGCGGTTATATATAGAATATCAGATTCAAAAATGCTCGGTTCAATTTATTTAAGAACTAATGGAAATCCTGTAGAAGCTTCCAGAAACTGTTATAAAAGCCTGTTAGAAAAGCTGGACGGTACAAAAATAGATATTATCGGTATAGGAGTTACAGGCTCCGGAAGGCAGATTGCAGGGCTCTATTCATTAACAGATGGAATTATTAACGAAATAATAGCACATGCCTCTGCTGCAATTTATTTTGATCCGGAAGTAGATACAATTTTTGAAATCGGGGGACAGGATGCCAAATATACCTATATTACAAATTCTGTAGCTTCTGATTATGCTATGAACGAAGCTTGTTCTGCAGGAACAGGCTCCTTTTTAGAAGAATCTGCATATGAATCTTTAGGTATAGAAGTTAAAAAAATTGCAGATCTAGCAATAAATGGTGATTCACCCCCTAATTTTAATGATCAATGTGCAGCATTTATTTCTTCGGATATAAAAAATGCTACACATGAAGGTATTTCTCGAGAAAATATACTTGCAGGTCTTGTTTATTCAATTTGTTTTAATTATGTAAATAGAGTAAAAGGACACAGAAATGTCGGTAAAAAGATCTTTATGCAGGGTGGTGTTTGTTATAATAAAGCTGTACCGCTTGCTATGGCTTCTGTTCTTAATAAACCTATTATTGTTCCACCGGAACCAGGACTAATGGGTGCATTTGGTGTTTCGCTGGAATTAAAAAAGAGGCTGGAACTCGGTATTTTAGAAGAAAAAAAGTTTTCCTTAGAAGAAATTATAGATAGACAGGTAGAGTATAAAGAGCATTTTATTTGTAATGGCGGCAAAGAAAAATGCGATTTAAAATGTTCTATAAGCAGGATTCGAATACAGGGTAAATTGTATCCTTTCGGTGGTGCATGCAACAGGTACTACAATATACGTGTAAAAAAGGAATTAGAAACAGAAAACCTGGACCTTGTTAATGTAAGACAGCAGCTTCTATTTGGAAAATATGCTCCTGCAAGAAAGATAAATCCGGATGCTCCGGTTATAGGAATTAACAAAAGCTTTCTTACACACTGGATTTTTCCTCTTTATTATAATTTCTTCTCTATACTTGGAAGCAAGGTAGTTTTACCTGATACGGTACAAGAAGATGCATTTAACAGGCAGTCTACGTCTATGTGTTTTCCTGCACAGATAGCATTAGGGCTTTTTGACAATCTGATTTCCAAAAATCCGGATTACTATTTTATGCCGCATGTTAAAGAACTACATGTTCCAAAAGGCAATACTAGAAGGGAATTTTCTGCGACATGTATATTTATTCAAGGTGAGCCCTTTTATACAAATAAATCATTTTTAGAATATAATCTCGGTGATAAAATAATTTCACCAACTATCAATTTTAGCGGCGGCTGGGAAAATGGCAAGACTGAGTTTATTGAAGTTGCAAAACAGTTGGGTTTTGATACGGGAGCTGCAAATGCTGCATTTGATAAGGCAATGGAAATGCAATACTCATTTGAATCCGAGTGCAAAGAAATCGGTAAAAAAGCTTTAGCTGAGCTGCATTCAAATCCGGATAAATTTGCAATAGTACTGTTTGGAAGGCCTTATAATGCATATACAATAGAAGCAAATAAAGGAATACCCAAAAAATTAACAAGCCGTGGGCCCATGGTTATACCATTTG
>SDBV01010808.1_pt1 | contig 11926 bp, 10 predicted proteins | sample 2277081 | NCBI WGS metagenome assembly SDBV01 (sample SAMN10402039, study PRJNA504765) | marine sediment metagenome | isolation source: marine sediment core GS10_PC15, 223 cmbsf | place: Arctic Ocean: Southern Knipovich Ridge | collected 2010
CGCAGCTCCTGCACGAGGAAGACGACCTGGCGTTCTAAATTGTGACGGAGGGTGGCTGGGGTCGACGGGCACCGACGCGAAGCGTTGGTCGGTGAGCCCCCAGATCGCCGAATTTCGGGGGCTCGCTGGCGCTCGACCCCGGCCACCCCCAGGCTGACTCGTCCAAGTATGGGAATAACGATTTGGCATCACAGCTCACAGCCTGCCGGCAGGGGCTGAGGCAGCTCGCGGGAAATGAGATACCCGAAAACATCACGTCGAAGCCGACCGCCTCGGGAGAGAATCACCACAGAGGGCACGGAGGAACGCAGAGGAAGGCTGGGGCGAGCAATGCTCCCGGGAAGGCCGCTGACAAATGCCGTGTCGTGCACAAGAGGATGAGAAAGGAAGAAAAACGCAAGAAGACGCATCGGATGCCTGCCTCTTACTTCCTTCCTCTTCTTCTTTTTTCCTCTGTGTACCTCCGTGCCCTCTGTGGTAGTTTCTTTCGCCTTCTCGGGACGTCATTTCCCGCGAGTTGCCTGAAACTCGAGGACCCTGCATTGTAGCACCCGGCGTACGCACAAGTCGCCGGCTGGCGATCGATGCATTCTGTACGCGACCGGCGGTCGCGGCTTTCTACGCCTGGCCAACGGCCGACGATATCCGTGCCCCCCAGTTGGTCCCCTGCACCAACACAACCGGCATTGCTACAATAGCCGGCTCTGTGTGCCGGAGTCCTTCGAGGGGGTGCGATGAAACGCCTTTCAACCGTGGCCATCGTCGGAACGGGGATGATCGGGGGGTCGATCGGGCTGGCGCTGCGCAAGTTCGGATTGGCCGAGAAGATCATCGGCATCGGACGCCGCCAGGCCAGCCTGCGGATTGCCCGGCGCGTGGGAGCCGTGACCAATACCACCGTCGATCTGGCCAAGGGGGTCGTCGAGGCCGAGTTGGTGATCGTCTGCACGCCGTGCGGGCCGGATATATCTATTCGGCGATGGCCGATATCGCCCGGTTCATGGACGCTCCGCAGTACGAGCGGGCGGTGGAACGGATCTGGCAAGACGTGGTGTCCCGCAAAATGTACGTCACCGGGAGCATCGGCACCGCTCAATATCACGACGAGGGATTCGGCGACCCTTACCTGTTGCCCAACAGGACTTACTGCGAATCGTGTGCGAACATCGCACAGGTGCTCTGGCAGCATCGGATGAACTTGCTCAAGGGCCAGGCCAAATACGCCGACGTGATGGAACTGGCGCTGTACAACGGCGCGATCTCGGGAATCTCGATCTCCGGCGACCAGTTCTTCTACCAAAACCCGTTGGCCAGCAACGGCGGCCGGCGGAGCTCCTGGATCGGCTTGGCGTGCTGCCCGACGAACCTCTCGCGGATCATCCCGCAGGTTGGCGGGTTTGCCTATGCCCAGCAAAGAGAGAAGGTTTACGTAAACCTCTATCTCGCCTCGGAGGCAGCGCTGAAGATAGACGGCCGCGCAGCGGTCAAGCTGGAACAGAAGACCGATTACCCGTTCAGCGGCCGCGTGCGATTGACGGTCACACCGGATCGGGCGTGCGAATTCGACCTTTGCCTGCGGATTCCGGGCTGGGCTCGTGGCCGGCCCGTTCCCAGCGACCTGTACCGCTTTGCCGACCCACAGGTCGCACCCGTCGGGCTGAAGGTCAACGGCCAGGCGGCCGATGCCTCGCCGGAGGCCGACGGCTACGTTCACCTCAAACGAACTTGGCAGCCGGGGGACGTCCTGGAGTTGGACCTGCCGATGCCCATCCACCGGATCTACGCACACGAGAAAGTCGAGGAGAACCGAGGTAAGGTGGCGTTGATGCGCGGCCCGATCGTCTATTGCCTCGAAGCGGTCGATCACCCGGAGGTAGACGTCTTTCGCTTGACCCTGCCGCGAGATGCGGACTTGCGTGCGGAGCATCGCTCGGAGTTGCTGGGCGGGGTGACCGTTCTGCGTGGCAAAGCCCTGGCCGACCGACGGCACCCGGTCGCACTGACGGCCGTGCCGTACTACGCCTGGTGTAACAGGAAAAAGGGCCCCATGACGGTGTGGATCAACGAGGTCCCCGCGCCCCTGCTGCCCCCTTTCCCTTTCCGCCAGTTCGGGCGATAATCAGGTGTTCAGATTGAGGTCCTGCCTCCTTGGACGCGGGAAGCAATTCTCGCGCGGTGGGTTTCTGGTGGACCCTCATTGGCAACAGGGGGAAACCGCTCAACGCACGTTCGGAGAACACAGAATGGCGACGCTCACAATCAAGCTCGAAGGTACTTCTGTAACGGTGGAGCAACGTCGTGTCGAACTCACCAAGCTGCAACTCGATGACGACAACCCCCGCATTGGTCTTTACAGAGACAGCCAGCCCAAGGACGGCCTGGTGGAAGCCGATATTCGGCATGCAATTCGAAACCGAAGTCCGCACGCCTACTCGAAACTCCGGGATTCGATCGAAATCAACGGCGCGATCATTAACGCAATATGGATTGGCCCCGAGGAGGGCGGAAAACATCTCGTGATTGAAGGGAACACTCGTGTTCTAATATATCGAGAGTTGGCTGAGAAGTACCCTTCTGCTGATCAGTGGAAGATGATATCTGCGAATATTCTGCCCATTGGGATCCAAGAGTCGCAAGTGAATTTCATCCGTCTGGAGGCCCACCTCCGCGGTGTCACAGAATGGGATGCGTACGAACGGGCAAGATACCTCTACATCTTGAACGAGGATGAGGGCTATTCGGTCAACCGACTTGAGAAACTTACACGCCTTCATGCTCGAAAGATAGAGATTGAAATCCGCGCTTTCAGGGACATGGCGGACATCTACCAGAATCGATTTCCGGACGATCCGTATCAAGCGCAGAGATTCAGCTACTTCGTTACATATGAAGAAAGCCCGAGAATAAAACGCGGAATGCAGGCGCAACGAAAGACCATTGTGGACTTCTGCGATTGGGTTGGCGAAGAGCGAATTCCCAAGGCAGAGAACGTGCGGCATCTTCCCGATATCCTTGAAAGTGATACCGCCACAAAACACTTTCTAAACGACGGATACGAGACGGCGCTCAGCTATCTGGCTCTCGCAAAACCAGACATCGTCTCACCGCTATACAAGCGGATTGAGGACGTCATTGAGAGACTTAGGAACATGCCTCACTACGAGATGGAGCAGATACGCTCTGGTGACGAGCCAGGTAGAAAGCGGCTCTTAGAGCAGCTTGCAAACGTCGCGTCATCCGTCTGGTCCCGGGTATCAGAAGATGAGGACGATTGGGCCGATGATTCTGAAGAGGACGCATAACAATGGCGGCATCACAGGCTCACGACATGATCGTTGCCCTAATAACCAGAAAGGTCATGGAATCTGGGTACAAGATCGCGGGGATTGAGTCCTCATTCGAATGGCTGTTTGGTGATGGGTTCCAGCTACCCCCTCCGATCATCCGCCATAGGCCGGACGTTCTGGGGGTGCGCGACCGGAAACCATTTCTCGCGATAGGTGATGCGAAGACTGTTCACGATCTTGGCGCACGCCGTACCTCTGAACAACTCAGGGATTATGTAGACGTAAGAGTGGATCAGGATAGGACACCGTGCCTGGTGATAATTGGCATTCCGCAAAGCGGCGTCGAGAAACTACGGCGACTTATTGGCCGTCTTCGGATTCCAAACGATAGAATCACAATTCTAGAGGTTCCAGATGTCCTGTTGGAGCGTGGCACGCCATGAAACGGACGCCATCGTTTAATCTTGAGCCACGATCGCGGCCGTATCCGCATCAGGTGGAAGCGGTAACCTTTCTAAGCGAACGCGAATACGCGGCGCTGTTTGACGAGCAAGGACTGGGAAAGACGAAGATTATCATAGATACGATATGCCAGGGCCTCGCAAAGAGGGTCATTGAGGGTGCGCTCATAGTCTGCAAAAAAAGTCTACTTGGAACTTGGGAAGATGAAATCACCAAGCATTCATACTTGAAATCTGTCCAATTGCGGGGCGGCCCCCGCGCGAGAGGCATCCATTTCATGTGGTTTGCACATTTCTATCTCGTCAATTATGAGATGTTGATCTCCGAAACACAGCGCATCCAGGATCTTCTCCAAACGCGTCCAATGGCTGTAGTGCTTGATGAATCCCAGAGGATAAAGAACCCGAAGAGTAAGGCGACGGAGGCGTTGCACGAGTTGAGGGCTTTTTCCAAGCAGCGCTACATCGTGACGGGCACCCCAGTCGCGAATACACCCCAGGACATTTGGGCGCAGATCTATTTCCTGGATGGAGGAGCCGCCTTGGGCTCGACAGTTCAGGGGTTCCTCAATAGATTCGCGATTCAAAAGCGGCCGCACAAGGAAGAGCTTGTTGAGGAGAGTGGCCTCAAACGCCTCCGTGAAGCTCTTTCGCCTTTCTCAATACGTCGCCTGAAGGAGGATGTTCTTGAACTTCCTGAAAAACGCTATGAAACCGTCACGGTTGATTTGGAGCCATCTCAACGTCGGCAGTACGACGAGCTGCGGGACCAGCTTCGATTGTCGATCGTCGAAACGGACGGCAGAACGGTTGAGGACGATGCAAGCAACATCCTCAAGCGGCTGCTACGTCTTGTGCAAATAGCCAGTAACCCCCGGCTGATAGACGCTTCGTACACTGCGACACCCGCGAAGGTCCAAGCCATACGTGATCTTGTCTCGAGAATCCTTAGCGTCAAAGAGAAAGTCGTGATATGGACCTGCTTTATCCGCAATATCCGGATGTTACGGCAGATATTTCGGGACGCTGGCGCGGGGATGCTTTTTGGAGACATTCCGATCTCTGAACGTGATGCCATCGTTCGGCGATTCCAGAGTTCCGAAGATCTGCGAGTCATTATCGCAAATCCCGCGGCTGCGAAGGAAGGGCTTACCTTGACAGCCGCGAACCATGCGATCTACATGGACCGAAGTTTCAATCTTGTTGATTACCTTCAGTCGCAAGACCGGATACATCGAATCAGTCAGGAACGATCGGCCTATGTTTACAACATTGTGGGCAGGGACACCGTTGACGAATATATCGAAGATGTCGTGTATCGGAAGCAGATGGTGGCCCAGTTCGTTTGTGGGGATCACGACGAATTGCGCATCACTGAGCCGACCTACACGAAGGAAGACATAATGAGGTTACTTGGCGGCTAACCACGTGGAGGAGACAATGAATAGGAAAGCCGAACAAAGTGCCAAGATCACAGTCGGGGAGATCTCCATAGCTGTGGATGTCAAGGAGGTGCCGATTGACACGTTGCACTACTATGCGAGTAACCCTCGCATCTTCAGCATTCTGAAGCATTTAGGCAGCAACGTGAGCCAGGATGTCATCGAACGCGAGCTATGGAACCTCGGTTCTACCAAGGATCTGTATCGTGAAATCTTGAAGAATGGAGGCTTAGTCGAAGAAATCCTGGTTCGCAACGGGGAGGTGCTGGAAGGGAACTCTCGACTGTGCGCGTACCGCCATTTGCTCAACAAGGCAAAGAAAAAGGCCGACCAGGATGCTATTGCTAAGTGGTCGAGAATACGCGCTAAGATCCTTCCGCGAGATGTCAGCGAAGAAACAGTATTCGCAATCCTGGGCATCTTGCACATTCGTGGCAAAGCCAAGTGGCTTCCGTACGAACAGGCGAGCTATCTCTATCGACAGAGCGTCGACTTCAGAAAGGCGGCCCGGGAACTTGCCGACCAGATCGGCGTTTCCGAGGGCGACGTCAAGAGTAGCATAGAGGCATACAGAATGATGGAGGAGTATAAGATAACCGAGCTCAGTACGTTCAGTTTCTACTTGACTTACGTGACGAGCCGGAAAATGAAAGAGGCGGCTAAGTCGTTGCCTCCCGGTCAGGAGCTTGCTCCCTTGTTCGTTGGATGGGTTGAGAATGGGGAGATCCCGAAAGCAGAGAATGTGCGCGACCTACCACTGATAATCAAAGACAAGAAAGCGCGTCGACAATTCTTGGGAAAAACGGTTTCGTTTGAGGAGGCGTTTGAAATCGCGAAGGGCCGCCATCCTGAGACCACATCGTCGTTCTACAGCAAGCTTAAACGTGCGACCGAAGCACTAGATAACGCTGAGGAAATGCGCGTGAAGGAGGAGGTGGAAAATGATACAGACAAGAAATACATCCTAAATAACCTCTTGAAGGCCGTGAATAAGTTCTGCAAGGCGGTGGGCTTGGAGGCGGCCCCGGTTAACCGAAAGAAGAAGAGGCGAAACGCCTGAGATCGCCGGTGCCGGCAGTTGGCGCCATCTTCCAACGTGGTGTGCGAACGAAAAGCGATCTCGGAGACGCAATCGTCAAAGCAAACGGCAATGACATATGAGCAAGATCCTCCTCATTGAGCCGGACTATCGATCGAAGTTCCCTCCACTGGGCCTTCTGCGCATCTCGACGTACCACAAATCGCGTGGTGATTCCGTTACGTTCTCTCGAGGTTGCATTGAAGAACTGACGGAGGTGCGTTGGCATCGCATCTACGTTTCCACGCTATTCACGTGGGAACTGCCAAGGACTGTCAGGACGATCCAGTACTACTCGGATTCCGTAAGAAGCCCTCGCAACATTGTAGTCGGCGGAATCGGAGCTACCTTGATGCCAGAGTACCTCGAAACTCGCGTGCGTTGCACCGTCTTGAGAGGGCGAATGGACCGGAAGGGTAGGCTTGGCCCCGGAATCCCGTCTCTCGACCAGTACGTGCCGGACTATTCGATCGTGGACTCGCCTGAATGGAATTATAAGCCGGAAGATTCGTATTTTTCGCGAACAACCAAGGGCTGCGTTCGGAAGTGCAAGTTCTGTGCGGTTAGATCCCTTGAGCCCAAGTTCGCTGCAATTGGAGATTGGAGAAAACAACTCCGCGAAGTTCGCGAGGCGTTTGGCGAACGTCAACACATTGTCTTCCTTGATAATAATGTTGTCGCCGCGCCGAAGCTGCAGGAAATCATCAGCGCCATCAGACGAGAAGGCTTCGAGAATGGAGCAATTCGCAATAATCGCAGACGAACGGTTGACTTCAATCAAGGAATCGACGCACGGCTCATTACCCGAAAAGTTGCCAAGTGCCTGTCGGGTATTAACCTTTCTCCAGTGAGATTGGCCTTTGACTATGAGGGCGTTGAGCGGCACTACCGCAACGCTGTACAGCGTTTGGCAGATGTAGGTTTTCGACATTTCACGAACTACGTGATGTTCAATTTCAACGATACGCCAAGAAGCCTTTATCGAAGATTGAAGATTAATCTGCAACTCTCAAGGAAACTTGACATCGCAATCACGGGTTTTCCGATGCGGTTCATTCCAATTGATGATGTGAGCCGACAGTACGTGTCGAAGGGGTGGCATTGGCGTTACCTACGTGGCATTCAATGTATTCTCCTCGCAACCCGCGGCATGGTCAGCCCCAATCGATCGTTCTTTGCGGGAGCATTCGGTAATTCCTACGCAGAGTTCCTTGAAACGCTCTCGATGCCAGACCGCTACATCATCCAAAGGGAGCGGTACAAGCAGAACGAGGCATTGAACTGGCGCAAGAAGTTCAGAAAGCTAACCAAGAGCAGCAGGGACGAATTGCTTGACATTTTGGCTCAATTGAACGGGTTGCGAGACAAGAAGGTCGCTTTGGCGAGACACCGGAGATTTAGGGGACTTTTGGAGCATTACTACCCCGATGGGAAAGTGTTGCGCGAATGAAACAGGGGGACACTTCTTCGTCACTTCTTCCTTGGGCGGCCCACTCGGATGCAACATCAACACCAGCTGATCTGAGACAATAGCACTTGCACTGACCACGATTGCCTGACACAGGAGGAGGGGAAACGATGGGATTCTTCTGGAGGCGACCTCACTCCACAATTGCCTGCTACCCGTTGCGCCTTCCGGCATGGACCGCCGTCTTGGCCTGCCTGGTTTCGGTGGCCGCGGCCGAAGAAATCCAGTTGCCCAGCCTGCAACTACTCCGAGCCAATCCGGACCCCTATGGGTATCCCAGGCCCGCACCGGGCGAGACCAACGTGCCCACGGGTACCAGCTTCTTTCTCCAGATCGGGCTGAAGGACAAGGAGACGAGCGACGTCGTGCTGCCCGACTCGGTGGCCGTGCAGATCCGCCCGCGCGGCGGGCCGGCAGTGGAGATGCTACGGTCGGGAAAACGCTTCGCCGAGGGATACTCGGGCAAGGTCTTTCCGACCTGGAAGAAGCGCCCGGCGGTGGCGGTCTACATCGACGGCGAGGCCGAGCTGGAGCCGTCGACGCAGTACGTTGTATCGGTCCGTGCCCGATCGCGCAAGGGCGGCGTCTTGAGCGGCGAGCAGGGCTGGTGGCAGTTTACCACGGAAGGCGTGGCTGCGACCCACGCGCTGCGATTCCAAGTCGACCTATCGGCCCCGCCGGTTCGCTGGCACGGCGGATTCTTCACCGGGTTCTGCAAGCCGAGTTTCTGCACCAGCGCCTCGAATCGCATCCCAGGGTACCGGTTGATGAGCCGCGTCAGAGAGCAGTATCCAAAGGCCTGGAGTTTGCAACGCGATTTCTGGATGACCGGTATGGAGCACCAACCTGGATTCCTTAGCGGCGGCTTGCCCAACGTTGTCCGCGAGCGGGAAACGCGCCGCATCATCGCCATCCAGAATCACGATAAAGGGAGGCTGTTGCGCGTGGAGGATTTCTTCGGCCACGAGCAATACGAGATCGCTTCCGATCGTCCGCTCTCGGGCGATTACCACGCCGGCGACGAGGTGTTGATTGCCGACGGAGTAAGCCACGTCAAGGCCAAGGTCCTGGCGATCGTGGACGATTCTCCCCAGGCGAGAAGTCTCCTGGTAACACGGTTTGAGGAACCCCCAACCGGTTGGAGAATAGACTACGCCGGGCCCTTGCCCGAGGAGGAGAATCCCGGCGCGCCCGGGCTGTTTCCGCCGGGCGGATGCTACCTGCGGAAGTTCCAACCGGCGGGCACGCCTCATTACTATTGGGGACGGCTGGACAGGGAGTGGGATATCGCGCACCGCCGCTTCGGCCGGCGCTTGGTGATCAACTTTGCCGACGCGCCGGGAGATCTCTCCGTAGACGGCCGCAACTGGACCTATCCGAAAGACTACGCCGAGTATCACCAGGTCGTGCGCGCCTTCACCGCCCACTTAATTGAGCGTTACGGGGACGCGTGCCTCGATTTCGTCTGGAGCGTGTTCAACGAGCCAGATCTGGCCGTCCTTTTCTGGCGGAGCGGTGACTTCAGCGAACTTCAGAAGTTCTATGACTACACGGTGGACGCCGTTCTCCGCGCGTTTGAGGACCGCGGTTACGATTCGGATCGAGTTGTGGTGGGTGGATTAGAGATCGGCGCGATCTTCGGCACGCATATCGAGCGTCCCGTTCTGAAAGTGTTCCTGAGCCATTGCTCACCCAAGGCAACCTGTGCGGGCGCGCTGTGGAAGAATGCGGCGTTTGCCGACGAACTGCTCGACGGCAAGCGATCACGGCGGGTGGAAAAGCTCTGCCGCGCCAGCGACGGCAAGGGCAGCCCCTGCGATTTCATCTCGGTCCACAGCTACAACGCCTCGGCGGTGACGGCCGCCAAGCTGATCCGCGCCAAGGAGATTGCCCTGGAAACTGACGCGGAGTATTACGCCGACCTCCGGGTGAACTCCTTCGAGTCGTGCCCGGGATGGGCGCCGCCGCCCGACGTGGCCGCGGCCGACAGCTATCTGGGCAACGGCTATTTTCCCACCTGGTGTGCCGACGTCACACGGCGGTTGTTGGCCAAGGCGGCCCGGGACCGTCGGTACGCTTTCGGCGAGACGATGCTCACTTTCTGGCCGTGGCCCAATAGCAACTTCGGCGGCCACAACGCCTCGACCCGTCTGATCGCCGTAGACGAAGACGGCGACGGCAAAAAGGACCGCCAGCAGACGGTGGCCATGCCGATCCTGAGTTTCCTGGGGCTGGTGGCGGGCATGGGTGAGAGCTACTGGGCTCTGCCCGAGCAGACGGTCGGCGGCCACGTGGTGTCCGGTTTTGCCGCCAGAGGAGACGGCGCCGTTCGGGTTCTGCTCTACTCGCACAACCCCCGCGACGTTCAATCCCGCTCGAAAGGCAGCTTCGAGATCGCCCTGGACTTCAGCGGCGTGCCGTGGCCGCACGTCCGCACAAGCGAGTATCGCTTCGACAAGGACCACAACTCGTATTATCGCCTGGGACTCGAGTTTCGGGATCGCCCGGCCGGTGGGCCGAGCTTACGGCGTCCGGGCCCGGACGAAGTGGACAAACTGATCGCCGGCCTGGCCGGCACCGATCGCGCCGTGCAGATGGCGGCCGTGAAGAAGGCGTCCTCATTCGGCGAGCTGCCCGAAGGAATCCTCACCGCGGCGATCGAGCTTTACGAGCAGACGAAGGACGAAGAGGTTCGGGCCGCGATCCGGCAGGCGGCCAGCCAGATTCAGGCCCGGCAGGTATGTTACTCTCCCGAAGAAGTGGCCCGGATCCTGAAGCTGTCGGTTTTGCGCGCCACAAGGCGGCGGAGCCGTGTGGTGGGAGCCGACGGCACGTTGAGCCTGCCGCTGGCCGTCGCCGCAAACGGTGCGAACTTCGTGGTGATCGAGCCGGCCGCGAGGCCATGATCATTCGGGAGACAACGGGAACGTCTGGGGGCGTCCGGTGCCCGGCATGGCGTGCACGGACATCCAAGGCGTGCTGGACGGTCTTGCGGCTCGGCCGGAGGCCGACATGACCCGAGTGAAGCTGATCACCCGCCGCTCAGGCGGCCTGGCAGTAGCAGTCCTGTTTGCTGCTGCGGTCGATCCCCGGGTCACTTCAGTCGACGTGGATTTCGCCGGCTGTTGCTTCCAGAATCGCAACCTGCCGCTGGTAAGTTGTGTGCTGCAACACGGCGACGTGCTTCAATGGGCCGCGCTGTTGGCCGATCGCAAGCTGACGCTTCGCAACGTCCCACCCCAAGCCGGCAACCCGCAGTGGCTGCGGACGGCGTTTGCACTGATGCACAACAGCGACGGCCTGCGCCTCGAGCCGTAAGCGCTGGCCGCTATCATCGGTGAGATCGAGCAAGTCCACCGCCGGGTGCCTTGGGGCCGAACGCAGTGAAGTCCCAGAAGGCACGGCACTGGGGCACCGTTTAGCTTTGCCCCAGCCACCCCGCCGCCACTTGACAACCAAATCTGGCGCACCATACTGACGGCACTGGAGAACTTGTTGGACGCTGAGTTATCCTGGCGGATTCGGGGTCAAGTCTCGTAGGTCAGGCTCCGCCTGACACGGGAGAACCAAGCGTACCAAAGGATGTCAGGCACAGCGCGGCGTACCGGCCTAGGCCGGGAGTGATTCGCGCTGCATCTCTACCTTCGATACCTCGTACCCGGCTCGCTCGACGTCGAAGATCGCTGAGGTGATCGCGGCCTGCAAGGAATCCGCCGTTCGCTCGAAGAGCAGCTCCATGCCGGTGGCGTGGCCTCGGATCGACGCGTCCGTGCATCCGGCGTTGCCCAGCGCGTCCGTAGCCTCGAGGATCTCCTCGTGCGTCATCGGCGCCGCGGGTACGATTACGGAAAATCGGTAGTCGGGCATTTTTTGGCTCTCCCGTTACTCTCCGGGGCACCGGTCCACGGTTCGTCGTATGTCTCGCGCGTGATTCTGAGGGTTCTTCGGCGTCGAAAACACGGCCATCCAGCACTCCCGGTGTCCGAACTGGCAGTGGATCACGCCCCACGCATGAGCACGCGGGCCGGATTTCCTCACGGTCCAGCCCTGATTCTCCGCGTACTTCAGCGCTTCTCGAATGTGCTTGTTCGGATGGTCGGCCACCGCGGCTGCCTGCCGATTTGGTGTTCGCGTTGCCCAATTATACCATTCCGGCAGGGTCATGTGAAGATCACCCGAATGAGCCCGTT
>SDBV01010809.1_pt1 | contig 11926 bp, 11 predicted proteins | sample 2277081 | NCBI WGS metagenome assembly SDBV01 (sample SAMN10402039, study PRJNA504765) | marine sediment metagenome | isolation source: marine sediment core GS10_PC15, 223 cmbsf | place: Arctic Ocean: Southern Knipovich Ridge | collected 2010
GAAGATGATGGACAAGTATCTCCGCCTGATCTATGCGGGCAATGTCGTGATTTTCCCAACCGATGTTCTTTCGGTCGGCCTTCTCACCTCCCGGTATGACCTGTTCACGTTTTTGTTCGGCTCGTATTCCTCAACACGCACGAAGTACCTCACGAGGCACCGGACGATAGATGTCGGGACGGGCTATCACGACTTCATGAAAGAGTATGGCGAGCGCGCGTCGAAGCTTGCCGCGGACGAACTCCTAGGGCTCGGACGCTCCGGATGGAAAGGACACATGGGCTATCACGATGAGTTCGAGACAACCTCAGACTGGCCCCCACAGCATGGGCGCAGGAGGCTCGGCAAACCACGGGGCAAGGGGAAATGGCGGTATTAGTCGCCATCCCCCGGTTTCACGGACACCTAGATGAGGATTGAGTTTCTCGCGAAAGGGAGTCCATGTCCAGGAATAGGCGTTCGTTTACGCCAGAGTTCAAGCAGGAGGCGGCCGAGTGGGCGTTGTCGTCGGAGAAGATATCAAAATGACGGCGCGCGCGACTTGCCGTCTTGCGAACTCTTCGTCTGGTTGTATAGTGACAAAAAACTTCATGATGACGTCACACGAATTCGGACACCGACACAGAAGCGCGAGGACTCTGTCGACCCGAGCGCTGCCTACATCGTCAGCGGAGATAAGAGCGTCGGTAACGAGGAAGTGACGGCACTCGACAAGATGCTCGACGCCATGGGTAAAAGGCATGGAGATGTTTGGGGCATTCCGGTGGTTCCTCACTGAAGCGGGCAGCCGGCTTGCTCGACTTCAGACGGCTTTGCCGGTTTGGGTGATTCCTCACTGACGCGGGCAGCTGACTGCGACGACGGCCTCTTGGGTCGCAGGATCTACCGAGAATGTCTGCACCGATAGCCCCGACGATATCACTCCTGTTGATTCCAAGGACAGACGGTCAACCAAAGACCCAGGGCGATTCAGAGCAGGCAGCGCCGACTTGGGTTCGGGCTATCCGTAGTCGGCGTCGCGTTCGAGACTGATCGTAATTTCCACACTGTCGATATCGACGACTGTTGGCAAGCCCGACGTCTCGTCGCAGACCCTGATCGAGGTCGCGAGCGACTCGGCGCTGAGAAACTTGCCGTGGACCCGGACGAGTTCAGATGCGAGATCGCTCTCGGACAGAGTCAGCAAGATCCGGTCTGAGACATCGAGATCTGCCGTTTTGCGCAGATTCTGAATGTGGCGTAGCAGCATGCGGGCATGACCTTCGAGGATGAGTTCAGGTGTGAGCGCTAGGTCGAGCGCCACGACGACCGAACCGTCGGCCGCCACGCCGAGATCTTCGCTTGCAGGCTCGAGAACGGTCGAGAACTCGTCTGGCCCGAGCGTTACGCCGCTGACTTTGGCTGAACCGTCGTCTCGTAGCGTTGCTGCACCGGCACGGGCGGCACGGATCACTTCTTGGACCTGCGCCCCGAGCTTTGGCCCGAGCACACGCGGATTCGGCACGATCCGGCTCGTAGCGAGGTCACCCGGATCGTCGTGGATTTCGACGTGATCGACGTTGACCTCACGTTTGATCACGTCTGTGTACTGCGCAACGACATCGTTGGGGACACCAACGATGAGGATTCGGTCGAGCGGCTGGCGGTTCGGGATCGAATTTTCGGAACGGATCGCTCGTGCCATTGAAACGACCATCCGAATCGTCTCGTTGTCTCGCCGTAGCTTCGTGTCGGACCATCCCTCGACAGGTCGTGGCCAGTCATCGAGGTGGACCGAATCGTTCGCGCCGAGATCGGTGGCGAGCGACTCGGAGGCGAATGGGATGAGGGGAGCGGTGAGTCGGGCGAGGTGCTCGAGCACGGTGTAGAGCGTGTCGAATGGTTCCCGCTCGGCGTCGTCGAGCGGCGCAACCGGTTCCCAGAATCGGCGCCTAGATAGGCGGATGTACCAGTTCGTGAACGAATCGAGGAATGAACGCAGTACCTCGTACGCCCCGGCGACATCGAGCGCATCGAGACGACGTGTCATTTCGCCGGTCAGGTCATCGAGCGCTGCGAGAATGTAACGGTCGAGTGGATGTTCAGGGTCGAGGAGCTCGGCTGGCGATGTTCTGCCTTCGTAGTCCGCGGCAGTTGCGTAAGTAGCGAAGAACGTGTACGCGTTGCGCAGCGGAGCAAGAAAAGCGCGTGATACCTCTGTGATCGAGTCGAGCGAGATCGGCCCGTCACCGCCGCGAACGAGTGGAGAACTCAAAATCGAGATCCGCAACGCGTCGGATCCGTATGTTCTGAGTACTTCTTCGGGGTCGGGATAGTTCTTGAGGCGTTTCGACAGCTTGCGGCCGTCGTCGCCGAGCAATATTCCATGCGCCATGCAAGTGCGAAACGAACTCTCACCCGTCATTGCGGTCGACAGGACGAGCAGCGTGTAGAACCAGCCCCGAACCTGGCCGATGTATTCGACGATGAAATCTGCCGGATAGTCGAGTTCTTCGATTGTTCGGGCGCCGCCGGCGAAAGGCCAATGCCGCTGTGCGAAAGGCATCGAGCCGCTCTCGAACCAGCAGTCGAGCACGTCGCTCACGCGGCGCATCTGGCCGAGACCGTCGGGGGCTTCCCATACGATGTCGTCGATGAACGGACGATGTAGGTCTTCGACGTGCTGCGACGAGACTGCCTCGAGTTCGTCGATCGATTCGGGTACGAAGATGAGGCGCCCCGATGTGTCGACCTGGTAGCCCTCGGGCGGCGTGCGTTCGATTTCATATCCAGTCTCGCTCTTCCATACCGGGATAGGCGAGCCCCAGAACCGATTTCTCGTGAGCGACCAATCCGGCGCGCTCGAGATCCCGTTCGCCATCGCTCCCGTCCCGACGTGTGCAGGGATCCAGTTCACGGCCTCGTTGCTCTGATGCATCGCTTCGCGTAGCGAGTCGATCGAGACCATCCACGAGTCGATCGCCCGGTAGATCAACGGATTGTCACATCGCCAGCAGTGCGGATACGAGTGGACATAGGACGCGGCGGCGAAGAGGCGCCCAGCGTCGGACAACGCCGAGCTGATTGGCCCGTTCGCGTCGAGAACGTTGAGGCCGGCGAAGTCGGCAACACGATCGTCGAAAGCGCCGTTGTCTAGTACGGGCATCGGCCCGGCTACGTCGTATTGACGAGCGACAGCGGCGTCGTCTTCACCGAAGGCCGGTGCCATGTGGACGATCCCGGTGCCTTCGCCCTCAGACACGATGTCGGACGCTACGACGCGGAATGCATTCGACGTGTCGGCAAAGTAGGGGAATATCGGATCGTATTTGGCGCCGTCCCAGTGGCTACCCGGCTCGGTACCGACGTGTGTCCAACCATTGAGTTGGTCGGAATACGCCTCGCGAGAGCTTGCTGCGAGCACGACTCGTGACGAATGTCGCGGGTCTTCCCATATCTCGTAGAGCATCGTCGGCGATATCGCTGCGAGTACGTTCGACGGGAGCGTCCATGGTGTCGTCGTCCAGACGAGTATCGACGTCGTCGGATCGTCGATCAGCGGTAGGCGGACGGTGACGGTCGGGTCGGTGCGGTCGCGATACGAGTCGTCGAGGCGTGTCTCGAAGTTCGACAGCGGAGTCTGACATGACCAGCAGTACGCAAGAACTTTGTACGACTCGTAGATCAACCCCGCGCGATACATGGTTGCGAAGATGTGCATGACCGTCTCCATGTAGGAGAGGTCCATCGTGCGGTATTCGTTGTCCCAGTCGACCCAGCGTCCGATTCGGTCGATTACCCGTCGCCACTCGTCGGCATAGGTGAACACCGAGTTTCGGCAGACATCGTTGAATGCGCCGACGCCGAACTCGTTGATCTCCTTCACACCACCGAGACCGAGTTCTTTTTGCGCGCTGAGTTCGATTGGGAGCCCGTGACAGTCCCATCCCCAGCGCCGCTCGACATGCATGCCGCGCATCGTGAAGTAGCGGGGCACGGTGTCCTTGATGTATGAGGTCATGATGTGGCCGTAGTGCGGATGCCCGTTCGCGAACGGCGGCCCGTCGTAGAAGACGTAGCGCGCCCCGCCCCGCCGCGCCTCGACAGAGCGGTGGAATGTGTCGTCGGCCTGCCAGCGTTCGAGGATCTCTTCCTCTAGCTTCGGGTAGGCAGGATTGGTTTCGGGGCGAGGGAATCGGCTCACGCCGCGATCTTACCGACGAGGTTCAACGCGATCACGGCCGATATCGACTCGCTATGCGACGTTGGCAAGGGCGGCTGCGTCAAGATCCCCGTCGAGCCTTCAGATACCGAGCAGCCTGCCTCACATACTCGGCGTACTGCGTTTGAGCGGTCTTCGCCGAGGCTGCGACGATCTCGAGGTCGATGTCTGTGTATTGGTGGATGAGGATGTTGCGCAGTCCAGCCGATGGTGCAAGGGCATCGGCGAGGGTGGCGTCGATCAAACCGGCACGGGCTGCGCAGTCGAACGAAGAGCGGTAGTCGGCAGGCGCCTCGCCCAGAATCGTGGATGAAGCATGAACGTTGATTTCGGTGGAGAGTTGAACGAGCAGGCTGAGGATGCGTTCGGTCGCGTGCTTTATCAGATGGTTGTTCCTGAGTGCGTCGGCGTCGGACGGGCCGATTTCTGCCAGGTCGTCGAGTAGGTCGCGCATGAGCGCGAGCTTTGCTTGTACGACGTCGGGGTTGAACGGTGGAGTCATCCGGCCAAAAGATCGAGTTCGAGACGCCGCAACCACGCGGTGTCGAGGCGTTCCGAAAACGCGGCCATCTGCTTGATTGCGAAAATACCCGGTGCCGCCTCGAACAGCGGGACGCCACCGAGGAGTGCCTCAGATTTGGCGATCGGCGTGGAGCGGTCGAGGTCGGCAAGGTCGATCTTGCTGTATCCGGTGATCTCCTGAAGTCGCGCTATGAGGTCGAGAACGTCGAGCGGTCGCCTCGGTCGATCGGGGTGCCTGCTGAACGCGAGGTCGAGGTCGTGGTCATGGTTGCGGGCCTCGGCTTCGCCGTCGACTGTCGACCCGAACGCGACTAGGCAGTCGATGCCGAACGCCGAGCACGTCTCTGCGAGCGTCGTCTTCCCGGGGTCTCGGCAGAGAGTGTCTAGCGCCTCGCGTGGTGTCACCATGTTGACACTGTACTCTCCCCGACGTGATTTCAGCGCCCGACGGAACACTGCCTTTCAGTATCCTCTTCATGTGACCGACGCATCCGACGCCCCGAGACAGACGACCGAGGCCGCCGTCTCGTCACCGACGCGTTCGCGGCTGATCGTTCTCGCCATTTTTGCCGCTGTCGTCGTCGTTGACGCCGTCACCAAGGTCTGGGTCGTGTCGGGTCTCGCCGACGCCAACATCGTGATCGCCGGCGACTGGCTCACACTCGTCCTCGTGCGCAATTCAGGGGCCGCGTTCAGCCAATTCCAAGGCCTCGGCCCCGTGCTTGGAGTGGTCGCGATCATCGCCGCTGGGTGGATTTTCTACTACGCGGGACGGGTCGAACGCATTTGGCAGCTTGTCGGTCTCGGTTTGATCGCCGGCGGGGCGATCGGGAATGTGATCGACCGCGCCGCTCGCGAGCCGGCAGGATTCTTCACAGGCCATGTCGTCGATTTCGTGAGCGTGTCGCGTTGGCCGGTTTTCAACGTCGCGGACGCATGTGTTGTCGTAGGTGTTGGCATCGTGATCTTTGCTTCGAGCCGCGCAGCTCGCGATGAGGATGGATCGTCCGACGCCGACGCCGACGACGAAGAGATCACAGCATCGTCGTGAGCCGAGACGAGGTCGAGTTCGCGGTCGGGCCCGAAGAGGCAGGGGAGCGTGTCGATCGACTTGTCGCCTCGCGCCTCGGCATAGCGCGTAGCAAGCTCGACGCCGACTGCCTGAAAGTCGACGGGCGCGTCGTCCGCGGGGCGCAGCGGGTCGCCGTGGGAAGCGTGGTCTCCGCGGTCGTCGATCTAGGCAGTTCTGCGATCGAACCGAACGCCGAGCCGCTCGACGTTGTGCGTGAGGACTCAGATTTTGTCGTTATTGACAAGCCGGCAGGGTTGATCGTGCATCCCCGGGCCGGTGACCTCGGCGCCGGGGACAGCGTCGTGCACCGTCTCTCGTCTCTTTATCCCGAACTGGTCGACCTCGCCGACGAAGCCGTGCGCGAGCGGCCCGGAATCGTGCACCGGCTCGACCGCGAGACGTCGGGCCTGCTCGTTGTAGCCCGCTCACAGCGCAGCTACGAGGCCTTGTCGGCAATGGTGCGCGCGCACGCGTTGCACCGCGAGTACGCGGTTCTCGTGAGCGGCGAATTCGACGTTGACGAGGGGCTGATCGACGCCCCGATCGGACGACGACCGGGAAGCCGAAACCTATCGGTTCGAGCTGACGGCCGCCCGTCACGGACCCGATACTCGGTGGAAGCGACATGGCAACAGCCGAAAATGGCGGCCCTGACCGTACGGCTAGAGACCGGTCGCATGCATCAGATTCGCGTGCATTTGTCTGACATCGGTCATCCGGTAGTCGGCGATCGTCAGTACGGCGGGCGCCTCATGTTGGGCGCAAAGCGGCAATTCCTTCACTCGCACCGGCTCGCATTCGACCATCCGTTCGAAACCGGTCGCATCGACTTGGCGTCCGTGATCCCGGCCGACCTCGAGGCGGTTCTTGCCAATGCCCCGCAACCGGCGAGCGGGGCGATCCCGCCGAGTTGGATCTCAGGTGGCGAATCCAGATCTGGATCCGAATCGGCGTGAGGCGCTCTGGGGCCACTCAGGAATGAGCCACGTCTTGCGCGATTCGTTTCCCCTCGTCCTGGAAATCGGTAGCGTCGAGCGGGAGACCAACTCTCATGAAATAGCGGGCGAACGCCTGCGCGAAATGTTCCTTGTAAGGCGAACGGAGACGCAGGCGGGTCATTGATCCTGCCTGCGCTGTCTGAGCATCGAGTTGAGCGCGCTCTACCACATGGAGATCCCGGAAGTTAGCGACGGACCAGGGGAATACCGGCTGCTTCAGACGCTTGTGCAATAGAGTCAGAGGGGGAATATTGCCGCGGATGAGATTCTGGATGTATGCGGAGGACTCAACTGCACTGTTGCCGCCGTCGAGTTGGGCTTCGACGAAGTCCGCCCAGGACACCACACGGGCGAGCAGTACGCGTGATGATTTGGCGTGTTCGAGATCACAGCTCTGAGTGACGATGATGGCGTCTACACGCGCGATGCTGGCCGTAATGACATCGGGGGCGTCCGTCGATGAGAGTCCTCGAAGGGTGGGGACATCGAAGAACAGGTCCCCCTGTTCGAGTTCGGTTCCGGTGATGACACTCCACCACGATGCGTCAGACAACGTCGGTCACCGTCGACCAGACATCGTTCTCGTCATCACTTCCGTGGCGCGAGATCGGCGCACGTCTGTCACCGTCGATGATGATGGTGATAGGCGTGCTGAGGCGCGGTTCGACCGAGATGAGAGGCATGTCGAGAGGTTCATCCAACAGATCGTCCATTGCGTTCTGGGTCGGTGCGGAGCGAGTTGCGCTGGTACCGATCGCAGCTGCCACTTCGCTGAGGTCGTATCGACGGTGACCTCCTGGAGTCGTGTCGAAGGGGATGCGGGATTCGCGAGCGTACTTACGTACGGTTGGCGGCTTCACATGCAGCGCCGCCGCCACCTCCTCCGTTGTCGCTGTTCGCGCCATTGTATGTCTCCGTTACGGAAAGGACGGTTATTACGGTTGTTACGGCTTATTATATTGGTATTGGCGCCCACAGGCAAGACCCTCCCAACTGGGGCGAATCAGCCCCGCAATCGGGGCTCATCCGCGGCACATACACCCGAGTTGGGGCCTATCCGCGGCACATGAGAGCGCGACCCGACTGATGTCAAATTTGCTGAGGTCTACGTCGACGAGGCGGTCGGGACGATAGTTTGGCCGAACGGCGCCGACTTAGCGCCCGAAGTTCTCCACGGCGATTTCGAGCCCGCCTGGGCAACCGAACCGAGCGTGACGGCCTCGTGAATAGATGATCGCCTTCACGGCATCGTCGGCGAACTTTCGCGGGTTCGCGACTCCGGCGAAGCGGTGTTTGTGATCGGGGCGTGCGTGTGACGATATCGTAACGTCGCCGATGCGCAGCATCCGTTGAAGACGGCTTTGGAATACCTTTATCTCGGCGATCTTTGTGATTGGGATCGATAGCTGTCGCGTCACGATCGTGCCGGATGCTGCAACGATTCGTGTCGACGTCAACACATAGATAGTGTGTGCCCATCGTTGTAGCGCGACCAGACCGGCGACGACCGCGACGATCGCGCAGCCGAGCGCCGACCACGAACCGACCGGACCGAGCACGGCGCGGAATCCGAACAGCGCCATTGAAATGATAAACAGAACGATCGAATACCGCCAGTAGTACGCAAGGCTCCGCAGCGGAAGATGCACCACCTCGAGGATCGTCTCACCGGGGCGGGCTAGATCGACATCGACGCTCCACAACATCTGAAGCGAGTGAACTAGTCCCCGGATCGCCCGGGCTTTTGTGTGATCTCTGATCGCTGAGCCAGACTCTGCTGTTGTTCCGGGCGATGGAGCGTCGTCGCACTGAACCACGCTGGGGTCTCCAAGGATGGTCGGATCGATTGGGCCGGCTTCGGGGCCGTTCATCAGAGGAAGCGTCCGAGCAGGCCGATGACGGCATCAGAGATGGTCGTTGCCTCGCGGGCGGCCCAGGCGCCGAAGTCGGCCGCACTTGCTGTCGCCGTTTCGGGTGACGTCACGACGTAGACAACGACGACCGCGAGAATCAGAATCCAGATCAGCCGTTTGATGCGCACCTTCAACCCGCCAATACGGTGGCGCCCCTGTTCCGCCGCCGTGTTGAGTCTAGCTCGGTTCGCATACCCCGGTGGGCCCCTTGTGTCTGGACGGGGTCGATGGGAGAGCAGGCCGAGAGTCTTTTTTGGGGTTTTTCGTGGGTAGAGCGGTCCGGTTTTGGCGTCTTCGCTGATCGTGTATCGTTTGGCGCGAGCTATCGAAGGAGTGCAGTGAAAATATCCAAAATTGCGTCGTTGGGCGGAGCTGTGCTGGTCGCTGGCGCGAGCATGTTCGTCGCCCCGTCGGCCGTGGCGCAGGTGCCCGATCCGACCGCTTTGGCGCCGTTGCCGGGCGATGACGAAGCCAATGCCAACGGCATCAACAATCAGGGCCAGATCGTCGGCTCATCTCTCGACAGTGCTGGCGGCACGACCACGGGTGCTATGTGGGATCCGAACTCTGACCCGGTCGCGCTCGAACCTCTACCTGGCGACACCGACTCCGATGCGTCTGCGATCAACGACTTGGGTGTCGCTGCCGGCACCTCCTCGGCGGGCGCAGGCCGCGAGGCGGTCACTTGGGACAATGGCGGCGCGGCGCAAGACCTACCGCCGGCACCGGGTGAGTTTTATTCTGTCGCGAACGACATCAATAACGCCGGTCAAGTGGCCGGTACGTCTACGGACGGAGCGCGTTATTCTACCGGGGCGCGTTGGGATCCGGGTGCATCTGACCCAGTCGTGCTTGGCTATCTTCCTGGTGGATTCCAGAGTTTCGCCTACGCGATCAATGAGTCGGGCACCGTTGTCGGTATCTCCGGCCCCGTAATGGGGTCGAGTTTTCGTCCTGTCTCATGGGATCTTGCCGGAAACGTGACCGATCTAGACACAGGGGTTTTGGGCTTTGGATGGGCGTTCGACATCAACGAGGCCGGCGAGATCGCCGGTTGGGCGTTCGATGCCGCTACCCCTGCTGTCGCGTTCTTGGCATGGTGGTCGTCGGCGGGCGTATTCTCCAACCTCGGCAACCCGGTCGGCGGTGACGTCTGGGATGTGGCACTCAACGACGGTGGCGAGATCGTCGCGACGTTCGCCACCGTCGCCGGCGACCCCGTGCCGTACTACTGGTCGTCGTCTACAGGCTTTGTGGCGATCCCAACGGCGGGCTACACAAACGTCTCCGTAACCGACATCAACAATGCCGGAATCATCGTCGGCTACTCCTACCCCGATGTTGCGTTGGTGTGGGGCGACCCGACGCCCGGCAGTGATGGTGTCCACCGAAACGACGGCCTCCGCGGTCTCCGCGGCCTCCGCGGCCTCCGCGGGCTTGTTGCCCTTCACCGGTGTTTCGTCGGGAACCGTCCCGGCCATTGGCGTTGCTCTCGCCTTGCTCATGCTGGGCGCAGGCATCAGCGTCGGCGCTCGCCAACGAAGGCGGGTACTCGCCTAGGCGATCACCAGTCGTCCACAATTCGACTCCCGCCTCACCGATCCGGCGCCGCAAGGCCCGGCGGTGGGGCGGAGTTCTTTTTTGGTTCGTTCGCCGCCACATCGTGTCTCGTCGATCTCATTTCGTCGGCGGTTGGCGCCGATTCGTGATGGTTGTGAGTAGCCCGGCTCGTCATCTTGACGGGGATGGCTTCGGCAAGCCCACGATTTGAATCGTGGGTTCGAGAAGCAAGCGCCGATAGGCGGTTCCTCGGTGTCGGGTCGTCGTTTCTGTCACATGTGCGTGTGATATTTGCTCGCATGTATCGGTCGATGAACAAGACAGGGTCATTCGAGCAGGACATCAGAAGGTAATTTGCGTGTCATCCACACACCAAATCGCAAACTTTCATGAAAAATCGGGGTTAACTGAAGGTTTCGAGTTCCTGTCCACGCCGATCCCATTCCCAGCGTTCATAGCTGGTCAGCTGTTTCAAGTCTTTGGTCGAGCTCCGCCCGCTCTTTTGGACAAGAAGTACACGCGCTTGGAACTCCCGAATCTCTGTGACCGGTATTGTAGGTTTGCCGTTCTCATCAAGTCCGCCAGGGATCGACGTTAGCCTCTTTGCCTCTTGAACCACGTCAGGAACCCCTAGCTCTTCGTCCTCATAAAACTTGGCGAGGTTGTTGAAGTCGGACTTGTACGCCTCCCAGGCTTTGACCACATCCTCCGAACCCGTGTAATGGCGTTTCACCTGACGGTATAATCTCAGGACCTCGTCTAGACGGTCCTCAATCCAAACAGCTTCGTTGGCTTCTTCTCCTTTTAGAACAGTCCGCCTTGTTTTTTTGGAAGGATGCCCTTTGTACCTTTTGGTGAACAATACGCCGGTGTAACCCTTGATGGGATTACGTCGCCCGTGGCTATATACAATATTCGAAAAAAGGTCAATGAAAGACGGGTGTCCTGCTCGGCGCATGCCTGCCATACACGCGTGAAAAACAATGCGGCCGCGATGAGTCTCCTTCCACCCTGCATGTTCGAGACGGTCATATAGCTGCTGCGCTGTCAATCCGCCGACAGTCGGTTCGTGCCCCGGCCCTGCAGCACTACCGTGCGCCCAGATCACAAGCGTTTCATCGTCTGGAAGCAGCGCCGGATCCTCGAGGAGTCCGACTCTCTTGAAATAGGGGAATGTCTCGGTCCGGAGGACTCTCTTTTTGGTGAGAGCATGCGGTTTCGCTCGCGGGTCCGTCGTCGGTATCTTACGCTTGACCGCCATATGGAATGCGCGGTCGACAGCCTCCCGACTCATGTACTCTTCTTCTAATCTCGCGGGGATCACTACCAAGCGTTGCACGGTCGCCGGCGCCGCCGCATGCCGCGTGTGGGTATGATCGAGCGGCGGCCCCGATCTGGCGATCACGTCACGGATGGGCGACGCGCTGTCGGTCCCGGTATCAATATCAGCCGCCGGCGCCGCATCTCGCTGTCCACGCGACACTGCGGCGCTGACCGCACGGTTGCCAACAAGCCGTTGCAGACCGACGATGTCGGATGGTCCCAGAACATGCCCGGCAGCGACACGCTCGGTCGTGTTGCGCGCGGCTTGGAGTTCAGTCATACGGTCAGCCCGCTCAGCACGCACGCTTGACGCTTGTCGCGACCGCGTCTCGTCGCC
>SDBV01010810.1_pt1 | contig 11926 bp, 10 predicted proteins | sample 2277081 | NCBI WGS metagenome assembly SDBV01 (sample SAMN10402039, study PRJNA504765) | marine sediment metagenome | isolation source: marine sediment core GS10_PC15, 223 cmbsf | place: Arctic Ocean: Southern Knipovich Ridge | collected 2010
TGATTCACCAATTGAAATACCATGGGAAAATCCAGTTGGCAAAACCGTTGGGAAAACTCCTTTTTGCCGCATTTGTTCATTTCTGGAAATCCGGCAGTATTGATATCATCCTTCCGGTACCGCTGCACTACAAACGATTTAGAAAAAGAGGTTTCAACCAGGCATATCTACTCATCAAAGACTGGCCCCAGCTATTCCGATCAGGTCAAGGAAGCGCATCAGTGTGGCAAATCGAAAAAGAAGTCCTCAAAAGAGTTCAGTCAACTCCGGCCCAAACCAGTCTCAATCGTCGGCAGCGTCTGATTAACACAAAACAGGCTTTTGAAGTAAATGATGGTTCAAGCATACGGGATAAAGCGGTTCTGTTGGTGGATGATGTTTACACCACCGGCGCTACGGCGACGGAATGCGTTAAAATACTTTTAAAAAACGGGGCTGCCTGTGTCAATATTCTAACGTTGGCCAGGACCCCTTCACCTTGAATAGAAATTCCTAAAATGAGAGATTTTGTGGAAAAGAGATACCAAACAGTGGATTCGCCCAAAATACTGAGCAACAAAAATTTGTTGGAACAGGTCAAACAACACCGTCAAATGGATCACCGGATTGTCTTTACCAATGGGTGCTTTGATATTTTGCACATCGGGCATGTGCGGTATCTGAAATCAGCTAAGTCATTTGGGGATATTTTGGTGGTGGGGCTTAATTCTGATGCATCGGTGAAACGGATCAAGGGTGCAAACCGGCCGATTAACTCTCAGGACCATCGTGCTGAAGTCCTGTCGAGCCTGGCATGCATCGATTACGTGACGATTTTTAAAGAATCGGATCCTCTAAATCTCATCAAGTCGATTCGACCCGATGTTTTGGTCAAAGGGGATGATTGGGCGGTGTCCCACATCATCGGCGCCCCGGAGGTGAAATCGACCGGTGGGCAGGTGATCCGGGTGCCCATCGTTCCGGACATCTCCACATCGCAAATTCTACGCCGCATCATAAAGAGCGCTTCTAAATGATCGAGAAGATGCAAATGGGTCTCTCTTTTCTTCAATTCCCCAGTCTAATGGTGTTTGAAAATCTTTATCATGGGGTTTTTACCAGACAAAATGAACAGAGATCAGGGCTCGCAGGTGGGTTGAATGTCAGTTATAGAGTGGATGATGACCCGGATGCGGTGTCGTTGAACCGGGAAAAAATTGCCCAATGCGCCAAAACAGAACTGGTTTTTGCCCATCAGGTTCACAGTACCGATGTTTTGACATTTAAAAAATCGACTCCCCGATTTCTTAAGGCACCCTTGGAACCAAGCCAAGGGGATGCCATGGTCACCGATGTGAAGGGGATCACCCTTGTTATTCAAGTCGCGGATTGCCAACCGGTCTTTATTTATGATCCTTTCAGGCAGGTGGTGGGCAATGTCCACTCCGGCTGGCGAGGTAGTATCAACAATATAATCGGCCGGACCATCAGTGTGATGGAATCCGAATTTGGATGCCGGGCGCGCGACCTGTTGGCTGCCGTGGGGCCATCTTTGGGCCCATGTTGTTCTGAATTTATTCATTATCGAACTGAAATACCGATGCGTTTCTGGAATTACCGGCAGAAAAATAATCGATTTGACTTCTGGCGCTTGAGCCGGGATCAGCTTGCTGCTGCGGGTGTTTTAAGAAAAAATATATCAATTAGTAACCTTTGCACAAGCTGCCGAACCGATCTGTTTTATTCATATCGTAAGGAAAAAGAGACCGGGCGGTTCGCGGCTGCGATCGGGTTAAAAAATGGAGACGGAAAGTGCCATGATAAATGAAACGGTAAAGGTGTTGTGGAATCACAAAATCGCTCCCAACTATTTTAAAATCGGTTTGACCTGTGCTCCCCAATATGCTCACGCGGTTGCGGGGCAGTTTATCATGCTGAAAACCGTAGATCACATGACCCCGCTGCTTCGCCGCCCGTTTTCCATACACCGTCTGGTTCTGTCGGGTGAGGATATTATCGGCATTGAAATTCTTTGCAAAGTTGTGGGAAAGGGCACCAAACAACTCTACGAGATTCGAAAGGGTGATACCCTTGAAATGATGGGACCGCTTGGAAACGGGTTTGAGATCTTAAAAAACACACACCGGGCAATACTAATTGCAGGCGGCATCGGAGTGGCGCCCATGCTGTATCTGGCCCAGTCGATGCAAAAAAAGGGGATGGATCTGGCTATATGTGATCTGTTTCTGGGTGGCCGGACAGCCGACGATCTGTTGTGCGTGGATGATTTTGTTAAGCTGGGGATGCCGGTGCATGTGGCCACGGATGACGGCAGTCAGGGTGACGCTTGTCTGGTTACGGATCCGGTATTCAAAATTGCGGATCACCGGCAAACGGATGCGATTTATGCCTGTGGCCCGATGCCGATGCTTCAATGTGTGGCTGAAATGGTGAAACCGTATCGGATTTCGTGTCAGGTTTCCATAGAAACGTTGATGGCTTGCGGCATCGGCGCCTGCGTTGGGTGTGCCGTGACCCCCAAAAACAAAAAAGCATATCTGCATGCCTGCTTGGACGGCCCGGTTTTTGATATCTCTCGATTGGAGCTATAGACAAAATCCCGGGGCGGGCCAAATTCATCGGATTATCCTTTAAATTAGGATTGACCCGACGGTGCGGGTATGTTAGGGGACATAACCTTATAGATCATCACTTGCAAGGGCTTGTAAGGACGGATTGTCGATCTGAAAAGGGTCACGACACGTGACCGGAACTTGAACGTTCTTTGCTATGAAAAGAGAAACCCAGCGGAATTTCAGAGAATTGGCCTATTATAGCAGCCTGGGTTTTCAGATTGCCTTGTCTGTTTTCATCGGTTTGGCCATCGGTGTATATCTGGATCGGCGATTCGATTCACAACCTTGGCTGACCCTGATATTTCTCGGATTTGGTGTTGCTGCCGGATTTAGAAATATTGGCCTGGCCATCAAAAAGAGTAAAAAACTTTAATTCGATCCGGCTAGTACAAGAAGTGGTATCTGCTTCAGGAATTGGCATCTGGAACCGATCTGAAAAAATGAAAATCCAAGAAGACATTATAAATTTTGTGACCCGGTCAAATTGGGTATTGTTGGGAATTATAACCATCCTCGGCATTTTTTTTTCATCCCGTGGTTTCGCCCTCGGCTTGATCTCCGGAGGATTGATCGTCACGCTTAATTTCCACATGTTGTCCAGGACTCTGAAAAATGCACTAACACCTCCGTATCTGTCGTCTTATCATGTGGTGATCGCAAAATATTTTATTCGTTTTTTAATCAGTGGTGTGATTATTTTTTTCCTGGTTGCAAACCATTATGTCCATCCGGCGGGATTGATTATCGGCTTGTCAGTGGTTGTGATCAGCATCGGTTTTGCAACCTTGATCGAAATTAAAAAAATGTATTTAAAGGAGGCAGTCTAAGGTGGAGCATCCATATCTCTTTTTCGTCAAACTGTTTGAGTGGATCGGCCTGGGTCATTTTGCCGAGACCTACCCGCATGTCATTTACACGTGGGTGGTGATGGCCATTCTCATCGTAAGCGGATATGCGGCAGCCAAAAGTGTCAGTCTGATCCCTTCAAAAGGTCAGAATTTTTTTGAAATCATCATTACCGGTATCGAGGATTTTATGGTGGAAATCACCGGTGAAGAAGGGCGCTGGTTTCTGCCGCTGGTTGCCACAATTTTTATTTACATTTTTGTCTCCAACCTGATCGGCCTTGTCCCGGGGTTTTTCCCACCCACAGCCAGTCTCAATACAACCCTGTCAACTGCGCTGACGGTGGTTATTTTTACCCATGTGATCGGTATTAAATATCACGGTGTCAAGTACATTAAACACTTTCTCGGCCCGGTGTGGTGGATGGTCCCCATTATATTCCCCATCGAGGTCATCGGCCACCTGGCGCGCGTTCTATCTTTATCGTTCAGGCTTTTCGGCAATATGATGGGGCATGAATTGGTACTGGGGATTCTGTTCTCTTTGGCCGGTCTTTTCCTTGCGCCACTTCCCATAATGGGGTTGGGAATATTTGTTGCCCTGGTCCAAGCATTTGTTTTCTTTTTGCTATCCATTATGTATTTTACCGGAGCCATGGAACACGCCCATTAATCAAATATAGATAGATGGAGCAGTTGAATTCTGATAAAGCCGGAACTCAAAAACAGATCTGCAAAACAGATATAAGTCTTTTTAAATAGGGGTTTTTGGAAGAAGCCCACTAACATTAATAAAAGGAGGTAGGTTGAATTATGGAAGAGAAAGCATTAGAGTTTTTCATTGCCAGTGTCACTACGGCCGGATTTGTAATCGCTATCGCTGCCTTTGGTTGCGGTATTGCACAGGGTCTGGGTCTGAAATCTGCTGTTGAAGGGATTGCAAGGAATCCGGAATCCTCCGGTAAGGTCACCGTAACAATGCTGATCGGTTTGGCGATGATCGAGTCTCTCTGTATCTACGCACTGGTTGTCTCATTGATTCTCATCTATGCCCATCCTCAAGCGGAAGTAATTGCGAAATTGCTCGGCGCTTAACATCTTAAGGTTTTTATCACTCAAAAAGGTCGCTCCGAGAATACTCCGGTGCGGCCTTTTTTTAGTGCCATTTCAAAACCTCGGATTAGATCTGAGAGCAAGGCGTAAGTAGATGAAAAATCACAGCATACGGGAATGTAAGTATTTTGCAACGCAGCTGTCAGGCCTTAGGGTTTAGTTGATTTCTCATCTCTTCTATCCGAAAGTTCTATCTGCCGGCTCTGAGAATCGGTTTAAGAAATTGCCCGGTGTAAGAATGTGACAGTCCGGCGATTTCTTCCGGGGTCCCTTGGCCTATTATATTTCCCCCCTCATCGCCCCCCTCAAGGCCAAGGTCGATGATATGATCGGCTGTTTTGATCACATCCAGATTATGTTCGATGACGATGACCGTGTTTCCGGAATCCACCAGTCGGTTGAGGACGGACAGGAGCTTTTGGATATCGTCCATGTGTAAACCGGTGGTCGGCTCATCGAGAAAATAGACGGTCTTTCCGGTTCCTTTTTTACTGAGTTCCCGGGAGAGCTTCACGCGCTGGGCTTCCCCGCCCGAGAGGGTCGTGGCTGCTTGTCCTAAACAGATGTAGCCGATTCCCACATCCATAAGAGTTTGGAGTTTGGGTCGGATATTTCCGATGTTCTTAAAAAATCGGTAAGCCTGATTGATGGTCATGTCCAAAACGTCGGCGATGTTTTTCCCTTTGTATTGAATCTCAAGGGTTTCCCGGTTGTACCGTTTCCCGTGGCAAACATCGCAGGCAACATAGACATCCGGTAGAAAGTGCATTTCGATTTTGATAATGCCGTCCCCGCTGCAGGCTTCGCATCGTCCCCCTTTGACATTGAAACTGAACCGTCCGGGTTTGTATCCCCGGGCCCGGGATTCCGGAATTTTTGAAAAAAGCTCGCGGATGAAAGTGAAGACACCGGTATAGGTCCCGGGATTGGACCGGGGTGTGCGACCGATGGGGGACTGATCGATGTTGACCACTTTGTCGATATGCTCCAGACCGGACAGCCTGGTATATGCCCCTACGGGAATTCGGGCCCGATAGAGTTTTTGAGAGAGGGCCCGGTAAAGGGTTTCCAGTACCAGAGTCGATTTTCCCGATCCGGATACGCCTGTGACACAGATAAACCGCCCGAGAGGAAATACCACTTCAAGATTTTTGAGGTTATTTTCTGACGCCCCTTGGATGACGAGCCGCCTGCCATTTCCACGGCGCCTTTTTTTGGGAACCTCGATTCGCATTTCACCCGAGAGGTATCTTCCGGTTAGGGATCGCTTTTCCATCAACAATGCCGATGGAGTGCCTGAAAAAACAACCTCTCCGCCGTTGATGCCGGCTCCGGGCCCCATATCGATGACATAATCCGCCCGACGGATGGTTTCTTCGTCATGTTCCACCACCAAAACCGTGTTGCCCAGATCCCTCATTTCCATCAACATTCTTAAAAGACGCAGGTTGTCTCTTTGGTGGAGACCGATGCTCGGTTCATCCAATACATAGAGAACACCGGTCAGTTTTGAACCAATTTGGGTGGCCAGGCGGATGCGCTGACTCTCACCCCCGGAAAGTGTGTTGGCCGAACGATCGAGGGTGAGATAACCCAGACCCACATTGTCAAGAAATCCCAGCCGTTCAATGACCTCTTTTAAGATTCGTTGTGCAATGATACGGCTTTTCCCCTTAAGAGCGATATTTTCAAAAAAAGTGCAAGCGTTTAACACCGAGAGCGTCGTAATGCCGGAGATGGTTTTTCCACCGATTTTCACGGCCCGGCTTTCCGGTTTTAACCGTTCACCATCACAGGCGGGGCAGGGCCGGAAGTTCATATACTGCTTGATCTCTTCCCGTGTTTGATGGGAGTCGGTTTCGATGTACCGCCGCTGCAAATTGGGAATCAATCCTTCAAAGGGTCTTTTATAGTTGTATCGACGGTTGCCCCGCTCAAAGTAAAACGTAATCTCCTCATCTCCTGAACCGTGGATGAGAGCTTGTTTGAAGCGGTCGGGCAGATCTTTAAAGGGAGCATAAATATCAACGTGGTAGTGTTTGGTGACCGCATCTAAAAATTCAGAAAAATGGACTGAACTCCGGTTGGCCCAAATAACCACTGCGCCTTCCCTTAGGGAAAGTTCGTGATCCGGGATAATGAGGTCGGGATCGAATTCGGTGATGGAGCCGAGGCCGTCACATTTTGAGCATGCCCCTTGGGGAGAATTGAAAGAAAAACTGGCAGGGGTGAATTTGGGATAGCTGATGCCGCAGGTGATACAGGCCGCTTTTTCACTAAAGAGAATCGATTCACTTCCAACCACATCTACAATAACCACACCGTCACCTTGAGCCATGGCCAGCTCTAAAGAATCCGCCAGTCTATTTTTCATATTTATGTTGACCACTAACCGATCGACCACCACGCGGATCGTATGTTTTTTATTTTTTACCAACTTTCCCATGTCTTCGATTTCATGGATTTCACCATCCACATGGACCCGTGCGAAACCCTGTTTCATCAGTGTTTTGAATAGTTTTTCGTGGGTGCCTTTTTGACCGGTCACCAAGGGGGCCAATATGATAATACGAGCGCCGTCTTGAAGGGACATGACTTGGTCGACGATTTGATCCAAGGTTTGCGAGGTGATGGGCTTGCCGCACTGATAGCAGTGAGGAAGGCCAACCCTGGCAAACAACAGGCGCAGGTAGTCATAAATTTCGGTAACGGTTCCCACGGTTGAGCGCGGGTTATGGCCTGCTGTTTTTTGCTCGATGGCAATCGCCGGTGAAAGGCCTTCAATGGTATCCATATCCGGTTTTTCCATCCGTTCGAGAAACTGTCGCGCATAAGCGGACAACGATTCGACATATCTCCTCTGACCTTCGGCATACAGCGTATCAAAAGCCAAAGTCGATTTGCCCGAGCCGGATAAACCGGTGATCACGATCAGTTTGTTGCGAGGCAGACTGACATCTATATTTTTTAAATTATGTTGTCTTGCCCCACGTATAATAATGTTATCAGAAAGCATGGGTGTTCATACCTGTATTTTTCACTTGGATCACTGCGCAGCGGATAGCGGCCAAAAGACTTCCGGGGTCCACTTTTCCGCTTCCGGCGATATCGTAGGCGGTCCCGTGATCGACAGAAGTGCGTATGATGGGGGTTCCCACCGTCGTGTTGACGCCGTCGGTAAAATGAAGCATTTTAAAAGGGATCAACCCTTGATCATGGTACATGGAAATAACGGCATCAAACTTTCCGGAAATGGCCTGGTAATAAACGGTGTCCGGGGGAAGAGGACCGAATACCTTTACTCCCCGGTGGGCCGCCTCATTGACTGCCGGTAAAATCACCTTTTCCTCTTCTTCTCCAAAGAGACCGCTTTCACCGGCATGCGGATTGAGACCCGCCACTGCAATGCGGGCAGCGTTAATCCCAAACCGCGTTTTCATGGCATGATCCGTGATCATAATGGTTTTTAAAATACGACTTGTGGTCAGCAGGGCCGGCACTTGTTTAAATGGTACATGGATCGTGACCAGTGCGACATTGAGTCGGTCGCCGGTAAACATCATGACAATATCCGGACTGTTTGTCTTTTCGGCAATGATTTCCGTGTGCCCCTGGTAAGAATACCCGGCGGCTTTCATAGCCGATTTATTGATGGGGCCCGTGACCATTGCGTTAATCTTTTTCTGATGAATCAAGTCGATGGCCTTAATGATATACCGAACCATGGCGTGGGCTGTTTTAGGGGTCGGTTTTCCCCATAAAACAGATTCAGGATTCAGAGTTGATAAATTGAGGACATCGATCCAACCATGCCGATAAACACCTTTATTCGGTGAATTGACGTCATTTAAGTTTAAGCGGGTGCCGGTGCCCGTTTGCGCGTTTTGGAGCCACTTGAGGTCTCCGAGTACCAGAGGCCGGCAGTGACGAAACACAGCGGGATCCTTAAGCCCTAGTAGAATAATTTCCGGGCCAACACCCACAGGATCGCCCATGGTGATCCCGATTATGGGCCGCTTATTGTTTTGAAAATTCGGTTCCATCATTGTCCAAATTCATATGTATCCTTGATTACCCACGCCTTTGGGGGAATCTGTATTTAACCCACTCAATTTTTCTCCTCATCATCTGTACCCATGGAATCCGAGACTTGAAACGCCGGCTCCTGCGCTCCGTACGTCCAACACTGAACTCAAAATTTCGACCCCATACCCTACTAGGAGTCAACCATAATATCAAACCAAATTCTTCTGTCGGCCGATGCTGTTAAGAATTTCGAATGATGTTCGATTGTTAGAAAATACAGATTTTTTTATTAAAAATAAAAGATATTTGCAGAAAATGATTGATTTTGGAAGATGGCATTATTTAGTAAAATCTAAGATTTGAATTGGATGTGTTTATAATAGTTGAAGAAAACGAGTTAAAAAAAAAGATTGTAATTTGGCGTGCTTGTGGTTTCTATGTAAAATATATTAATAATATTAAATGGATAGGGTATGTTAAAAAAATGTTAGGAACTTGTTGATAAAAAACCAAAAAACAAGATTCATTCGATTTGACTCTTAAAAGATTATGACATAAATGAAACTCATCCTTTTAGAGATCTTATTCTTGCCGATAACCAAAAATATTTATTGACAATTTTTTTAGAACTGCGTGTTTTTGTTGCTGTTTATAAACTCTTGCCGAAACAGTTCAAGTTCGGTCTAACGGAAAAAAACGTTTGGAAAAACTCTGGAAAAAAATAAAATCAAACATTCGTGAGCGGATTCCTTCTCACAGCTACCGGATGTGGATCGAACCGCTGAATTTAAAAACCGGCGAGGACGGGCAGTTCATTCTCAACAGTCCCAACAGCTTTTCACAAAAGCGGGTGACCCTCCAATATGGGGGTCTCATCCAGGCGGAGTTTAAAAAAGCGACGGGAAGCAGTTGCGAGATGACGGTCGAGGTCTCTACAAATATCAGACCCCCCCGGAAGGACGAGAATGTTCTCTCTCAAGGGCAAATCCCACTGCCTGATATCCATCGCCAACAGAGCTGTGGGCGATTGCTGAGACGCGATTTTACATTCGATCGTTTTGTAGTGGGAGGGAACAACGATTTTGCCTTTATGGCCGCGCTTTCCATGGCGTCTCGCGAAAAATCGGATCAGAATTCGCTGATGCTGTTGGCAAATCCCGGAATGGGGAAGAGCCATCTGTCTCAGGCCGCCGGACACCATATCATGTCAAATTATCCCAAAGACCGTGTATACTATACAACGGCTGAAGATTTTGCAACCGAGATGGTTGCCGGCTTCAGGACCGGCAAGATAAACAGCTTTAAAGAAAAATATCAAAAAAATTGCGATGCATTGATTCTGGAAGACATTCATTTCCTAACAGGAAAAGAAAGAACCCAGATCGAGCTCTGTTATATCCTTGAGAATTTACTCGATTTAAAGAAAAAGATCATTTTCACTAGCTGTTATCCACCCTCGGAGATACCCAAGCTGAACGGAAAACTGAGTTCGCGCTTTGCATCCAGTCTAATTTCCCACATTGAACCGCCCAATTTCAAGACGCGGGTCAAAATACTGAGGCAAAAGGCGGTTACGAGTCATTTTAATGTATCCGATGAAATTATACAATATCTGGCGGGAACCCTCACAGAAGATGTTCGGCAGCTCGAGAGCGGATTGATGGGTGTTGTGGCAAAAGCATCTCTTTTGGGTACAACCGTAGATTTGGATCTCGCGGGAAGCGTCGTGAAGCATATGATTCGGCAGAAAAAAAGAATCACCATTAATGCCATCAAAAAACTGGTGAGCAAACACTACCGGCTTACTCTTGCCGAACTCGTGTCGAAATCCAGAAAACAGTCCCTTGTGCGGCCGAGGCAGATTGCCATTTTTCTCTCACGCAAATACACAGACGTCTCCTTGCAAGAAATCGGAAGAAGTTTCAACCGATACCACGCCACCGCCATTCATGCGATTAACTGTGTCGAGCATGGACTAAAAGGAAGTGGCCGGATTCAAAAACAGATCGAATATCTTTCTCGGAAATTGAAGTCAGGCCAGTTTTGACGGATGCATCGGAATCGCCTTCCTCGAATCTAAACCCAATTCGGAATTTTTCAAAGGCCCCTGTTTATGACCAATAATATTTCAAAAAGCGAAAAAGATTTGTCGCTTTATCACTTGCCGCCCCACAGTATCGAAACCGAAGAGTCCATCTTAAGTGCGATCCTCATCGACAACAGCACATTGCTGGATGTGGTGCCGATCCTTTCTTCCAACGATTTTTACAAATCGAGTCACCAGATAATTTATTCATCCATTATTGCACTTTTTTCAAAAAATGAACCGGTGGATCTGGTCACTTTAACCAATGCGCTTAAGCAAAGAGGCCATCTCAAGGAGATCGGAGGCGCTGCCTACCTGGCCCGTATTTTTGATACCGCACCCATGGCCGCAAATGCGCAGCACTATGCTAAAATTATCCACGATAAGGCATCACTTAGACGCTTGATCGAAAAAGCCAATGCCATATCCAGAAAATGTTTTGAAGATAGCGGTAATGTAGATGAAACCATTGATTTTGCTGAAAGTGCAATTTTCGAAATTTCTTCAAAAAAATCGAAAAAGGCCTTCTATCCCATCCATGAACTCATCAATAAAAATATTGATGCTCTGGAAGAACGACAGGGAAATAAAACACTGATCACCGGGGTTCCAACCGGATTTAAAATGCTTGACAATTTAACATCAGGATTTCAGAATTCCGATTTCATCATTATCGCCGCAAGGCCCAGCATGGGAAAGACGGCACTAGCCTTAAACATTGCCCGGAATGCGGCTGTGGATTCCAACATCCCCAGTGCCGTATTTTCTCTTGAAATGTCTAAGGAACAATTGTCCATGCGTCTATTGTGCTCCGAGGCCCGCATTGATTCATCCCGATTGAGGAGCGGATTTTTCAGCAAAGAAGACTGGGTTCATTTAACGGATGCCGCCGGGATCTTGTCCGAAGCGCCCATTTACATCGATGACACACCGGATATATCCGCTTTGGAAATCAGGGCCAAAGCCCGCCGGCTTAAGATGGAGGTTGATCTGGGTTTGGTCATCATTGATTATCTCCAACTCTTGCGGAGTCACCATTCTGCGGAACGGCGAGATCTTGAAATTTCCGAAATGTCCAGAGCTTTGAAGGCCCTGGCCAAAGAATTGGATTTGCCGGTGGTGGCGCTTTCCCAGCTCAATCGAAAGCTTGAAGAGAGATCCGACAAACGCCCTCAGCTTTCCGATTTGAGGGAGTCCGGCGCACTGGAGCAAGATGCTGATGTGGTCGCTTTCATCTACAG
>SDBV01010811.1_pt1 | contig 11925 bp, 14 predicted proteins | sample 2277081 | NCBI WGS metagenome assembly SDBV01 (sample SAMN10402039, study PRJNA504765) | marine sediment metagenome | isolation source: marine sediment core GS10_PC15, 223 cmbsf | place: Arctic Ocean: Southern Knipovich Ridge | collected 2010
ATCTGGCCAAAGAACTCGAGAGCCACATCTTTAAGGAAGATAATATTCTCTATCAGATTGCTCTGCAAGTGTTAAGCCAGGAGGAATGGGGGGAAGTTAAAAAGGGATGCGATAAAATCGGCTACTGCTGCTTTACTCCGGGAGATCAAAAGAAGGAGGAAGGAAAAATGGTTGAGTTGGACTTAAGGACAATCATGCCCTTTGAGAGGCATGAATTAATATTTCAGAAGTGGGATTCGCTGAAACCCGGTGAGACATTGAGAATCACCAATGACCATGACCCCAAGCCCTTGCGCTATCAGTTTGAGGCGGAGTATAAAGACCAATATGAATGGGAATATGAGCAAGAAGGGCCGAAAGACTGGGTGGTAAAAATAAAAAAGATCTGAAGAAGGGGTGGAAAAAGAGCGTGTACCTAATGAGCCAGGAGGATTAAACATTCTTTCTTCCGAGAGAACGAATACATGAGGAGAGAGGTATTATGATTAATGGGAAAAAGCCGACAGAAATATTAAAAGAAGAGCATGAAAATGTGCTGCAAAAATTAGATGCGTTAGAAGAGGTTATCAGTCATCTGGATAAAAAGGAGGAAATCTCGGCTAAACTTAAAGAACTAGCTTCCTTTTTTAGTACTGACATCTGGATTCACTTTACCAAAGAGGAAGAGGCTCTCTTCCCCGAAATCGAGAAGTTCATGCCGAGAGAGAGCGGTCCTCTTGGGGTTATGTTAATTGAGCATGAAGACCTAAGAAATACTAATACCGAGCTCCAACCAGCGATTGATGAGTATTTTAGGGATTCTGACAATTTAGAAGTAACGGGAAGGATTCAGAAATATGGCGCTCATTTTATTGGAGTATTAAGGGACCATATCAATAAAGAAAATAATATCTTGTTTATGATGGCGGATATGCATCTTGACCAAACACAAATAGACAAAGTCATTAAACTTTTCGGTGAAATAGAAAAGGCTAAGGGATAAAAAGAGGTACGAGCCAAACTTGCTAGTACGCTATGACGTAACGGAGGAGGTAGATATGAGCGTCAGGGTTATTGGTAAGAAGACGGGCGAAGAAACCATTGGCAAATACGCATTGGTCAAAGGCGGTCAGGTCAGTCTTTATACGGGCATTATGTCGGACAAAAAGGGTGGCTGGCGAGGCTGTGGCAAACGGATTGTCTTCCCAGATGAGAGCGTAACTGTCATTGCCGACGACCCCGCCAAAGAATTCAAACAGCAAGGCTAGTTTCTACGCACTGGTCAACTGCTGTTTCACCCCGCACAAAAGCCGGCGGTGACAATTTGATTGCAGGGTAAAGGAAACAATGCCCAAAATATTCGAAAAGTTAGATGACAAGAAGAACAAAGACATAAGAGTGTTGGGTGATTTCATCTCTATTTTCTGTCGGGAAAATCATCCCGCGGACGTCAAAGAGGCCTTCCTCATCAAGGATGCCCGATTGCATCATATTCTGGGCGATAAAGAACTGGCGCTATGCCAGGATTGTCAGAAGCTGTTGAATCATGGCATAGCTAAGTTACTCCTGTGCCCCTATAGTCCCAAGCCGATGTGTAAGAAATGTGAAACCCACTGCTATGCACCCGGCTACAGGGAGAAGATTCGGGAGGTTATGCGATTCTCTGGCTTATATCTGGTGAAACATGGCCGGATAGATTTGATGATTCATTATCTCTTTTGAGGTCAGGGGAAAGAATGGATGTTACTAAGATAGTGCTGACTGAGGCAATGGAAGCCTATTTTACGGGAGATGTAAGGAGAATCAATCATGCTCACAGGGTAACTGAATACGCTGAGGAGCTGTTGAAACGGGAGGGGGGAGACTATTTAATAGTAATTGGGGCATCTCTGCTTCATGATATCGGGATTCACCAGGCCCAGAAGAAGTATGGTAGTACGAATGGCAAATATCAGGAGAAAGAGGGCCCACTTATTGCCCGGCGCATCTTAACCAGAGTGGGGTTTGAGCGAAATCAAATTGAGGAAATTTGCGAGATCATCGCTCACCATCATAGTCCGGGGAGAATAAATACCCAGAACTTTAAAATACTCTATGATGCCGATTGGCTGGTGAATTTGAAAGACGAATATGATATTCAGGACAGGAACAGGCTGAGCAACATTATTGAGAAGGTATTTCTCACCCCGAGCGGTAAAGCTCGGGCTAGGGAGGTCTACCTGTAAGACTTGATAATAAAGGATCAGATATTATTGGGTGTACAATTCGGTATCAGGATGGAAAGCGTACCAGGCAAACCAGAAGCCTCTTTCCTTGATGATTTCCTCTTGTGTCTCCAAGTTAGTAACCCTGACGGTGCCGTAATCTTCTCTCTCCACTTTTATCCTGACTCCGCCAACGGTATCCTCTATTACCTTTAACTCCTCTAAGTCATCCTCTTTATAGGCTTTGAAAGACCCGTTCACTTCTACACCAAATATAATTGTCTTGGGGTGGATTCTATCATCGCTATTTTCAACAGGGAAAAATACGAAGCTATCTTCGTAATAGCTGCCATAAGGGTCCCTGCCGTAAGATCTGGCGAAACCAGTGTCCTGACTCAAGACTTCAGAGTCCGGGTGTGCCTTCTTCCAGTCTTGCCAAACCACGGTATCTATTGATACCGGGATGAGTTTCGTTCCAGTAAGTTCACCAATAATGGCTAAGCTATCAAATTGACTCCAGTAAGAGTCAGTCTTTCTGTCATACATAACCAGGTTAGAGTTGTATAGTTTTCCAGAGACACCAAACTCCACCGCTTCTCCATTTATGGTTCGTTCCCAGGCAACGCCTGAGCCGCATAGTGGTCAGTAGGAGATTAATATCGGGTCGCCGGCAATGGTATCATTAACAATCTCGTGCCACACCATTATTTGTAGCGGATAAACCCTTTTTACGCCTTTATAGATAATGGCTAGAACCAGCTCATTGTCCTGTATCCATTGGTCAGCTTCTGCAAGGGAGACGAACTTGGGATTATCTATTGACGGGATCCCGTCTTTGGGAGGGCCACCGCCAACAAGTTTGTCCGGATCAACAATGTATTTTACTCCCTCGGGTGTCACTTTGATTTCGAATTCCTCTTCAACCTGGCTAGGTGGTGCCGGAGCCGGCGTGGGTGCTGGGGTTGGCTTAGCACAGCCAACTACTAATACACCCAGCATTAAAAACAGTACTAAAAGTAGATAGGTCTTTTTCATTTCTCCTCCAATACCGTGTGTTCACGATCTAGCTTAGCAGAAGTACCTTGCCTTAGTCTGTAATCTTAATCACAGACTAAGTCATAAATTTAGAACCACGGCAGTATTTTAAAAACAAAGAACAAATAGTATATCGAAATCCCCAGCATTATTATGCCAACGATTAGATTTATTAATCGCCTCTGTTTAGTCAAGAAGTTTATTATGGCGTCAGTGGCCGTAGTGGAGATAGCGGCAAAAACTAACAAGGGAAAACCAATGCCAATGCCAAAGAACAAGAACTGCAGAATATTTTCCAGAAAACCGATAGCTGATGCGGTTCGGGTGAAAAGAACGGCAATAAACAACGGGTTGCACGGTACCACAATAGCGCCAAAGAAGAAACCAAATGTGAAGGCGCTTGCCCAGGGATTCTTGGTGAGAGGAGTGTGGGCTTTGGGCAGGAATCTACCAACATCAACATTAAAGATTAATAGTAGGCTAATGATGAGCAATATGCCGAAGGCAATAGGGGAGACAATGCTGATGACATTGGTCAGCGATACTTCTAAGATGGTGGTAAATATTATTCCCAGCAAGATCATAAAAATGATTACGCCGGCGGTGATAATAATCCCGAATAGGAAGATGGTTAGCCTGCCCGGCTCTTTCCCAGAGAGCTGACTGGAAAGGTATACCAAAAAACCGGGGTAAAGTGGTAAGACGCAGACTGCTCCCAGTGGGGTGAGTAGACCCAAGACAAATGCCGTTCCAAGATCGGCTAACAGTTCCATTATTTGCGTCCCTCTTCTACCTCTGCAATCAACTCATCAGCGGATTTAACTCCATTTTTTAGAAATTTTGTTGATTGGTCTTCATAGATAAGTATGACTGGAGCGCTTGGTGCACTAACAACGGTAAGGCCAAATTCATCTATTAAAGCATTCGTAAGTTCAATCGGAGAAACGGCAAAGTACCAGTCAAGACCGTTTCTTTCTATATGTTCTTTGACCCTGGCTTCGTCCTCATTAGGATCGGTATCTAAGGATATGTGTATTATGGCATCACCCTCTCTTTCCTGGACCTTCTGTATTTCCTTTTGCTGTCTTAGGCAGGTGGGGCACCATACGGCGAAGCTTTCCAGCAGGATAGGCTTACCTTTAAAGTCGCTGATTTTGAATGTCTGTCCTGTGGCCACATCGGTAAGCTCTATGTCCATCCAGGCACTTGCTGTTTGTGGAGTTGGGGTGGGAGTCGGCGCCGGAGGTGGCTGTTGAGCGCAGCCACCTAGCAGAACAATGCCAACTACGGCTACCACCAAAACGGGAAAGAACACTCTCTGCTTCAACAATTTTTTCACCTCCTCAGGTCATATCAGGAAATCACAAATCGATAAAGCCTTCAATTGAATCTACACTAAGGACAAACAACTTCTTTAGGTATGTAAGGTATCACCAACTATTATAGATAGCTAGTGATTAAGAAGTCATAAAATTAAGAGGAAAAAAGTTAAAAAGATGTAACATTTGGCCTGGTCTTTTTCTCTTCCATAATGTGGGCTAGCTCCTGTCCAGTGACGATGGTCGCCAGGTGGGTGAGTGCTTGGGGAAAGTTGCCCAGGGCTTCCCCTGACGTAGGGTCTACCATTTCTGAAAAAAGGCCCAGGTGATTACTATAGCCGAGCAATTTTTGGTACAGGGCGGTGGCCTCTTCTAGTCTGTCCATTCTAAGCAGGTCCCTCACCAACCAGAAGGAACACCATAGAAACGCTCCCTCTGACCCACTCAGTCCGTCATCAGTCTCGTCGGTTTTATATCGGCGCAAAAGTCCATTCCAGCTGAGCTCTTCTACTGTGCGTTTGATAGTGGCCGTAATTCGCTCATCGGAGATGGGCAAGAAGCCGAAGCAAGGCATGAGGAGATTGCTCGCATCCAGGGCCGAGGTATCGTAGTGCTGGGTGAAAGCCTGCCTTTGCGAGTTCCAGCCTCTGGTTAGTATGCTATCTCGGATATCCTGGGCTGCTTTTCGCCAGCGCCCAAGGTTTTTTCGGTATCCCAGCTTTTCTGCAATTTTGACGCCCCTGTCCACGGCTACCCAGCACATGAGCTTGGAATGGACGAAGTGATGTGGCCCACCTCTTACTTCCCAGATGCCGCTGTCGGGCTGTTGCCAGAGCTCGCAGGCGGCGTTAACAAAGCTTTCCAACAATGTCCAGGTGCGGCGTGTTATATGGCCGCCAATAATAAGATAGTTGTCAGCAGCCTCGAGCACCTCTCCAAAGACGTCTAGTTGCAGTTGCCGGTAGGCATCATTGCCTATTCGTACTGGCCGGGAGCCGCGGTAGCCCCTGAGATGGTGCAATTCCTGCTCTTTAGGTGGGTCCTTGAACTCAATACCATAGAGGATTTGGGTTTTGGCGCCACACTTGCGGCACACCGTCATCAACCACTTCATGAATCCCATGGCCTCCTCTCCGTGCCCCAGGTAAGAAAAGGCGTTGAGCGTTAGTGAGGCATCCCGCAGCCAGGCATAGCGATAGTCCCAGTTGCGTTCGCCGCCGATTTGCTCAGGGAGAGAGGTGGTAGGCGCAGCTATGATGGCTCCCGTGGGTGAGTAAACCAGCAGGTGCAGAGTCAGGTAGGAGCGCACTATGGCTTCCCGCCAGGGGCTGGAACAAAGGCAATCCTCAGCCTTCTGCCGCCAGTAGGCTAACGTTCGCTCCAACTTGCCGGCAGAATCATAGATACCGGGTGGTTGGGGCTTATCTGAGCCGTAGCGCAGGATGAACTCGGCTTTTTGTTCCTGCTGAAGTGTAAAGTGGCCGATGGCTCTATTCCCATGGATGGCAAAAGGAACCAGAGAGGACAGTGCCAGTGTTTCTGCCTCCCTGCTTGCGGTAACACCATATTTTGAGGTGCTTATCAAGGTATCGCCCCTGGCGTAGCTTAGCCTTGGTTCAAAGACAACCTCCAGAGCCACCTGCCCTGCAGTGCATTTTGCTAAGCGGTGGATTTCCTGAAATTGTGTTAGCCTGAGCCGAGAAGTTTGGTAGCAGGGCATGAAATCAATTATGGTGGCCGTGCCCGTCTCTGTTTTGAAGGTAGTCTGAAGTACGTTTGTGTTGGGAAGGTAGGTTTGGTGGGACTCCGAAGGCATCTGGGGCTTGATATAAAATCTGCCCCCTTTTTCGTCATCCAGAATAGCGGCAAAGATACTGGGGGAATCGAACCGAGGTAGGCAGCACCAGTCGATAGAGCCGTCAATCCCTACCAAAGCCGCAGAAAGCATGTTGCCGATGATGCCATAATCACTTATCGGTTTATAACCCATTTTCAAGTTCCCTTATTTAGGTCATGCCTAAACAGTCCTTTATCGCACTATTCTATGATTTCTTCTTGCCGTGGAATAGTTCGCTCCCGGCACCAGGATACACCACCCGTTCCGAGGCTGGCGTAGGTATTTCGACCTTGGGCCACACTTCTATGCGGGGCTCTGCTCCCTCCAGAGTTACCTGAGATGGCGAGTGGTCTCTCATCTGAGGTTCTTTTCTGATGTCAATTCCCCCCACGTTATGGGAAAACTCGATGGGGATGCCATTCGGGTCATAGGCATAGATGGAGTGGATAAACCCATGGTCAATTACATCTGATACGTAAAATCCAGCGGCCTCCAGCCTATCCTTCAGTTCCCATAGGCCGTCCTCAGTGTCAATACCAAAGGAAACGTGGTCAAAAATGAAAGGTCCCTTCACCGGTCGGCCATGCTCTTTCTTTGATACCGGTTCAACACCCGACCATTCAAAGAAGGCGATAAGGTCGCTGTCGGAAATCTGGAAGAAGTAGTGTCTGTACCCCGGCTGGCCAAGCCCGGCAACGAGCCGCATGCCCAGTAAATCTCTCCAGAAACGAATAGTCTTGTCCATGTCTCCGGTAGCCATAGCAAGATGGTTGACTCCATTGAACCTAATCATCTTCTCTCCTCCCTTATCAGAAAGTCATTCTGTTATTCGCAGCAACCAGGTTCACCATGATGACCACAACAGCTCTGTCTTCTCCATATTTTGATAAAATTGTTACGGAACACAAGATACAATTTTCTACGAAAAGGCATTGGGACTGACATATTGGCGAAGAAGGCGCTCACTTTTGTCATTGCATTCCTCACATCTAAGTGCTTACTAGCCAAACTTATGGCTAATGCCATAGCCGCCTTTGGGGAAACGCCACTCAATGTTCAAATGGGGGCAGGCGATGCGGCAGGAGCCACATTCCAGACATCCCTCGTAATTAACACTTATGCGGTCTTCCTCCAAGCGATACACATTTGCCGGACAGAGATAAAGGCATGACTGCTCCTGACAGTCTTTCATACATTTCTCGCCATCAATTATTCGAAGATGGCTTTCTTCATCTACCTTAAAACGATCTAAGAACAGTTTGTCTTCTATCTTCATACTCATTTTGTCGACCTCCACCCTTGCCAGAGCAGTCGAAGCAGTCGGAAGATGGACATCTCCTTTCTAACTTCCTTGAGTATCAGTTTTTGTTTCTGTTTTTTGCTGACACCATTGACGGTAAGCATCTCCCTGCCGGCAAAGGAGGCAAGACGGGGGAGCTGGTTGAATATTTCCTTATGGTGGTATAGGAATCTTCCGAACCTTCGGTATTTCTTTAGGTCTTTGATGATATATGACTCGGCCAGTCTCTCAGTATAATTGGCCAAACCCTTCCTGGAACAGTCATCCCGGCGGATTGCCTCAATAATGGTCTCGGCAGCCATCTTCCCTGATGTCATGGCTAGATTGTTCCCTTCCCGATGCAGCGTATTAAACAGCATAGCCGAGTCTCCGGCGATGAGGTAGCCATCGCCATAAAGGCGGGGGATAGCATTGAATCCTCCTTCAGTCAGCCAATGAGCGGTATATTCCAGGGATTTGCCTCCAGAGATGAGAGGAGCTACCATAGGGTGCTGCTTGAAAGTCTCCATTAGTTCATAAGCTTTGAGTTTGTGAGAGGCAAAGTCAGCTAGGTTAGCACCTACACTTAAGGACAGAGAATTCTGATTCGTGTAGATAACTGCCACCCCATCCATGCCTCCGGTAATCGAGCCTAATATTTCAGTGGTGACCCCGTCTCCACTGGAGACCCCGAAGCGTTGTTCAATGACTTCACTGGGGAGTTCAATGATTTCTTTGACGGCTAAGGCTATCTCCTCCGGTTTGGGCTCGGCGCGGAAGCCAGTATTAGCCGCTAGGGGGGAATTGATGCCATCAGCCAAAAGGGTAACTTTAGCCCGCACCTCCCCACCTTTTCTTCCGGTAACAACCCCCACCACGCCACCATCTTCATTTCGGAGGAGATCAATAACCGTTGTTGAGGGAACTACCAGGGCGCCCTTCTTACGAGCCTGTTCCGCATACCAGCGGTCGAATTTAGCTCTGCCCACGGTGAAAACATTGTACTTTCTATCGGTGGCAAAAATGCTATCGCGGTAACCGATACTGTAACCGCCTCCTTCAGATAAATACCAAATCCTGGATTCAACAATGTTCCTCTCTATAGGACACTTGCGCTCAACATAGTCGGGGAGTATTTGGGCCAGGTTATGGCCATAAAGGACACCGCCAGACATATTTTTCGCCCCGGGGTACTCACCTCGCTCAAAGACAATAGTTTTTATGCCGGCATCAGCCAGAACACAGGCGGCGGAGATACCAGCCGGGCCAGCTCCAACTATAGCTACATCAAAGGCCTCTTTCATCGTTTGCTCCCACTACCTTTGACACTCGGAATTCTGGCTTCGATACCTTTTATTAGCTCTGGCACTATCTGTAAGTAATCTCCAATGAGAGCATAGTCGGCGATTTGAACCAGAGGAGCATGGCGGTCAGTATTGATAGCGATTATCTTATCCGCACCCTGCATACCCACCAGGTGCTGCACTGCCCCCGATACCCCCACCCCGATATATATTTTGGGAGCCACCGTCTTCCCCGTCTGTCCCACCTGCCGAATATAGGGAAGAAGCCCTGATTCTACTACTGCTCGGGAGCAGGCAATAGTTCCTCCCAGGAGCCGGGCAAGTTCCTCAAGCATCGGCAGGTGTCTGTTATCGCAGGCACCCTTACCCAACACCACCAGAACCGACGCCTTAGCAATGTCCACACCGCCTACTTCGGCAGCTTTAGGGATAAAATCAATAACTTGGGGCCGCACTCCCCCGGGAGCTTCAAAGTCAAGAGAGCGAATCTCCCCACGGCGCTCAGAATCTTTCTTTAGGAGCTTCATTACCCTGGGTCTTACGGTGCTCATCTGGGGTCGGTAGTTTTGACAGAGGATGGTAGCCATGATACTGCCACCAAAAGTAGGGCGAGTCATCAAAAGTAGCCGGTTCTCTAAGTTTATATCCAAGCCAGTACAGTCGGCCGTCAGCCCCGTTCCCAACTGAGTGGCAACTACGCTTGATAGGTCTCTGCCCAGAGGAGTTGCCCCCAGGAGCAGTATTTCCGGTTTGACCTGTTGGCATAAATAGACCAGGGCTTTGCCATACACCTTTGGTAGGTATGTCTGAAGCAGAGGGTTATTAATCATATAGACAATATCGCACCCGTAGGCGATAGCCTCTTTAGCTACTGACTCTACCCCCATTCCCGGGAGAAAGCTGAATACTTGAGTGTTTAGCTTTTCGGCGAGCTCTCTGGCTTTTCCGATTAGCTCCCAGGAGACCTCAGCCCCTCTTCCGTCATGCACTTCAATAAACACGGCTACACCCTTGTAGTCATCAAGTGAGGGCTTTCGCCCAGCTTTGGTCACCCTTTTCTTTCTCGGCTTTTCAAAGAGAATCGCTGCCGTTGGACAGACATCCACACAGAAGCCACAGCCGATGCAGGCCTCGGGGTCAATTTTGGCCACCCCGCCTTCCATATCTATGGCGGCACTGACGGGACATTCTGCGATGCAGAACATGCATCCAATACACTTGTCTGGAATAATCTCAGCAATATCTCTACCCTTGCTGTTCTTGGGCATGGCTCATCCTTCATCCTTGCTTAAAAGTTCATCCATTAGCGGCTGCTCCTTTTCGAAGAGAGCATTGAGGAAACCTTCGATAGCCTGCTCTTTATCCTCAGTGCTATCAAAGACCGAGCCCCCTCCTCGCATCGGGGGAGCGAAAATTTCCCTTACTGAGGTGGGAGAACCCTTCAGCCCCAATCGTTCGGGCAGAGTGTCTATCTCCTTCGCCCCCCACACCTTGACATCCTGTCTTAAAGACCGTACCAACTCGGGGAGGGAGGCATATCGGATAGAACTTAGCTCCAGCTCAACGGTTAGCAGTGCCGGAAGCTTGCCCTCAATTATCTCACTGCCGCCTTGAACTTCCCGCTTAACTGTAATAGTGTCATTCTCCACTTTAATAATCTCAGAGACATAGGTAAACTGGTTATAGCCTAGCCAGGTGGCAATACCGGGACCGGTCTGAGCGGTATCACCGTCAATCGCCTGTTTACCGCAAATAACAAGATGGACGGGAGCAGTGGCAGCAATTTTGGATATAGTTCGGGAAAGGGTATAGCTGGTGGCAAGGGTGTCAGCGCCAGCAAAGGCTCTATCCGATAGTAGAATAGCTTCGTCAACTCCCAGAGATAAGCATTCCCGCAGGGCTGATTCAGCCTGGGGTGGCCCCATAGAGATAACAGTTACTTTCCCACCATACCTTTCGATGAGTTGTACTGCTGCCTCAGCAGCTACCAGATCGTAAGGATTACAGATTGATTCCACCCCGGAACGGATTAAAGTATTGGTCTCCGGATCAATTTTCACCTGAGTGGTGTCTGGAACCTGCTTGATACAACAGACGATATGCATTTGTTATTCACACAACCCTTTGCCATTATAAGAAAAGAGTCATCCTAAAAGCAACCATACTAGGCAGGTTGTCTCGTCACTGCAAAGCTAATTGGTTACTACTGCGGTTATTTGCGTCACCAGCCTAAGCCAAAGCACCTCAATTAACATATTTTGAAGTACTAAAGCTTATCGGCTGAGTAGGTGAAGCCCCCCCTCGACATTAGCCAATAGTTGGTCGGTTAGGATAGCAAGGATAGCCGCGGGCACTGCGCCTTCAATAATGTAGGCAATGTTGTCCTGTACCAGTCCGGCTATAATCGGAGAGCCGAGTCCACCAGCCCCAATAACAGCGCCTATCATGGCTGTCCCGATGTTGATAACGACCGATATACGCACCCCAGCCAGGATAACCCGTGCCGCGAGAGGAATCTCTACTCGAAATAGCGCCTGCATCCGGCTCATCCCCATGCCATAGGCAGCATCTAGGACATCCCGGGGAACAGCACCCAGGCCGGCGATAGTATTGCGGACGACGGGCAGTAGCCCGTAAAGGAAGAGGGCGATTATTGTTGGCAGTAATCCAAACCCGAACATAGGTACGGCGAGCGCAAGAACTGCCACCGGGGGAAATGTCTGACCGAATGAGGTAAGGTCAGTAACTATTGGCAAAAAGTTCCTTCCGCTTGGGCGAGTCACCCATATCCCGAGCGGTACTCCAATAAGAATGGTGAGACTACTCGAGATGATAACAAGCTGAATATGCTCCCCAACAAGGACGAGCAGGTTAGCCCGGGGATGTATCACTTGAACCTCTTGCGGAAAGAGAAATCCGAGCGTTACTTCCCACAATTTCATGTAGGCAATGAGAGCGATAAACGCCA
>SDBV01010812.1_pt1 | contig 11925 bp, 4 predicted proteins | sample 2277081 | NCBI WGS metagenome assembly SDBV01 (sample SAMN10402039, study PRJNA504765) | marine sediment metagenome | isolation source: marine sediment core GS10_PC15, 223 cmbsf | place: Arctic Ocean: Southern Knipovich Ridge | collected 2010
CACTTTATATTCCTCTTTTTTATCATTGATATATTCCTTTGGCTTTTTCATACAATATTTCTTAATTCCTTATACCCTATACCTTATACCTTATACCTTTTTCCCCTATACCTGAATAGTTACCTAATTTATTTTATCAGATTAATTTTCCTTGTAATTACATATTTATCAGTTACTATTTTTACTAAATATGTTCCTTCGGCTAATGAAGATATGTCAACTGAAAATAATTCTGATTTTTTTGAATTATCAATACCAACAAGTTCTTCGCCTATTATATTGTAAATATAAATGGCTGCATTTTCAGCATTTTTAATGAAAAGTTTTCCTTTAGTTGGATTAGGATAGATGCTTATTACATCATCATTATCAACTTCATTTATAGAAGTAATAGAAATTACAATAATTGAATCTACTGTACAATCATTGGCATCAGTAACATAAATAGTGTACCAGTCCGGAGATAATCCACTAATATCTTGTGTCGTTTCATCACCGGGTTGCCAAAAGTAAGTATACATTGGAGTTCCACCACTTACTCCAATATTTATTGCCCCATCATTGGCTCCGGGAGCAGAGACATCAGTAAGTCCGAGTATTGTTATTAAAATTGGAGTTGGTTCAGTAATAGTAACATAAGCTGTAGCTGTACAATGCATTGAGTCAGTAACTACAACGGAATTGGTTTCTCCAGTTATATCTCCAGTTAAATTAGTTGAAGTAGCATTAGTTTGTCCAGGATCGTTATTCCATTCATAACTATAAGGTGGTACACCGCTTATAGTAATAGTAACAGTTGCTTCTCCATCATTTCCTCCGTTACAACTTACATTTGTAACCGAACTTGTTGAGATAACAGCAGCTAAAGTACAAGTAATTTCAACAACTACAATATTATTATTTACTCCTGTACAACCATTAGCATCAGTTACAGTAACTGAATAAGTTACTGCATTAAGGTTAGTTGCAGTTTGTGTGGTTTGTGTGTTAGACCAAACAAAAGCAGTATAAGGAGGAGTTCCTCCTGTTGGGTTAGCTGTAGCAGTTCCGCCACCAATACCTCCTGAAAAAGCATCGGTAGTGGTGTAGCCAATTGAGATTGTATCTGGTTCAAGAATTTCAATAAAATCAACTACCCAGCAAGGTGGAATAGTATCATCAATAACTGTTACATAATAAATTCCCCGTGCTAAACCGGTTGCTGTAGAAGTGGTCTGACCTCCTGCATTAGAATCCCATAAATATTTATAAGGTAGAGTTCCATCATTTCCCGAAACAGTTGCCTCACCATCAGTATCACCATAGCAACTAACAGCTACACCTGAAATAGTTGAATATAAGGTACAGGATGGGTCAGGAGGTTGAAAAATTTGAATTCCCAGTTCAGTTGCTGTGCAGCCACTGGCATCAGTTACAGTAACGCTATATGTTCCATAAGTTAAATTAAGTATATCCTGAGTTGTTGAATCATTTGACCAGAGATAAGTATAAGGAAATGTTCCACCGGTTACACCAATATTTATCGCACCGGTGCTGTCTCCGAAAACTGCTACATCAATAGTATTTATTACTTCAATCTCAATTAAAGTTGGTTCTGTAATTGTTACGCAGCTTGTAATTGTACATAAGTTATCATCTGTAACAGTTACACAATAAACATCACCTGATAAAAAGTTTAAATCTTCTGTTGTTTGAGTAAAAGGATCATCCCATTGATAAGTATAATCTACTGCAACTGTTCCTCCGCTTACTGTTAAATCAATAGCTCCATCCTGGTCTCCAAAGCAGCTAACATCAGTTCCTATAATGCTATCAACAATTAATGCAGCAGGTTCATTTATTACAATTGAACTTCCTGTTACTGAACAACCATTTGCATCCTGCACTACAATATTATAAGTTGCTGCTGCTAATCCGGTAAAAAAGCCATTATTGGCATAAAAATTAGCTCCGCTATTTACTGAATATTCTATGGGTGAAGTTCCACCGGATACAGTAATATTTATTGTTCCATTATTACCACCATTACATGTTACATCTTCTGAAATCTCTGAAACAATACTTATTGCAGCAGGTTCAATAATAGTAACAAAAGCAACATCTGTAAGCGCTGCATTATCAGTAACTGTTACATTATATACCCCAGCAGATAAATTATTAATAGTCTGGTTAGTTGAGGCAGTGCTCCATTGATAAGTATAAGATGGAGTTCCAAAATTACCGTTAGCAGTTGCAGAACCATCAGTCTCACCAAAACAGCTAATATTCGTATAATTAATAGAAGCATAATATTCTACAGCAAAATTTAAACGAATCATTGGAGTCTTATTGTAATTTGATAAATACCACCAGCCAGGGTCTGAAGAGAAATTCCATCTTGTTGAATAAGCTTCTTGTTTAGTAGTTACATCTTCACCTATCCAAAAGTCAAAACCCTCAAAGTATATTTCAATTGCAGCAATATAAGAACCTGCATCTAAAATATCAGTTGAAGTAAAAGGTATAGTTACCCAGGTGTTTATTTTAGAAGCATTATCAATATCATAAAGGGCTGAAGTTAAAATCTGTATCCAATCACCGGCGATTGTATCATAATGATATAACCTTGCTAAAATACTAGTTCCTATTTCAGTGTTTTCATGAATAAATACTGAAATAGAATTAACTTCCGAACTATCAATAACGTCATAAGCGACACCAATTAAATCACCATTGTTTCCTTCTCCTGCCCACATAGAAGATGATACACTACCAGTAACGATTCCGTTATCACGGGCATATACGCTATCACTTACAGTAAAATTAATAGTAGCAGTATTAATAGAAAGATCATCATTAATAATATCCTTAGTTACATTATATATAATTTGATAATCTCCTACTTGATTTGCTATAAGTACTGAATCCAATTCTAATGTGTCTCTGCCATAATCAGGTGGAGTTACACTGATAGGTATATTTACAGGTGGTGCACTGTTTTCATTAAATACAGTATTGCTACCACTTAAAGCTTTTACATTTAAGATTACATTAGTTTGTTCATTATTTCCATTATTAAAAACAGGAGCTCTAAAACCTATAGGACCTGCTTCGGCTTGTGTACGAGGAATCTGGTGAAAATAACCATTATCAAGAAAGAAGAAATCAATAAGCCAATCTTCAAGTTTTAAATCATTATTTAAAGCACCTACTAAAGAAACATCATCAACCATCCATCCATAACCGCATCCATAATTAGGATCAGTATCGGTTGTAAGGAAATGAAAACGAATCCAAACAGTTGAACTGCCTCCAACAATAGTTGAAACATTTAAAGAGATTTGGTCATCAGCAAAATCATTAGCAGGTAAATCGCCTTTTATGTCATAGCTTGTCCAATTTACATTATCATTACTAATTTCCACATAAACTTCATCTGAATTAAAAGCTCTGTAATTTTGTTGAAAGTTAAGAATAACAATTGGATAAGCAGTTAAATCAATTGGTGTTCCTGTCCAAGTAATATATGCATTAATAATTGGAGGTGGAGGTGATATAATATATTGGATTCCATTAATAAATGCAAAGCCATTATATGCAGTTGTTGACCCAATTGGTCCTGTATAGGTGGTCAAAGAACCTGCATCTGTTCCAATACTCCAGTCATCATTAGTTCCTGCCTCATGAGTCATTGTCCAGTTAGATGGGTCAGAAAAATCATCATACCAAATAATATCACCCGTAGCTTTAGTGCTCTTAGCCGATTTTAGCTGGTTGTATGAATTGTATTCTGCTACGGACAATTTATAATTTTTCACAGCTTTTTGTGCTAGTGGTTTCTGTATTACACCTTGTGCAAATAGAAATACCGAAATTGTAATAAATACAAATAAGAAAGTAAGTTTTTTCATGATTAATAATTTTTTTAATTAATAATTTTTTACAAAAATAAATAAAATTTATTAAATACAAAAATAATGAATAAAATTAATAAAAAAAATAAAATTAATAATAATATATTGTTAAATTGCTATATTGTTATTTTATTGTATCGGAATTTCAATGTTATCTCTCGCAAAGGCGCAAAGGTCGCAAAGTTTATATACTATTTATTAATCTTTTTTTTCTTTGCGTTCTTCTTGCGAGATAAATTTTGCGAGAGACATTTTTTAATCAAATTGTCTAACTATGTTTTTAAAAGGAGGCTTTGAAAAACCTAATCATAAATTAATTCTCATTCTGGGACATAAAATTTCAAAATTAGTTAAAATTTATTTGTCGGGCATATAGATCTTAATTTTTTGTTTATAAATATTAAACAAAGCAAATAAAGCAAACCTCCTAAAAACAATACAAAATTATAACCGGTGAACAATGCGATAAGAATAGCCAGTATGGAGCTTAAAACTGAAGCACTGCCGTTAACAGCCCATGCCCAGGGAATAATCTCTTTCTTGAGCATTCTTATTCCTAATGGAAACGGAAATCCCATAAAAAATCCTAATGGAGCTGTAATTATTATGCTTAATATTATCTTTAAAATAAGATTGAATGAAATAAATAAATCAAAGAAATAATTCAGTAAAAAAATATATATAATAGCTGAAATAAAAAGTATAAAAAGTATTTTTCTTAATTTATTAACATTATAACGTTGTGAATATAAAGCACCTAAACCCGAAAATAAAAGCATTGAAAATATTATTGTAGATGAAGAAAAAATAATATGTCCTAAAAATAAAATGAACTTCTGTATCAAAACAATTTCTATAAATAAATAGCTTAAGCCAATTGCAAAGAAATAAATTAGGTGTTTCTTGTTTATTTTTATATTTTTAGTTTTTCTTTTAATAAATTTTATAGGGAATAAAATAAAAATTAAAGCTAAAAAACTTGCTTGAATAAGAACAAAGAATAACAAAAATCCCGAGTCAAAAAAAATGTTCCATTTCTGTCCAATAGTATTGTATAGTTCTTTAACTTTTGAAACTTTAAAAAAATTAAAGTAAAAGGGTTTATTATCTGTTACAGGACTTACATCAAACATATATTCTTTGTAAAATTTATCTTGTGCTTTCAGTAATTTTTTTATAGAATTAAAATAATATGGCTCTTTGAACTTAAGATTTTTATTTGGAATAAAATCAGCTGGTAAATAAATAATATCAAATTTATTTTTTTCACAAAAATCCTTAATTTTTTTTAAGGTATTTTTATTTAAATCATTTTTAGCAACAAGCAAAGTAACAGTTGTCCATGAACGAAACAGAGCAATTTTTTTTGCTTGTTTATCAATTTCCAGTGCCAGAGAAAACAATCGTAATGTTTCTCTTGGCGGAAACAATAGCCATCTTGAAACTACAAGAACTCCATCATCACTCAAAGAATTGAAATACTCATGAAAAGCTTCTTTTGTGAGCAAATAATTTTCACTCAAGCCGGAAATCCCGGCAGAACCGCTTAAAACGTTTCCAGCCAGAGAAACTACAATAATATCAAACTTTGTTTTATTATTTTTAATAAAGCTTCTGCCCTCATCCCAGACTACATCCGCTTTATTATAAATATTTCCCGAATAATCAGCATATTTATTTTTTAACAGGTCAATAATAATAGGATTTGCTTCAAGAGCGGTTACTGAAGCATTATTTTTCAATGCAGCTAAAACATCTAAACCGGCACCAGCGTTTATTATCAGTGTCTTTTTATTCTCACACAGAAAATAAGGAATTGATGAAGGCAGATGAGCAACAAAATCAACCTCATCATCAATGGAATACTTTGTAATTGAGTTCATATTGCCTGCATCTATTGTGAGCCCGATTTGTTCGGGCAATATCTTGTTAAAGGTGGGGCTTAGTCCGGGAGCATACCTGGTAAAGGAGCTTTTTACTATATCAACCCTTGAAAATGAATTATACTTCGTATCTAATAATTTAGAGCCAGGAACCTTCAAAGCATAGCTCAATTCTTTATATTCCGATATATTTATTTCAAAAGGAAAGAAGAACAATAATATGTTAACAGCAATTAACAAGGAAATCATTATTTTTTTATAAATATTACGTTTCACTATAATTGTATCGTTAATAAAAAATAATGATGAGAGCAAACCTATTAATGAAATAATTAGTATGGTTTTAGTATGAAAATAAGAAATGAAAAGCAATGAAGCTACAGCCCCGATAGCTGAACCTGAAAGGTTGTAGAAATAAATTTTCCCTGCTTTTTCCTGAAATTTTGAAAAACAAAATGCAATTATAATTCCGAAAAAGAAGAAAGGAAGCCCAAGAAAGATATAGTAAATCAGTAAAACAAAGACATGCGAAGGATTTAAGTTTGCCTGGAATGGGTCAAAAATAATATTGTTTGTAATGAAAAAGCCAATTAATACTGATAGAGAAAATAATACTGATGAAAAAAATAAGGGATTATTTAATTTTTTTATTGCTAAAAATGTTCCCGAAGCAGCAATACCAAATAATGCGATGCTTACCACCATAAATGCAAAATGATACCACTGGGATATGGAGAATAATCTGATTAAGTTAATTTCTAAAGCTAAGGTTGCTAATGAAATTAGGAATATTCCTGTATAGTGTTTGTTCATATAGTATAACAATTTATATTTTCTTTTTTCTTGACTTGCACATAACTTTAAAATATATGTGTAATTATTAAATGAGACCTTTGCAAAACTAACTTTTAGCTGTCATTTTGAGTGAAACGAAAAATCTTATAATGTTGATAACCAATGGCATAAAAAAGATTCTTCACTCCGTTCAGAATGACATTTTACAGGTTTTGCAAAGATCTCTAAATATACTTAATATAACACCACAAGTTTACTAAACTTCAAAAGTTTAGTAAACTTTAAACATAAAGATAAAAAAAGATTTTAAGAAAAAATCAACTATGCTTTTATACACATAAGATTAATATTATCTTTGTTAATTATTAGGTAGAGTGTATAAAGTATATTTACGATTTCAGATTTATTTTATAATTTATTTCTCTGTTTAAAACAAAAGCAAATTGTCAAATTCAGTAAAGAATAACATAACTCCTTTGATGAAGCAATACAATAGTATCAAGGCAAAGCATCCTGATGCTATACTATTGTTTAGAATGGGCGATTTTTATGAAACTTTTGGACAGGATGCAATTAAAGCATCCGAAATTTTAGGTATTACATTGACAAAAAGAGCTGGGGGTGCAGGTTCATCTACCGAATTGGCAGGATTTCCGTATCATGCTATAGATACCTATTTACCAAAATTAGTAAGAGCAGGACAGCGTGTAGCAATTTGCGAACAATTAGAAGATCCTAAATTAGCAAAAAAGATTGTAAAACGCGGTGTTATAGAGCTTGTAACTCCCGGTGTTTCGTTAAACGAAAATGTTCTAAACCATAAAGAAAATAATTTTTTAGCTTCTGTTCATATTGACAGACAAATTGCAGGTATTGCCTTTTTAGATATTTCAACAGGTGAATTTTTTACAACCGAAGGCAATTTTGAGTATATTGATAAATTGCTTAATAGTTTTCAGCCCAAAGAAATTATTTTAGAAAGAAGTAAGCAAAAAATATTTAATGATTTATTCGGGACAAAGTTTTATACTTATGCTCTTGATGATTGGGTATTTGTGGAAGAATCTGCTAATGACAGATTATTAAAACATTTTGAAACAACTTCGCTAAAAGGATTTGGTGTTCATAATTTATCTTATGGTATTGTTGCATCAGGTGCAATATTGCAATATCTTGATATTACTCAACACGATAAAATTCAGCATATTACAACACTTTCACGCATTGAGGAAGAACGTTATGTATGGATAGATAAATTTACAATAAGAAATCTTGAACTATTCATTTCAATAAATGAAGGAGCAAAAACATTAATAGATGTTATTGATAGTACAATATCACCAATGGGGGCACGCCTGTTAAAAAGGTGGCTTACACTTCCTTTAAAAGATATTCAACCGATAAACGCCCGGCTGAATGTTGTTGAATATTTTGTGAACAATCCTGTTTTAAAAGCTGATATTGAGGAGCAGGTTAAACTGATTGGTGACTTAGAACGAATTATTTCAAAAGTCGCTTTACAGCGTATCTCTCCACGTGAAGTTGTTCAGTTAAAAAATGCTTTATCATCTATCGTCCCGATAAAACAAGCATGTGCCTCTACAAAAGAAGAAACCTTATGTAAAATTGCTGAACAGCTAAATCCCTGTAAAACAATAAAAGAGAGAATTGAAAAAGAAATACAACCCGACCCGCCTAATTTAGTAAATAAAGGAAACGTAATAGCCAGCGGCGTTTCAAATGAACTGGACGAATTACGAAAAATATGCTACTCAGGCAAAGATTATCTTATACAAATGCAACAAAAAGAGATTAAAAGAACAGGTATATCTTCTTTAAAAGTAAGCTTTAATAATGTTTTTGGCTATTATTTTGAAGTTACAAACACTCATAAAGATAAAGTCCCTTCAGACTGGATTAGAAAACAAACCTTAGTTAGTGCTGAACGATACATTAATGAAGAATTGAAAACTTATGAAGAAAAAATTTTAGGTGCAGAAGAAAAAATCCTGGAACTTGAAACAAAGCTTTTTAATGACTTGGTTTTGAGTCTTGCTGATTATATTTCAGCAATACAATTAAATGCTTCGCTAATAGCACAGCTTGATTGTCTTCTTTCTTTTGCTGCTATTGCAAAAGATAATAATTATGTTCGTCCTGAAATTAATGATACTGATATAATAGACATAAAACAGGGAAGGCATCCGGTTATTGAAAAACAATTGCCAATTGATGAAAACTATATTCCAAATGATGTTTATCTCAATAATGACGAACAACAAATACTTATTATTACAGGACCAAATATGTCGGGTAAGTCTGCTTTATTAAGGCAGACAGCCCTGATTGTTCTATTGGCTCAGATAGGAAGCTTTGTTCCTGCTGAATCTGCAAAGATTGGTGTGATTGATAAGATTTTTACCCGCGTAGGCGCTTCTGATAATATTTCATTGGGCGAATCTACATTTATGGTTGAAATGAACGAAGCAGCAAGTATTGTTAATAATATTTCACCACGAAGCTTAATTCTTTTAGACGAAATTGGAAGAGGAACAAGCACTTATGATGGAATTTCTATTGCCTGGGCAATTGTTGAATATATTCACGAACATCCTGCTGCAAAGGCAAAGACATTGTTTGCTACCCATTATCACGAGCTGAACGAAATGGCAAGCTCATTTACTGGCATTAAAAATTATAATGTTTCTATAAAAGAAATTGATAATAAGATAATTTTTTTAAGAAAGCTTGTTAAAGGTGGAAGCGAACATAGCTTTGGAATTCATGTTGCAAGAATGGCAGGTATGCCTAAAAGTGTGGTTAACAGAGCTAACGATATATTAAAAGAGCTGGAACAATCACATAAAAAACAATCTCTTGCTAAACCTGTTTCAAATTTAGCTCAAAGCAGAGAAGGATATCAATTAAGCATCTTTCAACTTGATGACCCTGTTTTAAAACAAATACGCGATGAAATTGCGAATATTGACGTTAATAATTTAACACCTGTTGAGGCACTTAATAAGCTGAATGAAATTAAAAAACTTCTGTAATATTGGCAATGAAAAAATAGATATTGTTAAATTGTTAAATGGTTATATTGTTATATGGTCATAGTCATTGTCATTAAGCCTGCCCCGTAGCGAAGCGTATCGGGGTCATTGAGCATTGTTTTTTAATTTTTACTTTTTAATTGATATATGGTTATATGTTTGAGTTTTGACTTAAAACTTGCAACTTGATTTAAACTATGAAAAAAACATCAAAACAAATAAAAAAAATCCTTAGCCTCAGCCTCAGCCTTAGCCTTTTTATAATATTTAGCAATAATAAGTTATCTGCTCAAAGCTCAAACTTATATATCCCCTTAGATATCCAAAAAGCATACAACAACAAAACACGCTCTTTTGATGGAAGACCGGGAGCTAATTACTGGCAGAACAGAGCTGATTATAAAATCAAAGTTAAATTTGAACCAGCTACAGGATTAGTAAAAGGAGAAGAAAAAGCTACATATTTTAATAATAGCCCCGATACTCTGAAACAGATTGTAATAAGACTGTATCAGGACCTCTATAAAAAGGGAAATATGCGGGATATTACGGTTGAATGTGCTGATATTCATAATGGCGTTGATATAGAAAAATTAAGCATTAACGGTGTAGAAATAGATATTAATACCGAAAAACTGGCAGCAGAAAGAACAGGAACTAACTTAATATTAAAGCTCCATTCTCCACTTTATCCAAAAAGCAGCCTGAGTTTGAATGCAAGCTGGAGTTTTACATTACCAAAAGAAACTGATATCAGAATGGGAACCTGTGATGAGTCGTCTTACTTTGTTGCTTTCTGGTATCCTCAAATTGCTGTTTATGACGACATAGACGGCTGGGATATGTATGACTATACTGGCACGCAGGAATTTTATAATGATTTTGGAGATTTTGACGTTGAGATAACAGTTCCTGCCGGTTTTATTGTCTGGGCAACCGGTGTTTTACAAAACCCTCACGAGCTTTTAAATAAAGAGTATTTAGAAAAATGTTGGAGAGCACAAAAATCAGATGATATAATAATTATTATAAATGAAAAAGATTATAAAAAAAATAACATATTCATAATTAGCTCAGGCGCTCATACCTGGAAATTCAGTGCTGATAATGTTTCCGATTTTGCATTTGCAGTTAGCGACCATCATATATGGGATGGAACAAGTGTAAAAGTAGATGATGACACAGGCAGAAGAGTTGCAATTTATTCTGCATATAAAAAAGAATCAAAAGATTTTGGTGAAGTAGCCGAATTGGCGAAAAAAACTGTTGAATTTCTTTCAACTGATTTACCGGGAGTCGCCTTTCCTTTTCCACAGATAACTGTCTTTAATGGCACCAGGGGTAAAAGTGGTATGGAATTTCCGATGCTCGCAAACAATCCAACTGCTTCTGAGAGGGGGAGAACTGTAGATGTAACAGCTCACGAAATTACACACACGTATTTCCCGTTTTATGTTGGGACAAATGAAAGAAAATATGCCTGGATGGATGAAGCCTGGTCAGCAGTAATTCCTGCTGAGCTTCAGGAAAAACTTGAGCCAACTCTAAATCGTATTACCAGATATACAAAAATATATTCACAGTTTTCAGGAAAAGAGCTGGATTTACCTGTAATGACGCCATCGGTAATGTTAAAAGGAGCGCCTTATTATTTTACAAGCTATATTAGACCTGGTCTTGCTTATATTTTTTTAAAGGATTTACTTGGTGATGATTTATTTAAGAAAGCATTGAAAGAATATATAAATTGCTGGAAACACAAACATCCCCTGCCTTATGATTTCTTTTTTATTTTTAATGATGTTGTAAAAGAAGATTTGAGCTGGTTCTGGAAACCCTGGTTTTTTGAACCTGGTTATCCGGATTTAGCAATTAAAAAGGTGATTATTAAATCAAAAATGTGTAAGATCATAATTGAAAATAAAGGCAATTTACCGGTTCCTGTGGCTCTTAAATATACTTTTTCGGATGATACGGAAACTTTGTATTATGAAACTGCAAAAATTTGGAAGTCAGGGAAAAAAGAAATAACAATTAAAAGTAGCTATCAGGATAAATCGCTGCAGATAAAAAAAATTGAATTAGGGAATTCTCAAATTCCTGATGTGAATATAAAGGACAATATTTATTATTTTTAAGACTTAACCTGAATTATGCATAATTCAGTGCAAAGAATTCTATTAGAGACCTTTGCAAAACCTGTAAAATGTCATTCTGAACCCTTCGCTATTGTCATTCTGAACGAAGTGAAGAATCTTAAGAGACCGCTCAGGACAGGCTCCGTGAAGAATCTTTTTATTT
>SDBV01010813.1_pt1 | contig 11924 bp, 11 predicted proteins | sample 2277081 | NCBI WGS metagenome assembly SDBV01 (sample SAMN10402039, study PRJNA504765) | marine sediment metagenome | isolation source: marine sediment core GS10_PC15, 223 cmbsf | place: Arctic Ocean: Southern Knipovich Ridge | collected 2010
CTCTCTAATAGCACAGGGGCTTCATGCTGCAAGAAACTTTTATAAACGCATTTCATGATTAAAAAATATGCTCGTTTTGGTCTGCGGTTTGCCTGCAACAGGTAAGAGCAATCTTGCAAGAAGCCTGACTAGAAAGATGAAGGCTCAGATATTGAATACCGACATAGTTAGAAAAGAGCTCTTTGAAAAGCCCGCCTATAGTGATGAGGAAAAAGAGCTTGTTTATGATGTAACCTTTCTTATTGCAAGATACCTCCTCACTAACAGACGTAACGTAATAATCGACGGCACATTTTATAAAAAGAGGCTTCGTGACAGGATGCGTGAGATAGCCCGGGACGTCGGGACAAGATTCAAGATTGTGGAGTGTGTCTGTCCAGAGGATGTAATAAAGAAAAGGATGGCGAGGCGGGCTGAAAGAAAAGTGACACTTTCAGATGCAGACCTTGAGGTTTATGAGAAGATAAAGGCGGAGTTTGAGCCTATAGAAGAGGATCATATTGTGGTGCATACTGATCGCTATTATAAAGAAAATCTGGAGTATGCGCTGAAGAAGCTTAGCGGTTAGGTTTATCATGAACCCCTTAGCACCGCCCTGGGCCATTAATTGGAGCAGAGCTAAGTGCTACGAATTCAATTCCAGGGCATATTTGTAAGCAAGGTCAAAGTACCTCTTTGTCAACTCCTCTGCCCCTCTTTTTTCCTTCTTGCTTATGTTTGGATCGCTTAATCTGAAGCTGTTTACCTTGGCTCTGACATAGGCCCTGTAGCACTCATAAAATGGTAGAAGTTCAAGCAACTCTTTATCCCCGCTATATTTTACGTATTTTTTGATGAAGTACCCAGCCAGATCATGTCTATCATGGAAGTCCAGGTCCATGGCCAAAAAAGCGACTTCTGCAGCTACATCATAGACCGTGAAAGACTTGTTAAACTCAATGGCGTCGAATATGTATATCTCATCTGGGCGCAAGATAAAAATGTTGCCTGAATGAACATCTCCATGTGTCTCCTTTACCTTTCCTTCCTCCAGCCTTTTCTCGAAGATGGGGGTATTTGATTTCATAAACCGCTTGGTCTCTTCTTCTATAAAATCAAACGTCTCAGCGTCGATGAGGGTGCCCCTTAACTGTCTGGTCTGGTCAAAGTTTTGCAACGCATTAAAGGACACTGTCTTTAGGGATCCAAGATCGTCTCTCTTCTTATAGGTCTCCGCCTTTATGTGGAAATTCACCAAAATCTCAGCTATCCTATTGATCTCCTTCTCGCCAACCTTGCCTTTCTCCAGCAACTCAGACATCATCGCGTCTTGAGGCAGCTCCTTTGTCTTTACAGCGTACTCTATTATCTCACCCTCCCCATTGATCCTTATTTGATCATTTTGCTCTGTAATAGGCACAACGCCTACATACATGTCGCCACAAAGCCTCCTGTTAAGTCTCACCTCCTCCTCGCAGAAGAACTTCCTCCGATCCAATGTAGTGAAATTTAGGAATACAAAATCCACAGGCTTTTTTACCTTATAAACATATTTTCCAGTTAAAAAGACAAATGATATATGCGTCTGCAAAAGCCTTACTTCTTTTACGTCTTCATCATAGGCACTGAGCTTTTGTAACGCTTCAACTACCTTATCAGCTTGTGAAACCATAAAGGAGAATGGATTGAGAATGATTTATATCTTTTATCATCATATTCATCAATAAAGGAGTGTTTGTGTTGGAGAATAAAAAAACAATAATTTTACTTCTCTTTCTTTTCGCAACAACCCAGGTTTTAGGTGTTGTTTATCAGTCCTACCTGTTTGAGATAGAAAGGATACAGAAACCAGAAATGAAAAAGCAAGAATCTGAGTTCTTGGACCCTGCAAGAGAGACATATCTGCCTTTAATAATCTTTGCAATAGTCTTTGTGTTTGCAATAATGATCTATACATTTCTATTCAAATTTAATCCCGCCGCGAAGGCATTAAAGATCTTCATCTTTATAGCGGCTATCTTCAGCTTTTTGATGATATCTTGGTCGCTAGGATTCTGGTTGGACATCTTTATAATCGAAACTACCCTCCCACAAAATTTAATCCTTGCATTTGAAACAACGCTAATGTTCGCCATTTTATTGTCAACTCTGCTTGTTGCCGTTCTTGTTATAACGGGAAAACATCAGGCCATTATCCGGCCTATGTTGGGTGTAACTTTATGCGCAATGGCCGGCGCTGCCATCGCTTCATTCTTTACCCTGAAGACTATCCTGGCCCTCCTCTTTATACTCTCCTTCTATGACTTTGTCTTTGTAAAGAAGACCAAACACATACCCAAGCTTGTGACAATGCTTGATAAGCACAACGTCTTGCTCACAATGGATATCGGGCCGAAAAGATCGATGGATACATCATCTGAAGAACCAGCCGAATTAGATGAGAAGGAGGATGAGGATAAAACAAAGGTAAAACTTGTGGGAAGGAGACTTGGATTCGGAGACCTGATCTTTGCAACAGGTCTGACTGTGGCAACCTATGTGGACAAGAATGTTATGGCCGCCATGATTATGGTCTTTTTCACAACTCTTAGCCTTGGAGGATTTTTAGAGTATCTTCAGAGGACAAACAATACAAAACCCCAGCCGGCGATACCGCCTATTTTTGTCGGTGGGTTGATGGGAGCAATCTTTATTATTTTGTTAATTTAATAGATGAAGTTTTTAAAAAATAAGAAGAGGAATATAGGTTAGTCGAAACATGGTCTCTTCTATCAAAAAGATGAATGAAGAGCAAGGTGACTAAATGAAGTATACGGTTATATTCCAGCCCTCTGGTAGGAGGGGGGAGGTCGAGGAAGGAAAAACCCTCCAGCAGGCATCTCAGGAACTAGGCGTAGAGATAGAGTCTATATGTGGAGGAAAGAAGACCTGCGGTAAATGCAAGATCCAGATCCAGGAGGGATTCTTCGAGAAATTCAACATTGATTCAAAAAGAGAGAATTTAAGCAAGCTGACAGAAAAAGAGAAGAACAAACTGAAGCCCAATGAGATCAAATCGAATTACCGGCTCTCATGTACGGCGAAGATAAACGGGGAGATCTTGGTCTTTGTTCCAGAAGAGAGCAGAGGTGGTGGACAGATTATCAGGAAGGCCGCAACCGACCTTGAAATCGAGATCGATCCGGCCATAAGGAAATATTATGTTGAGATGAATAAGGCCACCTTGGAGGATCCGGGGGGCGACCTAGAAAGATTATTGAAAGAGATAGAACGGACCCACAAACTGAAGAACCTCTCCATAGACTATGTGGCCCTAGCAACTCTCCAGGATGTCATGAGGGAAGGTGACTGGAAGGTGACTGTCTCAGTCTGGCAGGGTAAAGAGATCATCCGAGTAGAGCCTGGCTTAAATGATGAGAAGTACGGCATTGCCATAGACATCGGCACCACAACCGTCGTGGGCTATCTCAGCAATCTTAGGAGCGGGGAGGTTGTGGCGGTTGACTCTATGATGAACCCACAAGTAAGCTTTGGTGAGGACGTGATGGCCAGGATAACATACGCCATGACCCATGATGACGGCTTAGAAAAGATGAACAAAGCAATAATTGGGGGCTTAAACAAGATCATCAAAAATGTCACGAAAAAGGCTGAAATAACACCCGAGGATATACTAGAGCTCGTGGTAGTGGGCAATACGTGCATGCACCATATTTTTTTGAAGTTCAATCCAGAGTTTGTGGGGCTTTCCCCATTCCCTCCAACACTACATCATTCAATTGATGTCAAGGCAAGAGACCTGGGCCTTAATGCCTCCAAAGGAGCAAACTGCCACGTTCTGCCTATTGAGGCCGGATTCGTCGGGGCGGACAATATGGGGGTTATAATGGTGGTCAAGCCTGAGAAGTCCGAGGAGATCTCTTTGATAGTAGATATCGGGACCAATGGCGAGGTAGTTCTGGGCAACAAAAAGAAACTGCTCTCCACTTCTTGTGCCACCGGACCAGCGTTTGAGGGGGCGCAGATAAAGCATGGTATGCGTGCTGCCCCGGGGGCTATAGAGAGGGTGAGGATAGATCCAAAATCTTATGAAGTAAAATTCAAGGTTATCGGAAAAGAGGACTGGCATACCGCTTATGACAGCGAAGATTTGAATGCCCGGGGCATCTGCGGTTCGGGGATAATAGAAGCAATGGCGGAGATGTTCAAGACAGGGATAATAAAGAAGAATGGGAATTTCAACACGGAGATAAAAACCCCACGCTTGAGAAAGGACGATGATGGACAGATGAAATTTGTCCTCGCCTGGAAGGACGAAACCTCCATAGGGAGAGATATCTCAGTCACATTGGGTGATGTAAGGGCCATGCAGCTAGGTAAAGGCGCCCTTTACGCTGGGTGCAAAACACTAATGAAAATATATGGAGTCACAGAGGTAGATAGAGTAATCCTAGCGGGGGCCTTTGGTAGTTGCCTAGACAAAAAGGCTGCCATGATGATAGGAATGTTCCCGGATTGCGATCTGAAAAAGGTCACGGCTGTCGGAAATGCAGCAGGCGACGGGGCTAGAATTGCACTTCTAAATAAAAGAAGAAGGGAAGAAGCAGATAAGTTGGCAAGAAAGATCAAGTATATTGAGCTTACAGTCACCCCGGAGTTTCAGACGGAGTTTATGATGGCCATGCACTTACCGCACATGAAGGATGAATTCCCCCATATAAAGGAGATCTTGGATAAGACCTCGAGGTAATGTCATGTTTAGATTTGATAAAGAGCAGATCGTCTACGATATTGGAGGAGTACAAGTAGGTGACAAGCGGGGTGAGAACCCTACTGTTTTATCCTGGACCATGTTTTACAACGGTCACAAGATCATCGAGAAAAGGAAAAGGGTTAGTTAGATTGAGCCAAAAATATCGCCTTGAATGTTTGGAGTGCAAATCAAAGTTGGACACTGAGAAAAAGTTTAATTTCTCTTGTCCAGATCACAATGCTCTTTCAAGGAGCGTTTATTCCAAAAAGCGGCTTACAGTTCGGGATTATCCTGGCTTGTGGAGATATTATGATTGGCTACCTGTAGAAAAAGTGAACGATTATAACGGCAAGCCTGTCACATATAAGAGTAAGGCACTGGCAAAAGAACTTGGCCTAGAAAACCTTTATATCTCCTTTAACGGCTACTGGCCTGAAAGGGAGGCTGATGTTAGAACTTGTACATTCAAAGAGTATGAAGGCGCTGTAACCATACAATATGCTTTAGAAAGCAAAGTAAAAGGGATTGTCGTCTCTTCGGCAGGAAACACCGCCAACGCCTTTGCATATACAGCTTCAATGGCAGGACTTCCAGTTATCCTTATTGTGCCAAAGAAATGTTTGTGTGATCTTTTCGTCCCACAGATTGATACCTCACTGGTAAAGACTATAGTAATAAAGGATGGGGACTACTCTGACGCCATATCTATCGGCAAGAAGATCCCGCCTATAACAGGCTTTGCTTGTGAGGGTGGAGCAAAAAATATAGCTAGGAGGGACGGGCTAGGCACTGTTCTCCTTGATGCCGTTCAAGAGATGAAGAGATTGCCTGATCATTACTTCCAAGCTGCTGGAAGCGGTACAGGTGCTATAGCGGCTTGGGAGGCTTCGTTGAGGTTAAGAGATGATGGGAGATTCAACAACACTCTGCCTAAACTTCAACTCTCTCAAAATCTCCCTTTTATCCCCATGGTAAAGGCATGGAAAAAGGGACGAAGAGAGATCATTCCTGAAATAGACATGCCACAGGTCAACAATGTCCTTGACATTATCTACGCTATTGTACTCTCCAACAGATACCCTCCTTATAGTGAAAAAGGAGGTGTCTACGATGCTCTTCTATCAACAAAGGGGGAGACCTATGGAATTAGCAAAGATCAAGCGGTCAAAGCCTCTAATCTTTTTGAATCTCTTGAAGGTGTTGATATTCTTCCTGCAGCAGCAGTGGCTGTAGCCTCTTTGATCCAGGCTGTAGGCGAGAAAAAGGTATATTCTAAAGATTACATCCTGTTGAACATAACCGGTGGCGGAAAAAAGAGGTTGAATGAAGACACAATCCCTGAGGAATTAAATGTGGACGTTGAGGTAAGCAAGAATGTCTCCACAGAAGAGTTGAAGAGGGTTTTGTCATGAAAACTGAAGAAGAGATTGTCCAGATCCTGAAAAAGGGAGGAGTAGACCTTATTGCCACACTGCCATGTGATAAAGCACAGCAATTGTATAATCTGATCCCAAAACATTTCAGACATGTGCCTCTGACACGAGAGGAGGAGGGTGTGGGAATATGTGCCGGCGCACATCTGGCCGGCGTAAGACCCTTGATGCTGATCCAAAGCTCAGGTATGGGTAATATGATAAACGCCCTGGGCTCTCTTACCAAGACATACCACTTGCCCCTGCCTATCCTGATAAGTTGGAGGGGGGTCTATAAGGAGAAAATCCCTGCGCAAGTGCCCATGGGAAAATACCTCCCCAGGATCTTGAAGGCTTTTGACATTAATTATAGCACAGTAGAAGAGTCAGAGGATATCTCTTTGATATCTGGTGCCTTAGAGGATGCTTATCAAAACGACAATATACATGCGGTTCTTTTGAACCCGAATATCTGGAAAGAAAGTGAAATAGGGAGTATTGATGAGGGAGAGCGGAAGATCAAAACGATATCACCAGTTGAAACTGAGGTTATTCGTCCGGTCTTGACAAGATTTAAGATAATCCAGGCAGTCGCCCCCTATCTCGATGGAAAGGTTGTGGTCTGTAATCTGGGTATCCCTTGTAAAGAACTTTACAGTATTAAGCATCAGGAAGCGAATTTCTACATGCTTGGAAGCTTGGGTATGGCCTCGCCCATAGGGCTTGGGATTGCCATGAATACTGGAAAGCATGTTGTTGTCATTGATGGCGATGGAAGCCTTCTGATGAACCCCGGGACCTTGGCAACAATTGCCTGCATTGGCCCTGAGAATTTGACTATTTTGGCAATAGATAATGGTGTGCATGGTTCAACAGGTAGCCAGCCTACAGCTACTGAATGTGGCGTTGATCTGGAGCTGACAGCTAAAAGCTTCGGCCTTGATAACACAGTTAGGGTCTGGGATGAAAAGCAGATTCATGATGTCTTAGAAGGCTTGGGTCCTGGACCAAATTTCGTTCATATTATTGCCAAACCAGGTAACGCTGATGTTCCTAACATCCCTCTTACACCTCTTGAGATCAAACAGCAGGTGATGGAGTTTCTAAGAAGATGACGCCAAGCGAGATAAGGATAGGGCATCTCTCGACAGTATACCACACATCATTTATCCTGATGGGAGCAGGTTGGATCGAAAAAAAGATGGATTTAAAGCCTGTCTGGAAGTTGTTCAGCGGAGGCCCTGGTGTTGTGAGGGCATTTGATAATGATGAAGTAGACATCGGCTATGTAGGCCTGCCTCCGGCCATGATAGGCATGGACAAAGGAGTTCCAATCAAATGCGTTGCCGGGGGGCATGTTGAGGGCACCGTCTTTATTGGGAGAAATGGATTGAAATCTTTGAATGAATTGAATGGCGATATGAAAGCAACTCTTCAACAGTTTAAGGGTAGAAGTATCGGATCACCCCCAAACGGCTCGATACATGATGTGATCATCCATGATTTGATCGAAAAAACTGGGTTGACAAGGGACATAAGTATCAAGAACTATGATTGGGCTGACTTCATCCCAGATGCAATGGAAGAGGGAGAACTTAATGCCACGGTGGGCACACCTCCTTTAGGTGTGATCGTCCTTCAAACCATCGATTCCAAGATGATAATCCCCCCGAGTGAACTGTGGCCTAATAACCCGAGTTATGGCATAATAGTAAAAAATGAATTGATAGAAGATTCCCCGGATTTGGTCCGGGAATTTCTAAGGCTTCATGAAAATGCTTCCAATCTTATTAGGATGTATCCAGAAAAGGCTGCCAAAATGGTTTCTAATGTTGTTAGGGCGGTTGACAAAGATTTCGTACTTCAAGTATACAAGGTCTCCCCAAAATACTGTGCAAGTCTCCCTGACGAATTTGTTGAATCAACGCTTCGATTTGTTCCGGTCTTAAGCAAATTGAAGTACATCTTAAGAGAGTTAACTGAAGACGATATCTTCGATTTTAGATTTATCAGGGAAATACACTCTGAACCCCCGCATTATGAAGAAGGTATTGATATTTAAGTAAACCCTTCCATGGGCGAAAATTACTTTACGAAGAACTTAGGATCAAGATGAACAGACATGGAAATGATAAAAATAGAGGGTCTTGAAAAGATATTTTTTAATGAAGGGCGGGAAGTAGTAGCCGTAAATGATTTCTCCCTTAATATTAAAAAAAGTGAATTGATAAGCATCGTGGGCCCGAGCGGATGCGGAAAGACAACCGTCCTCAATTTGTTAGCAGGTTTAGAGAGCCCGACAAAGGGTTCAATAAAAATTAATGGAGATGTGATAAAAGGTCCAGGATCAGATAGGGGGATGATCTTTCAAGAAGGTGGATTGCTACCATGGCGTAATGTGATAAGGAATGTCGAGTTTGGCCTTGAGATCAAAGGTATTAATCCTGGAAAAAGGAGAAGTGTAGCAAAGAAATACATTAAGTTGGTAGGTTTAACAGGTTTCGAGGATAGCTATCCCTTTGAGCTCTCCGGGGGTATGATGCAACGAGTTGCGCTGGCTAGGATGCTAGCATTCGATCCTGAGATGCTCCTCATGGACGAACCATTCGCTTCAGTGGATGCACTGACTAGAGAGAACCTACAAGACGAGTTGTTAAAAATATGGAGTGAGATGAAAAAAACCATAATATTTGTTACTCACAGCATAGATGAGGCAATATACCTCTCTGACAGAGTCGCAGTAATGTCGGCTCGCCCAGGAAGGGTAAAAAAGGTTTTGGATATAACTTTAGGGCGGCCAAGGGAGGGGATAAGGGCTCTACCAGAGTTTGCAAGACTTCGGGAAGAGATATGGGAAGCACTTCAAAAAGAGATGGTGGTGCAATGAATATTAATAGCGTAAGAGATTTGTTCCCCATAGTTCAAAGATTCTTATATTTCGATGCCGCCTCTCTATCCCCCTACTCTACCCCCGTTATAGAGACACTGGCAAGATTTGATTCGCAAAGACTGGAAAATGGTGCTCTCATCTTCGATTTGTGGGAGGAAGAGATCGATGATTGGAGGGTGCTTAGAGCAAGACTGATAAGGTCAAAAACGGCTGAGATAGCGTTTCTAAAAAATACATCGGAGGGGGTCAATCTAACTTCTCAGCTTTTGGAATGGAAAAAAGGTGACAACGTTATAGTGAGCAGACTGGATTTTCCGACAAATATCTATCCTTTTCTTAATCTTAAAAAAAAAGGCGTTGAGATAAAGTATGTCAAAGATAGGCAGGGCAGAGTCTTATCCTCAGATATTGAGGATTGTGTAGATAAAAAGACAAAGTTGGTTTCGCTTAGTAGTGTAATCTATAGCAACGGATTCAGACTCGACATCGAAGAGATTGGGAAGATTTGCAAAGAGAATGAGATTTTTTTTCATGTTGATGCCACCCAGTCTCTAGGAGTTTTGAGGATGGATGTTAGAAAATCCAACATCGATTTTCTCTCTGCAGCAGGTTACAAATGGCTCCTTTCGCCTTTGGGCTCTGGGCTTTTTTTTGTTAAGGAAGAATTACTGGATGGGTCACCTGTTTTAGGTTGGCATTCTGTCAAGGATCCTATATCATTTAATCCCCTTAACTACACCATTTTAGACTCAGCAAAACGATTTGAAACCGGAAACTTGGATGTCTCAGCGTTTTTGGGCATGAGGGCGGCTCTAAAGCTTATCCATTCTGTCGGGATAGAAAGGATCGAAAGATACGTAACCAATCTTTCCCACCTCTTGATTGAAGAATTAAACAATAAAGGCTTAGATCTTTTGACAAATTTTGAGAAAAAGAACATCTCAGGAATAGTTACAATTAAAAATAAGGGATTGACGAAAAACGATTTGATCAAAAAAAGCGTTATTGCAACTGTAAGAGATTACATTAGACTCTCTCCACATGTTTATAACAATGAAGAGGAGGTCTTTAAGGTCGTTGATATTTTATGAACACCCTTCTCATAGATGCCCAAGGCTCTGGCAGGGTTGGACGAGCCCTTGTAGAATGGATACCACTAAGCATAAGGAGTATCTCCGGGATCCTAGAAAAGAAGGGTTTAAACTTTGACATTGCCTTTGTTGAAGAATTTCTAAAAAACAGAGAAAAATATTCTGCATATGATCTCTTTTTAATAACCGGCATGTCTTCTGACGCACAAATGATAAAAAGGGCAAGCTGTGTCATAGATGAGTGGAAAAAACCCTTGGTGGTCGGGGGCTCCATCACTTTTGATCCATATTCAGTCTTAAAAGAGACCAAACCCTATATAGCCATAATAGGTGAAGGAGAAACCACTTTTCTAGCCCTCCTTGAAGCAGGGCTCTCAGAGGGGGATCTTCCAGAGGATGAGGTCCTCTCAAGATTGAGTGGGATAGCCTACAAAAGGGATGATGAAATCAAGATATCATATCCAAAAAGATTCTTATCCCAAGACGAGTTGAATCGACTCCGACCATCCACACAGGTTGTCGAGTACTATCCTTTTTATCAAAACATCCAGGTCATCCTGGGAATCCTGCGTGGATGCAGCAATTTTCACAAACCCAAAACGTTTCAAGACAAGGTCTGTATAGAAGGTTGCGACATTTGCCAGAGCGACGACCTCAGGATGAGAATGAGTTGCCCTCAAGGGATACCTCCCGGTTGCGCTTTTTGTTCGGTCCCATCACTTTATGGTCCACCAAGGTCAAGAGACCAAGAGGTCATAATAGAAGAGGTAAAAGATCTAATTAAACGTGGTGTCACAAAGATCTCAATCTTGGATCCAGATCCTTTAGACTACAAACGGGAAGAACTCACAAGACCTCAGCCCTTGACAGATCCAAATTCTCTAGGGCCAAATTATGAAGAGATAGAAAAACTGGGGGAGATGCTCTGGGACATACCTGAGATTGCCGATGAATCTGTTGTTGTCACAATCCGGGATGTAAAAGCAACACTTGTAACAGAAAGGTCAGCGTAGTTGATAAACAAATATTTTCCACTGTCTGTTGTTGGCCTAGGCTGTGAATCAGGTTCCAAAGATCATTGCATCGAACTGGGGAGGCCCTATGAGCCAGAGAAGGTATTGGACGCTGCAAAAATATTGAACAATCACGGAATAATGCCAAAGATAAACTTTATAGTAGGGTTGCCAGGACAGAGTGAAAAAACTTCCCATGAGACCTTAGAGTTGATGAACAGACTCGAGAAGTATATTCTCTATTTTGAGCTTTATAGGTTTGAAGCCCTGCCAATGACAGTGTTTGATGATAAACAATCCGATACAGGACCACTACAAGATGAAAATAGTAAGCGGATGGTCTCAAAATCAAACTCGATACAAAAGCGATTATTTGAGAAATTCATAGGTAAAAGATGGAAGGCAGTCATCGGAGTCTATGATCAGCCCAGAGAGCAAAATCTGAAACGAGAAGGGCAGGATAATAGGCCTAAGAGGGGATTTAGACAACTTGCGGGGGTTGTGGGATATCCCATTTTCCAAAGAGATCAGCTAAGCTTATTTGTAACGATAGTTAAAATAACAAACCCCTGTGGCATTCTAAAAACAGGAGATATCAAGACTATCGAAGTAACTGGAGTTTCTCGACTCGGGTTTAGAATGGTTCTTGAAGGTGAAATTGTTCAATAGATGCTCTTTCTTTCAAATGTTTTCACTGCAAGTGCAATCATCAAGGCATCAAAGACTACTAGGATTACTATGTTAGTTAATAGTGGGAAATTAGATGTCTTTAGGATAACCTCTCTT
>SDBV01010814.1_pt1 | contig 11924 bp, 10 predicted proteins | sample 2277081 | NCBI WGS metagenome assembly SDBV01 (sample SAMN10402039, study PRJNA504765) | marine sediment metagenome | isolation source: marine sediment core GS10_PC15, 223 cmbsf | place: Arctic Ocean: Southern Knipovich Ridge | collected 2010
TCTATATTTTGTTTACTTGCTTCTTTTCTAAACGTGTCAGAGAATATAATAGAATCAGTATTATAAAGACCAGAAACATGAGAAATACCTTCAGATATTATTAGAGTATCTTGTTTTCGTGTGCCAAATATTTTGATAAGGTCTTCTATCATATTTAAGACTTGCTCTCTAGACATATCAAAATCTTTTGTTAATTGTTCTGTAATGTCAATCGTTTCTGACAATGCCCTATCTGCAGTGAATCTTCTTACATACTCTTCAGCAAGAACGAATGAGTCTACAAAGTTTTTTCCAGTTTTTTTAGAAATTGCTTCTATCAGTATGAATGAATCAGATAAAGAGAAACTTCTTAACTTAGTTGCTATTTCTGCAAAAACAAACGAATCTAATAAGTCAAGGCCTGTTTTTTTAGAAATTGCTTCAGATATAGAAAGAGTATCGACTAAAGATTTTATAAATGCAGCAGTTAAAGCAATACTTTCAACGATTGGTAATAATTCTACGAATCGTCTTTCTGCATCAAATATTCTTGCTGATGTTTCTATTAAATTAAATGCTTCTAATTTAGTTAATCCTACTCCGTTAATTAATGCTTCTGTTAAGGCTACATTTTCTGTTAATGTTTTTATAAATTGAGAAATTAATGCTTCTGTTAAGGCTACATTTTCTGTTAATGTTTTTATAAATTGAGAAATTAATGCTTCTGTTAAGGCTACATTTTCTGTTAATGTTTTTATAAATTGAGAAATTAATGCTTCTGATTCTGTCATTAACAATGTTTCTGTTAATGTTTTATCAGCTGTCTTTGTTAATGTTTCTGCAAAATCAAGTATATCCGAAAGAGTTGCTTTTAACTCTTTCAATAAAGATTCTGTTAAAGTAAAATCGTCTATTACATTTAATCCAAGTGTTTTAGATAAAGATTCAACAATACTTAATTGTTCTGTCTTTGCTAGTTTAGTTGCTCTAATTAGAGACTCTATGAAACTAAACGAATCTTGAACATTTAGTCCTGCTCTTTTTGTTAAAGTATCTATAATAGCAATTACATGATTTCTATCATATTCTTTTGTCGTGCTAAACTTATGTGCTTTCTGCGTAAATGCTATCTGTTCAGATTCTTTTTTTTCATTTTGTTTCGTATAGTCTTCAGACAAAGAAACATCATCTGTCAAACTTTTTTCAAGAGGAAGAAGAGAGTAATCAACCTCAACATAGACTTGAGTACAGTAGACAGTAAGGCCTTCGGCTGTATCCCCTCGAAGATTTATACCTATTTGAAGAGCATCTATATCAGCCCATTCCCAGGCTCCAGCGTCTGCTGGATTGGTATTCCATTGCTGGGAATAGGTCTGCCAATCTCTCGTTACCTGAATCTGAGTGCCATCTGTCACCGTGCTATCACTTTTGAGCGATGGTCTGGCGAAACCATTGATAGGCTCACCAGTCGCATCGTGGCTTCTCCAGTAAATCTTAATAGAGTTTATAGTTCCAGACCCAGAAGATGCTGGAAGACTATACAGGTCTCGCTTATATACCGTATTTGAATAAACATAGGTAGTATTTTCATCTGGGGATTCCTCATCCACACTCTCCCAGTTAGTACTTGCGGGAGTATCGCCGCCAATAGTTAGATTAGTCTCATTCCCAGCACCACTTGGTCTTAATGTTTCAATTGACATTTATTTAATAAAATATTACTTTTGGGTAAATACGACATTTTACCTGGGTTTCTTATATTTCTCTCTAAAGAACCATCAACAAGCAAGTCTGCTCTCGCTACAAAGCGAAAAGTAGAAACAATGTTGTCTATCTCGTCTTCCATACCTTTTTCTTCTTTCCAATGAGATTTACAGAGTGTGTGTGAAGAGTTGTTTTTCATTTATTTAATACGAATGAAGTATTCCCAGATCTCTGGAAATTTTACTTGCATGACTTCTGAAAGTGTTAAAATCTCTTCTTCAGATATTTGAGAAGACTTAAGTAAAATAAGTAATTCACTGAGAGAAAGAGAATCAATTATATTTAATATAGAGTCAATCTTTTCAGATTCAGATATATTAAAAGAGCCTGTCAGTGCTTTCTGTGCTTCAGAAACTCTAATTAAAGACTCATCAAAAGAAAAAGAATCTGTTGGCTTTCTTAACACTACAGAAGTATCAATCAAAGATTCTATAAAAGAAATCGTTGGAGCTTTTTTTATTTCACTTTGTTTCGTATAGTCTTCAGACAAAGAAACATCAACAGAAATTTGTCTTTTCGCAGAGTATACTTTAGAAAAAGATTCTGTTAAAGATGCAGAATCACTTAAAGATTGAACATAATCAGTACTAAAAAATACTTCGACATTAATAGTATCAACTCTAATGGTTATAGTATGAAATCCATCACCACTAATCCCTGCCCAAAATCTGACACCAAAAGATGATGAATTTATATCAGCACCAGTTAATGATGAATTATTCCATAAATCAATAGAGCTTCCGCCATAAACATAACTCGGTGAGTCGAGAGGTAAACTTATTGCTTTTTCATCAGAAGTAGGTAAACCAATAAGTTTAGTGTGCCAACTAGCAACAGCACCACCAATCCCACCACCTTTGTCCCAATATCCTTCTATTCCAACAATAAATCCTAAAATTGTAGCATCAGAAGGGAGGCCAAAGCCAAAATTAGTGCCTTCTAAATATTGCCCAAGAATATTGTTAAACAAACTTGTGCCGCCAAAAGCATAAGCACCATCATCTGCTGTTATATTTCCGGGATTGTTCCAAACCCAACTACCGGGTGGAGTGCTAACTCCTGTTCCTGCTATTTTTGTTACTGGCATATTTTTATTTAATATGAATAAAGTATTCCCAAATTTCTGGGAACTTTACTTGTATAACTTCTGAAAGTGTCAAATTTATAGTTCGAGTAGTAGAATCTTGTGCAATTCTAACAATAACAAGTAAGTAACTTGCACAGTTATTAATATAAGAAAGTGTTTTGTTTGTAACTGTATCAAAAGTTCTACTATTTATAATTGTATTAATTGCTAAAGTCATATTATTTTGTAAGTAAAATTGTTTTACCACTTTTTGTTCTAATTATCGCTGCGTTTTTACCAGATAATAGAATTGTTCTACTCTGTAGAGATTCTACCTCAGTTATAGAAATAGCATCTGCTAAAAAGAATGCATCTGAAAACAAGAAATCATATTTTTCTGTAAATGTTTCTGCAAGAGATACTTGTTCGATTAAATCTACAAAATATACTGCATCCTTAGCATATAGCTCTGCAATAGGTATTGCTTCTAATAGAGATTTATCTATGTCTTTAATTTTTTCTTCAGAGATAACTAGAATTTCATTTTGTGGTATTGTTATTCCTTTTTTAATTATTTCAGAAATATTAAATAAATCCTGAAGTGTTCTGAAATATAGTTTTCGAGAACTTACGCTCTCTGTAATAGGCACTAATTCAGCTAAAGAGCGTTGAAATATGTTGCTAGATGATAATAAGTCGCTGAACGTAATGTTTTCTATATTTTGTTTATCTAATTCTTTTTTAAATGTATCTGAAAATATAATTGATTCTGTATTCTGGAGACCATAAATATGCGAAATACCTTCAGATATTATTAGAGTATCTTGTTTTGTTGTGCCAAATATTTTAATAAAACTTTCTACTATATTCAGCGACTGTGTTTTCGTCATCTTATATTCTTTAGTGAACTGTTCTGCGATGCTGATCGTTTCTGTCTGGATTTTATCTATAGAACGTAAGAGAGTATCAATTATAGACAATGAATCTGTTATTGACAAACCAACTTCCTTCACTATGTTTTCAGCTATAACTAGAGTATCCAAAAGAGTTAATTTGCCTGGTATTTGAATGATGAAACTTTCAGTGACATCGAATTGATCAGAGAGATTGAAACCAAACTTTTTCTTTAACGTTTCAGCAAATACTATCAAATCTGTTAGTGCTCTTTCATACGAAGACAGAATCTGAATCGCTTCTTGTATAGTTAGTGTTTCTATAAATTGTTTTTCTGCTTGAAATGCTTTAACGATTGCTTCAGCAATAGCAACTGAATCTTCAATATTAAGTCTAGTTGTCTTTTTTAATTGTTCTGTTAATAATAATGAATCAGAGAAAGTTTGAATAAATATTGTTAATGGTAACATTACTTCTGTTATTGTTACGTCTTCAATGAATCTTTTCCCTGATTTTTTTATCAGTAGATCTGTAGTTGTTAATACTTCTGTTTGTTCTTTCTTAAAACCAGAAATTGTAGAAATTAGTTCGAAATTAGATAAAGCATCTACTAAATTCTTAGCTGTTTCAGATAATCTACTTTCAGTTAATGCAAGAGAATCAGTAAATATTCTAGAAAATACTGAACTTGAAAGTAGAGATTCGGCGAATTGTAGTGTATCCATTTTGCTAATGTCAAGTTCTTTTTCTAACAATTCTGCTAGAGATAAAGTATCTTGCCTTGAAAATGTCAGACTTTTTACTAATGCTTCAGCAATTACAAAAGAATCAGCAAAACTTTTTCCAGCCTTTTTAGAAATTGTTTCTGTTAATGCGAATGAATCAGACAAATCTTGTTCGCCAATGCCAGTAGTAATTAATATTTCGGCAAAAACAAATGAATCTGATAAGTTAAGACCAGTTTTCTTTGAAATAGCTTCTGAAATAGAAAAAGTATCAATTAATGTTCGTGTAAATGCAGCTGTCAAAGAAATGCTTTCGATCATCGGCAATAATTCTATAAATTGTTTTTCTGCACTGAATATTCTACTTGATGTTTCTATCAAATTTATCGTTTCTTGTTTAGTTAATCCAACACCTTTAATAATAGCTTCTGTTAACGCAATATTGTCGATCAATGTTCGTATAAATTGTAAAACCAATGCTTCAGATTCAACGATAGACAATTCTTCTGTAAGTACTTTACCCGTTGACTTTGTTAATGTTTCTGTGAAATCAATAATATCAGATAATGCTGTTTTTAATTCTTTCGATAAAGATTCTGTCAAGACAAAATCATCTATCAAATTCAATCCAAGTGTTTTAGCTAAAGATTCAGCAATATTAAATTGTTCTATCTTTGCTAATTTAATACCTCTTATTAAAGATTCTATAAAATTAAAACTATCTTCTATATTCAAACCAGTTTCTTTCGAAATGCTTTCTATGATCTGAAATATATCTGATAATGTTTTCTCTGTACCAGTTGTTAGAACAATATTTTCAGCTATAGCAAAAGAATCAGAAATAGAAAGACCTGTGATTTTTTGTATCGCTTCTGTAAAGACAAAAAAGTCTGTCAGAGCTCTTTGTATTCCAGAAGCACTAATTAAAGCTTCGACAAAAGCAATAGAATCTGTAATATTTTTGTCTAATGCTTTAATAGAAGATTCTGTTATAGAAAAATTATCAGTGGGTCTAACTTCTGATGTTGTGGACATCTGTTCTGCAATTGAAAAACTATCAGTGAAATTTAATCCTGTCTGTTTTGAAATAGCTTCTATGAGTAAAAAAGAATCTGTTAGTGTTCTTTCAGTTGTTGTTATTCTTGATAATGATTCAAGAATTTCTAACGTTTCAGTAAAGTTTTTTCCAGTTGATATCGATATTGCTTCTGTAATAGATATAGCTTCTGAAAGACTTCTAGTAAATGCAGAAGTTAGAGAAACAGATTCTGCAATAGATAATGCTTCTGTTAAAGAACGTAAGTAATCTTTTATCGTACTAACAGCTTCAGTTAAAGCTAGAGAATCTATCAGAAAGACGTCAACATTCTTTTCTAGTGTTTCTGATAAAGATAATGTTTCTGTTATTACTCTTTGAAAGCCAGAAAGCAATTGTATAGATTCTGCTATTGTTAATGTTTCTTGTTTTCTAGTTTCATACGTTTTGATCAAACTCTCTAATATATTTAAAGAATCTGTTAAGTTTTTAGCAAATGAAAATATTTTAGATTCTGTTATCTGTAATGTTTCTGTTTGTTGAAATGTAAAAGTAAGCAAAGTTGATATTGCTTCTGTGATATTTAAAGTTTCAGTTTTTGCTAAAGTTGGTAAACGAAAGCTTGTTTCAAATAGAGATAGTGTCTCAGCAAATGTTTTTTCAAATATAGAAACTAGATTTAATGTTTCTGCTATAGATAATATATCTATGAAAGATTTATCAACATTTTTAATTTCTGTTTCTGTAAATAACATTGTTTCAGAAAGAATTGCTTCTAACTTTCTTCTTGCTGATTCTGTTATAATTAGCAATTCTGTCTGTATTTTTTCAAAAATTGTTTTTATCTGCGTAACTTCAGCAATTGCAAAAGTATCTGTTAATATCTTTTCTGGACTTGTTATAAGTAATTCGGTAAAAGATAAAGAATCTGCAACTATTTTAGTTAGTTGAGATATTTTAAATTCTATAATGTTTAATATTTCTGTTAGAACTTTACTTGTAGTAAGACTTATCGTTTCAGACATCAACAAAGAATCAAGAAGAGATTTTTGTATTGAAAGAGAAGAAGCTAATGCTTCTGTAAATGATAGCGAATCTGTTCTAAGCTTTCCTGTTTCTTTTATTGTATCTTCTAAAAAAGTGACTGAATCTGTTAATGGTTGAGTAAAGTCACCACTAAGTTTCGTTTCAAAAGATTCTGTAATATTTAATGTCTCAGATAATATTTTTTCTAAATCTTTTACTGCAGATTCGACGAAGTTAAAAGAATCTGATAATGATTTGATATATGTTGTAGTTCTAATTAGAGATTCTGAAAGAGTAAAAGAATCAGATAGTATAGAAACTGGAGCAATTTTTTCTGCTACTGTAAATGATATAGCATCTGATAAACTTTGTGTAAATGTTATACCTCCTACGATACTTAATTTATTCCACAAAATATCAGGAGAACCTGTCTCGTCCGCAAAAACATAGTCTAATTCAGAAGCAGTCGTACGAGTTATAACTTGAATTTCAATCTTGCTTACACTTGCAGTACCTCCTTGACCTCCAACAAATACAGTACCCAATGATGTACCTCCAGCATCTCCGTCAACATAGAACTCAGCAGAAAGTTGATCTACAGCAAACACAAACCAAATCCTTGTTTCCAATGCTTGAATCTTCGCCCAAGTCCAAAAACCGCTAGGAAGAGTCAAATTACTATAATTTGACCAAGAAGAACCATCATGAATTCTTGCCCTTACAAAGATAGGATCACTCCCATCATCAACAGCATTAGTCCCTTGTATTTCTATATAATTAGCAGAACTGCTCCCACTAATAGTAGTGCTTGCAGTTGTTCCAGTACTTCCATCATCTGAATTAGTCTCATTAGTCCACACACCATCAGGATCAGAAGCCGCAACGTCGCTACCGTCAAAATAAGGATTTGTGGCAACTGTTGAAACTAATGCTCCTGTGCTGTCGTTGTCAACAAGGAAAGCCCATTTAGCTTTTACTGTATTGTATGTGCCTATTTCCAAAGACGTTCTTCCTTCGGCGTTCTTATAGTAGTAAATGTCATGCGTAGAGGGGTCTTCAACAAATATGTAAATATCCGTCCCATTGAGAACTATTGACGGTTGTTTGCTGTCATTCGATGTATCTACATCAACACCAGACCAGCCAGTTACCCAATTCCCACCTCGGCTAAGTGTTGCATATACCAAATCAAGCGTAGTATTTTCAACATAGGTAATATATGTATCTCCCGAAGAGTTTATAGCTATTGAAGGCATGTCAACGCTATCATTTACTGGGGATACGCTTATAGAGGTGCTGATAGCTGTATTTGTAAAACTCGACGCGTTATTGGAATTACCTATTGAAGCCCAAATGTTGTATCCGCCAGAAACCTGCTTAAATGTCACTTGAGGTTTATTGGTCGAATCTATCGCTATGTCTGGGTAAATACAATTAACCTCATTGGACGTCCCTCTAATCTCTATGCCACTTCCATTCCAAGCGCCACCTATCCTGTTATTATAGGTAACAGTGGAGTAACTAGTTCCCATATTCGTTCGATATTCGATGTAGGCAATGTGGGGGATGTCATTCAAATCAACGGCTATTGCTGTTTGGAGATTTGTTATCGCTGTTGGGTCCTCAATATCAGTTATTATTCGCGCGTCACCCACAAATTGGTCAGTCGTTCCGTCAGCGTTAAAAGTTATATAGCGAAGTTCCGAAAACTTACCATTATCATATTGATAAGCGATATGAATGATGTCTGTTGAATCAATTGCGGCAGAACCAGAACCGAAGCCAGAAGTCCAAGGGGCATTTCCACTATCTTGTTCTGAAAAAGACGTAGGAGCAGTGGAGTTACCTTTCCATACTTCAACCCTACTATTAGTCACGTCTTCAATAATTACATAGGGCGTGCCATTAGAGTTTCGGACAACAACTCTCGCACCCCGAACTTGCGTGTTTGTATCTGCCGTTGTGATTACTACTGACATGTTATTTAGTCAAAACCCTTTTATCGCTCTCTCTTGAAATCAAATCAGTTCCTTCCGCAAAATCCATAGCAAGCCAATCCTCAAGCGGTTTCATATTGTAGTACTGCCTAGGCCCTTTTTCCAAAGTGCCTGTGTCTATGGTGTGAAATTGCTTTTGTGATATACAGTTCATTTCTGAAATAATGCCGGGCAATTCCGCTTCACTAAAACACTCCAAAGTGCGCAACGAAAATACTACATCAAACTCATTTTTTCCATATCCCGAAAGTGCTGTGCGTATATCTCCGACTGTAAGATATGGTTGGACCGCCGGGCTTGCTTCTCCTATGGCATAAGCAGATACATCAATTCCGTAGGCGTCAATTCCAATTTCTCGTAAATCTTCTACAACAAAACCTTTGGCACACCCAATTTCAAGGACCTTTTTGTTTTGTAGCGCATAGATATTTGCAAACTTGTTTGCTAGGTCTTTCCAATATTCACCCAAACTTCTTTCCCCTTCAAACCTTTCCCACCTTTCGTATTTACTATATCCAGCATTGTGTCGATAATCTTGTTTATTTCCATCAAAATATCGAGCATCGTATTCTTCTGGTTTAAGTATTGCCATATTATTTATTTACAAATACACTTAAATCGACCGTTTTATAATGTTTAGAAATATAATCAAGATGACTATATATTTTAAATCCCGCTTCTTTTGCTTTTTGTGAAAACGCTAAATCTTGACCCAGCTTTTCTATACCATATGTATCATCAAATATCCTTTCAAAGGGTCTTTCTAAGTGTTCTAGAGCGCTTCTAGAGCATAATAAAACACCAGTCCCTGTAGCATCAACTTCAATCAAGCCCGAATACTTGCTAGGGTCAACTGGCATTAAATAATCTTCTTTTTGCTTATATATATTTAAAATTAGTTTTTCCTGATATATCCAAACTGGGCAACTTACAATATCTTTGCCCAGTTCAACTAATTCTAGTGGATTTTTAGGTGGTACAACATCATGATCAATTTGTAATAAATAGTCATTATCTGATTCTAAAAAACGCTTCACAATAGTATTTCTATTGTGTGCGATTGGTTTTAAAAAAGATGACTCGTAGTAAACTGAATGTTTCTGTCTTACTTCGTCTAGCCATTTGGGTAGTTTTATTGCGAGTTCTGAACGAATCCATCCCTCGTTTAATATTGAAAGATATATTTTTTTCATTTACTTAGATTGTTTTCTTTAAAATCGGCACGTTGATTTTTGATGTATTCTCTCATGTCTAAATTCCACTTTTCTTTTGCTTCCGGGCTTAAGTGGTTGATGTAAAATTGTTCAGTTATGACAATTTCTTCTCCAATATGACCAATTTTTAAGTCTGTGTCGATTAAGATTTTGAATCCAAGTTTTTTTGCATTTTCGCAGAATGTTAAGTCTGATGAGAATTGATGATCTCTATAATAATACCACGGCTGCTTCATTCTTTTGAATACATCAATATGTATCAAATGAGCAGCCATTCCAGTTGCATCGACTTCTAACAAACCTTTTGTATACGATGTTGTTTCATAACAACCTTCTTTTTCATTCCATTTGAAAATACAGGGATAATGAGGTTTGGTTCTTCTGAAAGCTAACGCATTTACCATTGACACATTATGCTTTAATAATCTAAGAAGCATATCTGATGGAAATACCATATCTGCGTCTATAAAAAAGACATAATCTGATTCATTTTGTAAAGCTTCTTGTACTACTCTATTTCGTGCAAAGGGAAGTTGACAACCAAATACCATTGTAAAATCAATATTAGCAACGGTAGGATATTGCAAATTCATCAAACTTTGCACAAATCGTCGATGTAAATATTCATTAGAATTAAGTACACCGATTGTAATTTTTATTTTTTTATTATCCATATTGTAAACATTTAACCTGTTTTGGAATTAACACAGCCTCTCTACTCAAGGGCTCCCGACGATTGAGAGAGGCTTTACGCCACGAACCCTTAAGAAACTTATGTTAACGGGCTGTTCGAACAGCCAATTACGCAAATTATATATCGTATAGATACATAACCAGTATAATTAGCTCGCTCCTACAGTAACTGTCCAAGTGATTGTCAGTGTGTCATCTGCACCTTTGTTGATAACTGAGAATGTTGAAGCTGCAAGCATAGATCCTGCGCCAGAAGAATTGAAAATACCTGCTTCTGTAAGTGCTCCTGTTGCATCGCCTGCTGCCCAGTTTGCTTTGTAGATAACGTTGTTATCTTCACCAGCCTGCTCCTGATAAGGATAAGAACCTGCTAATGCATTTCTGTCGATTTCAGTATTAAGAGTCGTGCTTGATGTTGTGAAAGCAGTATCACCAGTACCAACAGACATCCAACCCATAGCTGCTTCATCTGGTGAAACATCTAGTTGATCAGCTACATGAGCATCTCCTGCTGCCATAAATGTATTATCTTTTTCGATACATTCTTTAAGATTTCCTTCTTCATCAAATAATTCAATCTTAATATGACCCTTCAAAAGGGCTTTATCAGTTGTTTTTGTTTCAATCATTTTTACTTGTCAGCTTCTTTATTTGGTACAAGAGTATCTACTTCAATTTCTCTTATTACTCTTTTTACAGTATATCCTGGCACTTCTACATTTCCCTTTGCTGCAAGAAGAGCAGCAGATGTTGCATCTATCTCAAGAGTATCTCCTTTTTTACGTAAAATACCATTCTTCATCATTGACGTTATAAATTTTACTTTTACTCGCATATTTTTAAAGAAGCTATTAATGTTTAATACAGTTAGACCGACCTTTAATTATAAGGAACTAACTGTGCTTTTTCTGAATGTGCTTTTTTAACCATTTCTTACTAAGTGTTTCATATTCACATTTAGCACATTTCTTTTTTAGTTTATTATTTTTATTTGAAATATCTAATGTTATGTCTTTTTTATTTTCTATGCTATCGTTTTCTTTCGGTTTTTCTATTTTTTCTACTTCTTTTACAATTTTATCTATAGGTATATCTTCTATTTCTATTACTACTCTTGGATTATTTCGTGCCCAAGCAGGTATTTTTGAGAAATATTTAAAACTCCCATGTACTATATTTGGATCTGTTCTAAAATTAGCTGGAGATGTTATTTTATACATTTTTCGTAGATATATTGGTTTTTTTACTTCTTTTTTCATAATTGTTTTGTCTTCTTTATCGACTTTTATTTCAAACTTTTCTTCGTCTTTTAGAAATTGTTTGCAATTAATTATAAATTCTTCGAAATTATTTGATGATCTTTTTGTACGTTCTATTATTCTTCTATTTAAATACTGGGGTGCAAATATTTCTGTTACTTTCATAAACAATACTTCATCAATATCTATGGAATTCCATCTTTTTCTATTGGTAAAATAAGTTTTATTGCTTCTTCTTTGTCCAGATTCTTTATCTATCTGTTAAACGATT
>SDBV01010815.1_pt1 | contig 11924 bp, 25 predicted proteins | sample 2277081 | NCBI WGS metagenome assembly SDBV01 (sample SAMN10402039, study PRJNA504765) | marine sediment metagenome | isolation source: marine sediment core GS10_PC15, 223 cmbsf | place: Arctic Ocean: Southern Knipovich Ridge | collected 2010
GCCCAGAAAGCTGCTCAGGAGCAAATGAAAACACACTCTGCGTCCATGACCCAGATCGTGGGATTCATGAGCCGGAAGAAAAACGTGGGAGAGGTCTTCTCACCCGCGCAGATCGCTGCCGGAATCGGCAACGGTGCTACCGACCGGGACGTCAGGAAGGCACTGCAAAAGCAGGGTCTCGCAGGTTCCGAGGGGAAATCCGGAGTCATCCAGACCGGAGATTATTTCCTCTACCTGGTGAAATCCGGGAATCGGAACCAGTATCGATTGGTTCCCGAAGGAACCCCTCCTCCGAGTAGTTGATCCGTGGCCGTCTCGCTTGAGCAAGCACGGGCTCTTCAATCAGAGCAAGCCAAGCGGCAGGCACACAAGGATATAGGGCTCGAGTATCACGCTCGGGCCCTTGTTCCGCCGTCTGAGGATAAAGAGCTCCAGGATATCATAGCTAGGGAACGGGAGTTCCAGCGGGACGACCGAGTCTCGGCCCGAACGGTCATGATAGATAAACATCTCGCCGACATAGATCAGCAGATTGATAAGCTGATCTGTGAAACTGAGATCACTGATCTTATTATCTACGAACTCGGTTTCTTAACGCTGCTCCGATTCTACCATCTCGAACGTATTGAGATCGGGGATCACAATCCCCTAGCACGGGACCTGCTGCGATTCTATCATAAGCTCCGGTAACTGGAAGCCCGCGGTCTCCGACTTCGGGCTTCTTTTCTACCTTCGTCGAGCGGTCGCTCCAGTCTTACAGAGTCGATCAGTCGCGCCAGTGGGCTCGCTCCCGTCAGCAGTCTTCCTCAGCATTTGAAAGATAATTTCATATCCATATTTTATATTTGTATATTCAATAAATATGGAAGGGCTTAAAAAATGGGGGCAATAGAAAGATGGAACAACGGCGAGTACGCTCCGACTAGTTCCCGTCGAAAGAAAAAGTTCAGTAATCGATTAGGTAAGCAATGTATTTATACCCGTCGCCGTCAGCCACAGCAATCCCTAGAAGTAAAGAAAATCAAAGGCACCTATGTCGAAGTCAGTAAGGCTGGACCTGGTACCCGATGGGGTGAGTCCGGAGGACATACAACTGCTACTCTCCTAGACCAAGAGTATTACCTTAAGCTTGAAAGGCTTGCTCGGGAAACAAGGGCACGTCGACAAGGGCCTCGGGTAGAATGCCACTGTCACACTCCCCATTAACGGGGATTCCACAAAGCAGACGATTCTTACAGAGTCGATCATCAAGTATCCTACAGGGCGCCAGATAACCCGATAACATTAGGATATCAGCGAGCCCACTGGCGAACTCCGGCGACAAAGTAAAGAGCACTTCGAAGAAATCGAAGAAAAAGGTTGCATCCCGTAGTCAATGATAGTAAGTTTTATCAGGTCGAAAATGACAACCAACCAAAACGAGGAAACAAAAGTCATGCCAAAGACCAAAAAGACCGCGCAGAAACCCGTCAAGGTAACCCTTGAGGAAGCCCAGGACAAACGCCGGAATGAGGTTGCCAGCACGCAATCGGCCGGCCTCTATGTTGCGATCTGCGACCTCCTGAAGGAACGGAAAGGTCAAGTTATGACCAGCACCGAGCTAGGAGCAGCCTTCGGAGTACCCAAGTCCGACACCCGCCACGCAATGCAACGACAAGGCAAACTCTCCAGCGAAGGGCAGCCCATCGCCGCCCATCCCACCGACAGCGGAATCTGGATACACCTTGTGAAGTTATCCGGGAACGGACGCGACCGTAATGGCTACGTCGCCAGTAAGGCGGGAGAAGTTTCTCCCATCAAATAAAGGGGCACTCGGGCAGAGGGGTCGGTTATTCAGACGCGGCTCCCCTGCCCCCCTTTTCCTCTTGAACTTTTGGCACGCCCTTTGCGCTCCGCCCTCGGTTCCTATCTACCACTGGAAATTTCACCCTTTTTAACTATAATACATTTATGCCCTAAGGTGAATCCAAAACCCTCTTTTCCCCTCACCAGATACTCTCTTAAAAAATCTCCAAAAAACTGGCCTATCTGAGATAGGATATAATACATTTCTACCTCATACTAAGGGGTTTCTGTAGAAAGCTGCGCTTTACTACTTACGGGTTTCTATCTAGCGGGGAGCAGCGGGATGGTGGTCATTCATGGCCTATCTTCCATAATGCTTCGAGTATTTGGTCTACCGTAGCGCATTGGACTGCAACTATGATTTTTGCGTGATTATAAGCTTTACTGTACCCCAGCAAACCGACTAAGGCATCTAGGAATAACGCTTGCTTGAAATCTTCTAACCCCTTGATAACTCCATGGCAGAAGGGGTAGTCGATAGCAACCATTTCAGGATCGTGGCCCTTGGTCTCCTTGTAAAATATACTATATAATGGAGATACCTTCAATAACTCACGCTCTTTATGTCGCCAAAACGGTATTGCTTTACTGACCGTTTTCCCCTTCGTTTTTCCCCACAGATTCAAGACGTGCTGCACGTGCTGCTCATTCATGTGCGTTCATATCAATCCTTCCTTGTTCTTTTACAAGTCGACCAGCTGGAGGGGATGGTGGCGGCGGGAGTCTTCGTTTTAATCGACTAACGTCAAACTCCTCGAATCTTTTTTGCGCGTCATCTTTTGTAGGAGCGCAGTCAGAACAGACCCGCTCCCAATGTCCGATACCTCCATGATACGGACCGACTAGCCTTCGCCACCCTTTTATTCTTCTGAACTCTTGGTTGCAACTAGAACATAGCTGCCACCAAAAAAGAGGGAAAGAGCTGAATATTTCCATTTTCATTCTTCGCTTCATCCTTCATCCTTCTACTCCGTTCTATTCATCGTCTTCTAAAGGAATACCGAGCATCAAAATAGTATTGCGTTGGTCGGGAGACAATCGCCGATCGACCATCACCACATAAACGTCTGGCTTCTCTAGATCAGATGCTATCTTTGCCCAACCTGCCGACTCCAGTTCTCTTTCTGATGAATGCAGCACGAGCTTTGCATAGTCGATGTGGTCCTGCGATCGACAGGGAAAATAATGTCCATCTGGGTCAACCCAACCGCAAGGGGTGCTGTCCCCTGTTGTTAACCAGGTACCTGCCCAATCTAAGTCCTCGAAATTCTCGGCTTCAACAGACTGGTCAATAAGGTTCTCATCCCGGAGTTCTTCGATTGTACACGACCAACCTCCCATGTGGTTGTGAACGCGCCCCGTGTCTTCGTCAACTATCCCCCAAGAGAGCACTTTACCTTGTCTATACTTTACAAACCGTCCCATTCGTTAGTCTTCCAGTACCTTGGCAATTTCGCATTTATCGGTATGTCGATTTTCATCTTTGTTTACGTGACACCACTGACAGACGTCACCAATTGAAGTTGACCGCCATCGAAACTGCTCCAACAGCTCCTTGCATCGTTCCAGAGTGACTACACGAGGAATAGCCTTATTAACCTCACCCATAAGGTGACTTAGATTGAGATTTGGGCCCCTCTCAATCGAAATGATCTCAATAGCATGTTTTAGTTCATCACTTACTTTCATCTATTCCTCCTTAGATTGTTGATTCTTCAGGTCCATCTAACTTCTAGTATCAGCTCGGATACCAGTATTAGTTATAACCTGGACACAGCGGTCGTCCCACAATTCAACCATCCCGTAGTCCTTCTGGTTGGTGATGGGCAGATCCTGGCCGAGATGAATTCTGCACCACGCTCGAATCTCGTCCCTCACCTTATCCACGTCGCGGTATTCTTCACCAGCGGGGTTCCCCATAGAGATGGCCACTTCGCCACCATCTACCCTTGCGGTGAAGATCCTCACATCGCGTCCCTCTGCAAGCCACTTTTTCACTCGTGCCAACATCAAGGGGACAGGCTCGCCAATATAGGTTGCCAATGCTTCCTCGTGATATTCGGCCAATGTGCCATCAAGATCCACTCCTATCCAACCTTTCATAGATAATACCTCAAATTAGACTAACACAACTGACCCTTGAAGATACTCATCACCTGACATTTCGAATATTGACTGCCTAACCTCGATTTATAACCAAGGAGACCTAATTCGGCAACAATCTCATTCCAATTTGAAATCCCTTCTCTCAACATCCGATTAATCTCAATAACAACCTTCTGATGCTGATCAGCAACTGCTTTAAGACGATGACCTCCTTGGCTCCCATACAACCTTCGATGCCAAACGTAATACCAATTTCCAAGACTTCTGGTTGAATAGACTTGTCCATAAATATTACTGACTCCGGAGAAGTGCAGTGCAATCGCAATCTCTCCCCAAGACAAATATTCAGACCTCATATCACTTATACCGTCAATCATAGATTCCCAACGAGCTCTTGTCCTCCTCGATCTTACTGCCGAGGCCCTAGCCATATTCTTTCTCCAAACACTGCGGGCGTGGTCACTATGAATAGAGGTCACGGAACGAGCTCTGGTTTCCACTCTTTAATCCAGCGCTTCCATTTACGCTGTGTCGATTTACTGTACTGGCTGAATGATCTGAGCTTCCCTTGTCATTCCCTTCGGGCCCGCCCTTTAATCATGCCTACAGCGGCTAGATAGTTCCTTGTTAGTTTTCGATATTGTTTTGCCTGCTCTTTTAGTGCCGGCGTTTCCTCTACTTTTCTATTGCTACTGAACATGGGATAGTTGTTCCCGCAATATGGACACCACCACTCGTGGTGGGGAAAAGAAAACGTCCATAGTAACGGGACGATATACCCACCGTGGTCATGAACTGGTACCTTCTTATGATCCTTCATCAGAGATTCTCCTCTTTGTCCGTCTACTGGCCCGCTCTCTTCTGAACTCCAGAGAGCAGATCAGGCAAAGTCTCCAGAAGAAGATAGGGAAATGGTGAAATGTCTCGAACCGAGGTTTAGGTTCAGGTTCTCTCTTCATCTACCGATTCCTTGTACATAGAGTTATCACTTTCTACTTTTGACAATCTTCAGTGCATGTTGAACAGCCTTACTAGGACTATCAACATATCTCATCAAATGATTCTGGACCTCGGCCATGCTTACACCCCGATCCCCGAGCAACTTGCCTAGCTCACGGGCACGACCATCGACCTGATTGCCATATATGTGGCGCACAAGGGATTCAACCTGTCCGACAGTAGCGTCACTGATTTCGATCCCAAGATCGATCCGTCCTGGTCTTAGAAGCAGTGGATCAATTCTATTTCTCATATTGGTTGTTATAAACAATATCACACCCTCTTGACTTGTGATACCATCAATAGCATTCAATAACCCATTAAATGTGATTCCATTCCTTTCCTCGTCGCTATCCTTGCCCTTCTTGTTGACATCTTCTCTGCCCTTAAATACCGAGTCAAGATCCTCAATCAGAAGAATGCTCCCGACGGGAACGTCCGTGATCATTTCAACCAGATACTGGTCGTTGGCTACAGTCGATAGATTCAACACGTAGATATTGAACTGAAATCGACCTGCAATTGCCTTGACAAGACTTGTCTTGCCATTCCCAGGACCTCCATGTAGAAGGTATCCCCTTTTCCACGGAATACCCTTGTCATGGTACCAGTCGCTGCTTGACAAGAATTTCTGAATATCGGCAACAAGTCTTTCCTTCATGTCTCCATCCAGAAAGATAGAATCGAATGGCCTAGGTGGCGTCCTTTGTGCTATCCTCCAGCTCCCCCACCTCGGATAGTGGATCTCAACTTCTTCGTTGTGCATCTGTTGATAGACGTCATGAGCCTCGTTCACTACACTTTCCAGGAACTCACGTCCCCTGAGAATCGTGGCCACGGTGGTTCTATGTCGATACCCTATAGATAGATTCCCCTGCTTTATATCCTCGCGGACCACCCTGATCAGAATAGGCCACTTCTTGTGAATCGATAGATAATTACCAGGAGCGGGAACATAGATCACCTTTCTCTTCCCATTCCTCTCCCTCTTCGAGTCTCTCTTGTTTGGGACAGTAGCAGTAATGTGTTTACGGTGCTGACCCCACTCCCGAGCTGCCAACCAAGTCTGCAACCACTGGAATGATGTATCATCACCCATTATCTCCAGGCTAGCCGCAAACCTCCTGTTAAGAAACACAAGAATTTGAGTGGGCACCTTCCGTAAGACCACCATCAAACCACTGAAGACCACCAATATGAATCCTCCAGTGAAGAACTGGTTGGTGGCTAATTCCTTCCCAATAAGGTCGAAGAACTTCTGAAGCAAGTCTGACATATCAATCCCTTTCTAGAAACGAGACTCCGTCCTTCTTCTTCATGATTGGATAGTACCTCCCAACAACTTCTCTCTAGCTTCTACGTGTGCCAGTCTCTCATTTTCAACGGTGTTTATTTTTTCTTGTTTTATCATGCCCGGTTCGAAAGAAATGCCCTCTTCATCCTCTCGGTAATCCCAGACGCCGCTCAAGGATTCTTCTTTAGTATCCTCGTCGATTCTTACCTCTAGTGCCAGTCCGAGAGGGTGAAAAAAGAGCCGGTTCGCTTCTTGTAGATACCCTGCTTCTCTAAACTCTTTGATGTCCATACGTTTAATATCCATGATCGTCCTTTCCAATCACTGTTCGTGTTATTCAGTTCGCCACACTCTAGTACCCCACATGCCGTTCACCCGGGTAGTTCGCGAAGTATAATGATCTGGACTAACCTTATGCCGCTGACATATCCGCTCTCCCATCCGTGTAATGTGCATTCCGGGTACAAAAAATGAATCTCCGATCCGCATAAATTTCCATGGATAACGCATATTCTTTACTCCCCAGGCCTCTTTTTCCGGCTTACCATCCCCACGGGTAATCTTAGGAATGCGTATGCCAAAGTCAATACGGTAGTATGTATATTTTGCTTTCATTTTGACCACGCTCCCCGTTGGAGTATCTGAGCAATAATAGCATAAACGCTTGTATCTTCCCAAGCATCCAGTGTTGATTCATTGACGGCTTCTACTCTGTTGATCAGATCCAAGTGTATCATCCGGTTTAATTTGTCGAAGGTCCTAACAAGAACACCTAGTCTGGCGGCGTTGATTTCTTTTTCCGTGTCCAATCTAGTGCCTAGAGCAATGTTCGTTGGACCGTAATCTTTCTGCTTGAGGCAAAAGACAATGAACATCTGCATCTGTATTTGCAGAAAGGCTTGAACAGTCTCAGGGATCGTGTCTACCATTTCGTTCACTATCTGAATAACTTCTTCGGAAGTCATTTTCTCCAATGCATATTGCATTGTCTGTGGCAATGAGTCTCTGAAAGGATCATCGCCAATCAGTCTGTAGATTTCACCGAAATCCTCAGGTTTGGTTATCAACCCTTTAGCCACCTTGAATCTCCTTCTTAGCCTGTTCTGATAACCAAAGCTTACGAACTACCTTGTCCCCATAGTTCCGTTGTATAAAACCCTTTCTGGCTAAAAAACCAGCGGCGTTGCCAATGTTATTGGGCAGTCTTCCCGATACTGAGGCCACGTCAGTCAGTAGCATATGTTCGTCTGGGTTGCTCAAAACAATCTCTAATAACTTCGCCTGGAACTCAGACAATTCTGGCAACTGGGACACCTCATGGGAGTTTCTGGGAATAGGATTCATTTAATACGGATTATGAACACCGATTTGGCTCCCTTAATACTCCGAAAGTCCCTGCCGGTTGGATGGTGTTTGTGATAAGTTGAAATAGCTCCAGATGCTCTCCTAGCCATTATCTCCAGCGGAATATCTTCATCCACAGGGTAATACCGAAGAAGGCAATCAACTCCGATCTTCTCCAAATAAGATTCCCATGTTCCGGGCTTATGTTGACCCCTCGGAGTAATACGGTCTTTGCTGGAGAATTGAATCATACGTCCGTCATCATTACTAGTCAATCCCGCATCCTCCGCTAATCCAGTTAGACACTCGATGCAAATATCGCCCTGTTGATCTTTATCGGCCTGACCCCTCTCCGGAGAGAGATCAGCTCCAGAGTTCAGACCTCTACCGCACCAATTACATGCGATTGTTTCAACTTTCATCTTTCCTCCTTACTTTATGGAGTTCGTTTCCCATATCCTTTAGATCAGGGTTGCTGAATAGTGCTGCCGTTAAATAATTTCTCCCGGGCTTCAACGTGGGCTAGTCTTTCGTTCTCAACTGTATTTATCTTCTCTTGTTTTATCACTCCCTTTCCATACGTGATACCCTCGGGGTCATCTCTATAATCCCAGACTCCGACCAGAGTCGTTTCCTTAGTCTTCTCGTCTACCTTTACTTCCAGTGCTAGGCCAAGGGGGTGGAAGAAGCATCGGTTTACTTCTTGTAGATAACCAGCTTCTCTAAATTCAGTGAGGTTAATGCGCTTTACCTCATCCATGAGAGTCTTCTTTTTGTAGTTTCTCTATCAATTCCAATGCGATGAATAGGCCCCCGCGATCAGGATCAGCACTGCTCAACCCTTCGAGTTCTTCATTGATTAGTTCGATGAGTTGGTCCAGTGAATCCATAAGTCTTCCTTAATTATGTCTCTTCTCAAGTATCTTCTTGAATCTTTCGTTTGAAACTGTGACTGCCGCATGGATTCTCCTATCTACCCCGCCGATGACTTCATTCTCCCAGAATACTATTCCGTGCTGCGTATAGTATTTGAGAGCTCCATCATCAGAATTATGTACCTCAGGCCTATTAATGTATATTTTATACGGTTTATCCGATATATCAATAGTGCAGGCCGGATCTGTTATTACCCGAAGCAACACTTGGTTAAAATCTTCGGGGTGCATTGATCCACAATAAGAACAGGTTCTGTCCTTCTTTCGTCTATACCAGTAATCTTCGTTTTCTATTCCATGTCCAAACTGCCCGGGTTCGCTTCTGCGTGGGCATGTGTGGGTATCTAATATACCGAGTTGCCTTTGTATCCAAATAAGGAATAACCTGATCCTGATCTTCATTCCCCTCATTATATCCCCAGTGTGCTAATTAGTGTTACGCCTACTGCCACGATGAATTGAGTCCTCTATTGAGTGGGTAATATCGCTCTTAGTTCTTCAATTGTTAGTAATCTGATCAGATTCAAACGATCCACGATATCATTGATATCATACCCACCGTCCTTATCTTCCATGATGATCTGGTTTCCATCTTGCATTAACCAGAGTTCACCACTTCCCGTGTCTTGTATATAGTATTCTTTTAAGGTTCCCATTGTTCCTCCTATCGTAACCAACAGTGTAGACCATCAGAGTCACCATGTCGCTGAACTTGAAGTAAGTTTCTTTGTCTTCCAGTCATACCGAAGGATCGCTTGGCCAGAACCTCTTGGAGGGCGCTCTTGAGTAATAACCGGAGTTGAATCGAAGTCGCCCTTAATACGCTTTCCGGTCATTACATTAAACTCCTGGTTCCTCCACCTGCCCAGAGAAATATGCCAATACAGTCGCTGCCCGTTGTGGGGATTATATTTTGGTAGCTGAGCACGTACTTTTTTCATCCGTGCCCATCTTTCCTGCCAATGTCGATAGCGTTTCTTCAGGTTCATCTCTTTTCCTCTGGTGATCCCCATTGTTTCTCCTATAGTTCTCGCCATCTTATTACTTTTCCGCGGATCCTCATGTCACTATTTATATAACACCAAATACCCTTATCTCTGTCGTATTGAACATACATCCGGAGTTCTTCTCCGTCTCCGTCTATTTCTACCGTTACTGTTCGAAGAGTATCTGGTAATTTAAACTGAGGGTTAATCCACAGGGCCTCAAGCTTGAGATTCCAGAGTCTGTGGCTTAGAACAGAGACCAGACGCTTGAGTGAACCATTGTTTATTTTCTCGCGGTGCAGTAACGGGGGCCTCTTAATTGTTATTACCATGCCCCCTCTTATATGGTAGAGTCCGGCGTACTCTGGCATGTCCTCGGATGAAAGCAGTTCCTCGGGACATACAAATGCGAAACGATTGGGAATGGTCCAACTCTTGGCTAATTCTGGGGACTTGGGGGTTCGGTGAGTGTTGTTACCTTTGTACCAGTAGCTGACCGGCTCTATTATTCGCTCAGCCATGTACTTGTGTCGACCTTTTTTTCTAAGATCAGACCTGAAATCTGATTTTGATAGTTTGATCTCATATTCTATAACCCAGCCATTCTTCATAACTCTGAGGATGTCAGACTCTTCTCCGAACAAGAAAACATTTGGCACTATTGCTAGGGATTTTCTAAAGTGTCGGTGGAGGGTTCTTTGTATCTGGGCTTCGGTCATACGTATGTACCACCATCATTCGTGGTGAGGATGAAGGTTTCTGCCCGATCTGCTTCAAAATCATAATTATTCAAAATTTCTGTCGCTCGACCGCAAGCCTCTATCTCATCTTTAAGTAGTCCTATAATTCCTATTCCAGTCTTCAGATCCGCCTCTATAGCGTTACCCAAGTAGTCAATTTGTGTCTTGTCCTCCAGGGTCAATCTCTCCTTCGTTATCTTCAGTTTTTGTATGATCTTATTCTTTTTCTTAAGCTCTCGTTGGAGTTCGACTTTCTGTTCTGATATTGCTTCTATCGAGAGGATAATGAGCCTTGTTGTTTCTATGCTTCCCAGTGTTTGTTTCAGAACATCTCGGAATGTTCGTATGGCCATCTCAAGGCCTCGGGTTTCAGAAGAGAGACTGTTCGGATCCTCTCCGCGATCATATCTAGCTCTTTTCTCATCATCCATTAGAATCTGGCGTGCATCTACTAAATCTTTAAATGGCCGTTGGTCTTTTCCTGGATTGGTGTCGGGGTGTAAGTTTTTCGACTGGTCTCTGAATGCTTTCTTGATCGCAGCTCTGGAGGCTCTTACACTCACTCCTAAGATTTGATAAGGGTTTTTCATATTACTCTTCTCTCACCGACTACACCCCGGATCCTAGAAGATTACCTTCCACAAAGAACTCATCGAGTAATAATGGAATCATCCAATGTAAGTTTGGTACAACATCAATATGCCGAATATTGGCTACATCCACTAATTTAACTGCCTCGTCTTCTATTTGGCAGACGCGTTTCGCCGTGTCTGACTGTGCTGTAAAAATATGTACGGTCCCATAATTAAGCCGATACTCCAAACGGTATTGCCAATCTAGTATCGACAGTCCCGCCTCTTCACAAAACTCCCGCGTCATCGCTTCTACAGAAGACTCACCCTCTTCGATATGGCCGCCAACACCGTTCCATTTTCCGGCTAGCTCTACCGGTCGTTTTTTCTGAATAAGCACAACTCGGCTATTGTCTCTAGTGAATAAAAATCCGAGTACGTAATTTGCCTTGTCCATTAGATTACCCCTTTACACAGCTTTGGTAGGTACTCTCTCGAGTTCTTCCTGAACTTCACTTCTTCTTTCTTCCTCCCCCATTCTTCTATTGTAGTTCTCTGTTTCCGGAGCTCTAGCTTTGAAGTCTAGATCATATTTACGCCTCCCGGGCTGTTCGTCTCTGCGGGGTTCTGTTGCTCTTTCTCTCTGTTTAGTGTCTAGGAGTCTCCCACACCAAGGACAAAATTCAAATTTTAATTGGTGATAAAGATGAGTACCACGGCGTGCGTCTGTTGTGAGAAGAACCTCCTTTATCTTGGGCATACCCTCTTTCCATTTTAGACAACAGCACTTAGCAGTGGAGACTTCTCTACCATCTGGTTCGCTCATTTGGTTTCCTTCTTTTTATGCCAGGTTCTGTAATACTGTATCAGATCTTTAATTTTGTACCATAGATCTAGAGATCTAACCCCGGACCATAGATCTTTAATTTTATACCATAATCTCTGGTACCATCTCACGTTGATCATAATAAAGTTTTCGTCGGTTATTTTGATCACTTTATATTGACCGTCTATAGTCCCGCTGCCAACCGTGATCTCTATTGAATCTCCGACTTTTACACCAAAGGGTAGTGAATCCTTTCTAGATAAAGAGAGTCTAATCC